>OAVV01000839.1_pt1 | contig 20067 bp, 15 predicted proteins | sample 1501401 | NCBI WGS metagenome assembly OAVV01 (sample SAMEA2580098, study PRJEB22360) | human gut metagenome | biome: human gut; feature: human-associated habitat; material: faeces | place: Denmark | collected 2008/2010 | reverse complement strand
GCGTGAATTCGACAGGGGGGTGGGGGCCTCCGCCCCGCAGGCCGCCGCGGCCATGACCCGCTACGACTGGCCCGGAAACCTGCGGCAGATGAAGAACGCGGTGATGTCCGCGACGCTGCTCTGCACGGGGGATTACATCACCTGCCGCGAACTGCCCGCCGAGTTGTCCGAGGCCCCCGAAACTCCTGCGGTGCCGCTGCGCAATCCGGCCGGCGAGGAGGAGCAGATCCGGCGCGCGCTGGCGATGGCCGGGGGCAACAAGTCGCAGGCAGCCAAACTGCTCGGCATCGACCGCAAGACCCTCTACAACAAGTTGCATCTTTACGGCATCGAATAGCCGCCGGGTGTGGATTATTTCCACACTTTGTAGCGCGATTCCACACCTTTCCACACTCCGGACGATTCCGGCGTGCCTTGCCGACCGCTGTCTATCAGCGGTTTGCCGTTTTTTATCCGGATGGCACGCCGCTTGAACTCCATTTTATCAGAACGGTTGGCGAGACATATCCGAACCGAAGAAGTGAAAAGGAACCTTTTAATTTTAAAAGCGATGAAAAAGACAATTGTAACGATGGCAGCTTTGCTGCTGATGGCTGGCGGAGCGATGGCTTGCGCCCAGCAGCCCGAAAAGAGAGAGGCGACCGAAGCTGCGGCTCCGGCTGCCGAATCGTCCGGGGCGGGGGCCCGGCCTGCCGACACGCAGGAGAAATCGGCGGCTGACGATGCGGAAAAGACGGATTCGACTGCCGGAGAATCCGCAAAGGAGGAGAGTAAGGTTGAGAGTGAAGGGTCAAGTGAGGGTAACTCCTCCTCCGCATCGGAAGCACCGGCTTCGTCCGCCGAATAGGCTTCCGGGATAATCATCAGTTAAACAATTGTTTGCCGGGGTGCCCCGCCTGTTTTCAGGCGGGGCGCTTTCCTTTTGTGCCGGCAGGTTCGGCGTTTGGCCGGGGGCGGGCGGTTTTCGGGGTATATTGCAGGATGTCGGCTTTTTGTGGTTCTGGTGCCCGGCAGGTCCGGAAAATCAGGGCCCGGCGGGTTTTTCCGGGATATGATAACGAATCGGGTTGCACCCTTTCCCTCGCAGGCATGAAAAAACGGAGACCCGATCGGGTCTCCGTCGTGCGGGGAGAGCGGATGATTCTCCGCCGGATGCTATTCCTCGATAAAATCGATGTTCACCTGCCGCTGGAACGCTTCCTGCAGCGAGATCTGGGTCTCGGTCGAGGAGACGCCCTGAATGCGCAGGATGCCGTCGAAAATCGTGCGCATGAGGTGCTCGTTGTCCACGCAGTAGAGCTTCACGAGGATATTGCCCGAACCGGTGATGAAGTGCGCCTCCACGATTTCGGGAATCTCCTTGAGCTGTTCCACGGTTTGCTTGAGCAGCTGCGGGTCCTTGAGCGTGATGCTGATGTGGGCGCAGACGTCGAAGCCCATCATTTTGGGATCGACGATCAGCCGGCTGCCCAGAATCACGCCCGAATCGTCGAGCTTGCGGATGCGCTGATGGATCGCGGCGCCTGAGATGCCGCATTCGCGGGCGATCTCAAGAAAGGGCATGCGGGCGTTCTTGATCAGGTATTTGAGGATTTTGCGGTCGATCGCGTCTAAGGATGTTTTCGGCATAGGCTTGAGGGTTTTATTTGATGACATTCAATTCTTTGCCGACCTTGATGAAGGCGGCGATGCAGCGGTCGAGCTGTTCGGTCGTGTGGCCTGCGGAGACCTGCACGCGGATGCGGGCCTGACCCTTCGGCACGACCGGATAGTAGAAGCCCGTCACGAAAACCCCTTCGTCCTGCAACCGGGCGGCGAAGTCCTGCGACAGCTTGGCGTCGTAGAGCATCACGGCGCAGATGGCCGACTGCGTGGGTTTGATGTCGAAACCTGCGGCCATCATGCCTTCGCGGAAGTGCTCCACGTTGGCCACCAGACGGTCGTGCAGTTCGTTGCTTTCGCCCAGCATGCGGAACATTTCGATTCCGGCGCCGACGACGGCAGGGGGCAGCGAGTTGGAGAAGAGGTAGGGGCGCGAACGCTGGCGGAGCATCTCGATAATCTCCCTGCGGCCCGTCGTGAAGCCGCCTACGGCGCCGCCGAAGGCTTTGCCGAGCGTGCCGGTGAGGATGTCCACCTGACCGCGCAGGTCGTAGAGTTCGGTGATGCCGCGGCCGGTTTTGCCCAGCACGCCCGCCGAGTGGCACTCGTCCACCATCACCAGCGCGTCGTATTTCTCGGCCAGCGCGCAGATCTTGTCCAGCGGCGCGGCATTGCCGTCCATTGAGAAGACCCCGTCGGTGCAGATGATGCGGAAACGCTGTGCCTGCGCCTGCTTGAGACACTCCTCCAGCTCGGCCATGTCGGCGTTGGCGTAGCGGTAGCGCACGGCCTTGCACAAACGCACGCCGTCGATGATCGACGCATGGTTCAGCGAGTCGGAGATGATGGCGTCCTCCTGACCGAAAATCGGTTCGAAGACGCCTCCGTTGGCGTCGAAGCAGGCGGCGTAGAGGATCGTGTCCTCGGTGCCGAAGTAGTCGGCTATGGCTTTTTCGAGCTGTTTGTGGATGTCCTGACAGCCGCAGATGAAACGCACCGACGACATGCCGTAGCCGCGGTTGTCCATGGCCCGTTTCGCGGCTTCGATCAGCCGCGGGTTGTCCGAAAGTCCGAGGTAGTTGTTGGCGCAGAAATTAAGTACCTTACGACCTGCAACTTCGATCTCCGCACGCTGCGGCGATTCGATGACCCGTTCGCTCTTGTAGAGCCCTGCAGCCTTGATTTCGGCAAGTTCCTGCTGCAGATGTTCTTTGATTTTTCCGTACATATCCGTTTATGGTTTGATGAATTTCCGGTGCGGGAGGTGTCAATCTGTTAGCAAATATACGATTAATTTCTGAAAACAGACATTCTTCCGCGCTCTTTTTCACGATTGGGGTTACGAATTGTTAGTCCGCTTCGTCTTGCGGCCTCCGCCGGGCCTGCGCAGCCCCTCGGTTCGCTCCCTCCGTACGGCGGGGCGGAGGTTTTTTTGTGCGGCGGATCTCCCGTACTCCCGGCGATTTTTCGGGTCCGGATTTGCTTATTTCTTCGTATCCTTTCCCATTTTCTTGTTTTTTCGTACCTTTACTACCGTTTTTGCCCGGCAGGCCGATTCCAATGATGCGAGACACCTTCGCCGTCGTTCGCCGTCCGGTGCAACGCCCGTAAAACCGCAATGAATTATGATGAAAAAAAGTGCAATTCTGCTGCTTTTGCTCTTCGCCGCGCTGGCGGCCGGGGCGCAGCCCTTCTACCGCAAACCCGTCGCCCCGGTGCGCAACGTCATCGTGATGATTCCCGACGGGACCTCCACGAGCGTCCTCGCCGCGGCGCGCTGGTATAAATTCTACAACGACCCTTCGCAGCGGACGCTCAACCTCGATTCCTGCCTTTGCGGGCTGGTCGGGAGCTTCTCGTCCGATTCGCCGATCCCCTGCTCGGCCCCGGCCATGTCGGCCTACATGACGGGCATGCCCCAGCAGGCGGGCAACGTTTCGGTCTATCCGGCGGCCAATCCCGCGCAGGATATCGTCGAGGTCGAATCCGGACGGGCCTGTCAGCCGCTGGCGACGCTGCTCGAAGCGGCCAAGCACGACCGGGGAAAGGCTGCGGGACTCGTCGTGACGGTCGATTTCTGCCATGCGACGCCCGCCGCCTGCGCTTCGCACCACTACTCCCGCCACGCCTATCCCGCGCTGGCGGCGCAGATGGCGGCCAACGACTTGGACGTGATGTTCGGCGGCGGCCGGAAGCAGGTCACGGACGCCATGCGGGCGTATCTGCGCGGCAGCGGCGCGACGCTTATCGAGCAGGATGCCGCGGCGTTCCGCGCTTACGACGGCAAAGGCCCCGTGTGGTCGCTCTTCGCGCAGGGGAACATGAGTTACGACCTCGACCGGAACGATGCCGAACAGCCGTCGCTGGCCGAGATGACGGCCAAGGCGCTGGAGGTGCTGGACAGGCATGAAAACGGCTTTTTCCTGATGGTTGAGGGCAGCCGCGTCGATATGGCGGCGCATGCCAAGGACCCCGTGGGGGTGATTACCGAGATGCTGGCCTTCGACAAGGCCGTGGGCGTGGCGCTCGATTTCGCCCGCCGCGACGGGCGGACGGCCGTTGTCATCATGCCCGACCACGGCACTTCGGGGCTGAGTTTCGGCGACGGGGCCTATAAGGATTACGCCTCCAAGGGACTCGATTCGGCCTATATGAATATCTCGAAGGTGCGCCGCACGGCTTCGGGGCTGGAAAAAATACTGCTCAAGGCGCGGCCGGAACAGATCCGGCCCCTGTTCCGCGAATACACGGGCATCGAGCTTACGGACGATGAATTGGCCCTGCTCCGGAGTTCGCGCAATTATACCGAGGCCGACTACATGAAGGTCGCCAACAGCGTGAACATGGTGTCGAGCATCGCCCGCATCGTGACCTCCCGCACCCATTTCGGGTTTCTCAGCGGCAGCCATACCGCCGAAGACGTCTTTCTGGCGGCTTACCACCCGGAGGGCGACCTGCCCGTGGGGCGCAATACCAATACGGAGATTCATGCCTACATGGCCGACCTGCTCGGTTTGGAGCGTCCGTTGGCTGAATTGACCGGCGAACTGTTCGCACCGCATACCGAGGTGTTCCGCGGCGCGAAGTGCTCGATTTCGGCGGCCGAAGGGCAGATGCCCTGCCTGACGGTTCGCAAGGGGCGCCGTACGCTACGCGTACCGGCCTACGGTTCGGTCGCCTACCTCGACGGCAAGCCCCTGAAACTGCGCTCGGCAGTGGTCTATATCGACCGCAACGACACGTTCTACCTGCCGCGCGAGCTGGGCGAAAAATTCTGACCCGGCAAATTTTTCCGGCGGTCGGCGCGCATTGGGGCGGTGTCCGGCACACATTTGGGCGGCGTCCGGCAAATTTTTCCGGCGGCTTTCGGGACCCCTTCCGGATTTATACGGCCCGCTCCGGACTTCGGCGAGAAGTCCCGGAGCGGGTTTTTTCGCGCCGGAGGTTCAGGATTTCGGGCGGTTTTGAGGGATAACCGCTTTTTCTTGTTATATTTGTGACTCAAATAAAAACCTCAACTTATGAAAAAATCGTGTGTTTTAGTCAGCGGCGGCGCCGGTTATATCGGTTCGCATACCGCCGTGGAACTGATAGGCGCCGGTTACGACGTGGTGATCGTCGATAATCTCTCGAACAGCGACATGGACGCCGTCGAGGGAGTCCGCAGGATCACGGGCGTCGAAGTGCCGTTCGAAAAGGCGGACTGCTGCGACCGCGACGCTTTTCGCAAAGTGTTCGAAAAGTACGACTTCGACTCGGTGATTCATTTCGCGGCGTCGAAGGCCGTGGGCGAGTCGGTCGGCAAGCCGCTGGAATACTACCGCAACAACCTTACGTCGTTTATGAACGTCATCGACCTCATGCGTGAGTTCGGACGTCACAACATCGTCTTCTCGTCGTCGTGTACGGTTTACGGCGAGGCCGACAAGCTGCCCGTGACGGAGCAGACGCCCCGCAAGCCCGCGACCTCGCCCTACGGCAACACCAAGCAGATGTGCGAGGACATTCTGCGCGATTCGCTGGCGGCCTACGAGGGCATGAAGGGCATCGCCCTGCGCTATTTCAACCCCATCGGCGCGCATCCTTCGGCCCTGATCGGCGAACTGCCGCGCGGCGTGCCGCAGAATCTGGTCCCCTACATCACGCAGACGGCCGCCGGACTCCGCGAATGCCTTTCGGTCTTCGGCGACGACTATCCGACGCCCGACGGCTCGAACATCCGCGACTATATCGACGTGGTGGACCTCGCCAAAGCCCATGTGACGGCGATCGCGCGCATGATCGAGGGCAAGAACAGGGAGAAGTACGAAATCTTCAACATCGGCACGGGACGCGGCGTTTCGGTGCTCGAACTGGTGCGTAAGTTCGAAGAGGTGAACAACCTGAAACTCAACTACAAGATCGTGGGCCGCCGTGCGGGCGACATCGTGGCGATCTGGGCCGATCCGTCGTATGCCAACGACGAACTGGGTTGGAAGGCCGAACGTTCGCTCGACCAGACGCTGGCTGCGGCGTGGAAATGGGAGAAGCATATCCGCGGCATCGAATAACCGCCTCCGGCGTGCCGGACCGCGGCGCTGCGTTTCGGCGGCGAAAGCTGCCGGGGAGAGCTTCGCAAGCGTGCTTTCGGATAAATTTAGGGAGGCCCCGGATTCCGGGGCCTCCCTCTGCTTAAAACATGCTGAAGTTTTCGGAAGGTTCGGTCGGTGAAGTGTTTTAAGCGTATGCGGTGCTAACTGTGCGTCAGGTCGGTGTTGTGGACGCCCAGCACGGCGCGGCCCGACGGGTCGTTCCTGTCGCGGAAGGCCGCGTCCCAAGCCAGCGCCTCGGCGGTGCTGCACGCCACGGAGGGCACCGAAGGAACGCATTGGGCCGCGGTCTGCGACGGGAAGTGCTCTTCGAAGATCGTGCGGTAATAGTACTCCTCCTTGTTGCGGGGCGGATTGATCGGGAACCGCTCGGCGGCGTGTTCCATTTCGCGGTCGGAGACCGCTTCGGAGGTGATTCGTTTCAGGGTGTCGATCCAGCCGTAGCCCACGCCGTCGGAGAACTGCTCCTTCTGCCGCCAGACGATCTCTTCGGGAAGCAGCTCCTCGAAAGCCTTGCGCAGAATCCACTTTTCGATGCGTCCGTCCTTGGCCATCTTCGCTTCGGGATTGATGCGCATGGCCACGTCCAGAAACTCCTTGTCGAGGAACGGCACGCGTCCCTCGACACCCCATGCGGAGAGCGATTTGTTGGCCCGCAGGCAGTCGTAGAGGTGGAGTTTGCCGACCTTGCGCACGGTCTCCTCGTGGAATGCGCGGGCGTTCGGAGCCTTGTGGAAATAGAGGTAGCCGCCGAAGACTTCGTCGGCGCCCTCGCCCGAAAGCACCATCTTGATGCCCATGGATTTGATGACGCGCGCCAGCAGGTACATCGGCGTAGATGCCCGCACGGTGGTCACGTCGTACGTCTCGATGAAGTAGATCACGTCGCGCAAGGCGTCCAGACCCTCCTGAATGGTATAGTGGATTTCGTGGTGCACGGTGCCGATCCGGTCGGCCACCTTGCGGGCCGCCGCGAGGTCGGGGGAGCCTTCGAGTCCGATGGCGAAGGAGTGTAGCCGGGGCCACCACGCCCGGTCGCGGTCGTGCGACTCGACGCGCCGGTCGGCGAATTTCCGCGCCACGGCCGAGATGATCGACGAGTCGAGACCTCCCGACAGCAGTACGCCGTAGGGCACGTCGGACATCAGCTGCCGCTTGACGGCCGCTTCGAGGGCGGCGCGCAGGGCCGGAATGTCGGCGCCGGTCTCTTTCACGGCGTCGTATTCGAACCAGTCGCGGTCGTACCAGCGGACCATTTTCCCCTCTTTGCTCGACCAGTAGTGGCCCGGCAGGAAGGGTTGGATCGTGGTGCAGACCCCTTCGAGGGCTTTCAGCTCCGAGGCCACGTAGAACTGCTCGTCGCGGTCCCAGCCGATATAGAGCGGGATGACGCCGATCGGATCGCGGGCGATCAGGTATTCGTCGTTTTCGATGTCGTACAGCGCGAAAGCGAAGATGCCGCTGATCTTTTCGAGCAGTCCGACGCCCATTTTCCGGTAAAGGGGCAGGATCACCTCGCAGTCCGAGCCTGTCCGGAAATCGTACTCCCCGGCCAGCTCGTCGCGGATTTCCCGATGGTTGTATATCTCGCCGTTGACGGCCAGCACCAGTTTCCCGTCGCGGCTGAAGAGGGGCTGTCCGCCCGACTGGGGATCGACGATCGAAAGCCGCTCGTGGGAGAGAATCGCCCGCTCGCCGCAGTAGACGCCCGACCAGTCGGGTCCCCGGTGGCGGATGTTTTTCGACATTTTCAGCACCTGCGTGCGCAGCGCATCCGATTTCTGCCGGATGTCAAACAGTCCTACGAATCCACACATTTTCTGTTCGTTTGTTGTCATGGAACCCTCCCTTGGAATAGGTGGTTCCGGGGTTTGTCAATAGGATAAGCCGGGCGTGCGCCGCCGGCGGTTCGGCCGATGCCGGGGACGTACTTTGTGCCGCACCTCCCCGGCGTCGCCCGCATTGCGTCAGTTGTTTTCGGGGCGCAGCTTGCGCACCACGGCGCCGGTCTGCCACATCTCGCTCTCGCGCATCTGACGCAGCTCTTCGTCGAGCTTCTCGCGGTAGTCGGGCTTGCTGTTGAGGTCGATCGAACGCTGGGCCTCGTTGCCGGCGGCGACTTCGCGGTAAAGCTCCTCGAAGACGGGTTTCGTGGCGTCGCGGAAACGTTTCCACCAATCCAGCGCGCCGCGCTGGGCCGTGGTCGAGCAGTTGGCATACATCCAGTCCATGCCGTTCTCGGCGACCAGCGGCATGAGCGACTGCGTCAGCTCCTCGACCGTCTCGTTGAAGGCTTCCGAGGGGGTGTGCCCGTTGGCGCGGAGCGTCTCGTACTGGGCGGCGAAGATGCCCTGAATGGCGCCCATCAGCGTGCCGCGCTCGCCCGTCAGGTCGGAGTAGACCTCGCGTTTGAAGTCGGTTTCGAACAGGTAGCCCGAACCTACGCCGATGCCCAGCGCCACCACGCGCTCGAAGGCGCGGCCCGTGGCGTCTTGGAAGACCGCATAGCTCGAATTCAGTCCCCGGCCCTGCAGGAACATGCGTCGCAGCGAGGTGCCCGAACCTTTGGGGGCGATCAGGATCACGTCCACGCCGGCCGGGGGTACGATGCCCGTGCGCTCCTTGTAGGTGATGCCGAAGCCGTGCGAGAAGTAGAGCGCCTTGCCCGGCGTGAGGTGTTTTTCGATGGTGGGCCATACGGCGATCTGACCCGCGTCGGACAGCAGGTACTGGATGATCGTCGCGCGCTCGGCGGCCTCTTCGATGCCGAAGAGCGTTTTGCCCGGCTCCCAGCCGTCGGCGACGGCCTTCTCCCAGCTCTTGCTGCCCTCGCGCTGGCCGACGATGACGTTCAGGCCGTTGTCCCTGAGGTTGAGCGACTGCCCCGGACCCTGCACGCCGTAGCCGATGACGGCGATGGTTTCGTTTTTCAGGACTTCGCGGGCTTTCTCCAAGGGGAACTCCTCGCGCGTAACAACATTTTCTTCGACTCCGCCGAAATTGATCTTTGCCATAATTAGTATGATTTAAAAGTGATTTGAATTCGTCTGCCGTCGGCTGCGTTCCAGCTCTTCGAGGTACTCGTTGAGCAGTTCGCGCCGCGATTTGATGATGGCTACGATGCCGCTGCGCACGAACTGCTGCACGCCGTAGGGCTGCAGCAGGCGGAACAGCTCCTTGGTCTCGGCCTTGTGGCCCGTCTTCTCGACCACGATGTAGTCGTCGTCGATTTCGAGGATGCGGACGTTGTGCTGGCGCACGAGGCGCTCGACGCTGCGGCTGCGCGTCACCTTGTAGAGTGCGATCTCCTGCTGCACCACTTCGTCGGAGGTGTAGACGAAGGTCTTCAGCACGTCGATCTTCTTTTCGATCTGCCGCACCAGCTTGTCGACCCGTTCCGGCCCGGTGCGGACGACGATCGTGAATTTATGGATGCCCGCCAGCGCCGACTCGGAGGTCGTGAGGCTCTCGATATTGACGTCGCGGCTGGTGAAAACCGTGGTGATCTGGTTCAGCAGACCCACCTTGTTTTCCGAAAATACGGTGATGATATATTCCTGTTCTTCCATTGCTCGTTCGGATTTTACTCCAGCCGGATCGCTGCGACGGGCGCGCCGGCCGGCACCATGGGAAATACGTTGTCTTCGCTTTCGACGCGCACTTCGAGCAGGTATGCGCCCCGGCAGGCCTGCATCTCGGCGATCGCCTCGGCGAGTTCCCCGCGCCGCTCGACGCAGCGGTAGGCGATGCCGTTGCCGCGGGCGATCAGCCCGAAATCGGGGTTTGCCAGCTCGGTGAACGAATAGCGGCGGTCGTAGAAAAAAACCCCCCCCCCGCGGGTCAGCAGCAAAACCCCCTGCCACTGGCGGACCATGCCCAGAAACGAGTTGTTCAGCAGGACGATCTTCACGGCCACCTGCGACTGGAAGATCGTGCCCAGCTCCTGAATGGTCATCTGCAGACCGCCGTCGCCCGCGAAAAGACACACTTCGCGGTCGGGGGCGCCCAGCTTGGCCCCGATGGCCGCGGGAAGCCCGAAGCCCATCGTTCCCAGCCCGCCCGAAGTCACCATGCTCCGGCTGCGGCGGAACCCGAAATAGCGGGCCGCGAACATCTGCTGCTGACCCACGTCGGTCACCAGCACCGCGTCGTTGTCGTAGGCGCGGGCTACGGCGGCGACCGCTTCGCCCATGCGGATACGGCCTTCGGCGGGATGGACCGCCCGGCGGATCACCTTTTCGTATTCGATCTTGTCGCAGGCGCGGAATTCGTCGATCCATGCCCGGTGGTTGCGGGCCTGTATGCGCCGGGTGAGCAGCGGAAGGGTCTGTTTCGCGTCGCCGACCAGCGCAACGTCGGCCGGGACGATCTTGCCGATCTCCGCAGGGTCGATTTCGAGGTGGATGATCTTGGCGTTCGCCCCGAAACAGCCCGGATTGCCCGTCACGCGGTCGTCGAAGCGCATGCCCACGGCGAGGAGCAGGTCGCAGTCCCGGTTTTTGATGTTGGGACCGTAGTTGCCGTGCATGCCCAGCATGCCGACGTACTGCGGCGAGTCGGTCGGCAGGGCCGAAAGCCCCAGCAGGGTCGATGCGGCGGGCATGCCGCTCTTGTCGAGGAAGGCGCGCAGCTCCGCTTCGCCGCCGCTCAGGATCACGCCCTGTCCGATCATCGCCAGAGGCCGTTGTGCGGCATCGATCAGCCTTGCCGCTTCGTCGATGCGCTCTTCGGAGGGTACCGATGCGGGGACATAGCTGCGGATCGAAGCCACTTTCTCGTAGCTGAACGGGGCCGTTCCGCACTGGGCGTCCTTGGTGATGTCCACGACCACGGGGCCGGGGCGGCCCGAACGGGCGATGTAGAACGCCTTGGCGATGGCGCCCGGAATCTCTTCGGTGCGCTTGACCTGACAGTTCCATTTGGTGACGGCCTGCGTGATGCCCACGAAATTGGTCTCCTGAAAGGCGTCGGTGCCCAGCAGCGAAGAACCGACCTGCCCGGTCACGAGCACCAGCGGCGTGGAGTCCATCAGCGCGTCGGCGAGTCCCGTCACGGTATTGGTGGCGCCGGGTCCGGAGGTGACCAGACAGACCCCCACGCGGCCGCTGACGCGGGCGTAGCCCTGCGCGGCGTGTACGGCGCCCTGTTCGTGCCGCACGAGGATGTGGCGCAGGCGGTCGCGGTAGTCGTAGAGTGCGTCGTAGACGGGGATGATCGCCCCGCCGGGGTAGCCGAAAATCGTATCGACGCCCTCGCGCAGGAACGATTCGATCAGGGCCTGCGCTCCCGTGACGGAGGGACCGGGCTGCGGTTCGGACATGTTTGTTTGCGTCGTATCCATGATTGCTGCTGTTTTACTTATTCTTCATCGACGATGCGTACGGCGCCCTTGTCGGCCGAGCTGACCAGCTTGGCGTAGGCGCGCAGCGACGCGGGGACTTTGCGGTCGCGCACGGCGGGGCGGAAATGCTCCTGAGCGGCCATTCGCGCGGCTATTTCGGCGTCGTCTGCCAGAAGGCGTATCGAGCGACGCGGGATGTCGATCTCGATCTCATCGCCCGTCCGGACGACGGCGATTTCGCCCCCAGACGCGGCTTCGGGCGAGACGTGGCCGATCGACAGCCCCGACGTGCCGCCCGAAAAGCGGCCGTCGGTAATCAGCGCGCAGGCTTTGTCGAGGTGCTTGGATTTGAGGTACGACGTGGGGTAGAGCATCTCCTGCATGCCGGGACCTCCCTTGGGGCCTTCGTAGCGGATGACGACCGCCTCGCCCGCCTGCACTTCGTCGCCGAGAATGCCCTCGATAGCCTGTTCCTGCGATTCGTAGACCCGTGCGCGGCCGCGGAAAACGTGCAGCGACTCATCGACGCCCGCCGTCTTGACGATGCAGCCGTTGCGGGCGATGTTGCCCGTCAGCACGGCCAGTCCCCCGTCGCGGGAGTAGGCGTGTTCGACGTCGCGGATGCAGCCCGTCGTGCGGTTTGCGTCGGGGGCGTCGTAATAGGAGTGCTGCGCCCCCAGTTCGCGGCTGTAAAGCCCCGCAGGGGCGCTCAGCCAGCGGCGCAGGGCCGCGTCGGTCAGCGTCTCGCTGCGCAGGTCGCAGGCGTCGATTGCTTCGCGGAGCGTCCGCCCGTCGATGCGCGGGACCGAGGTGTCGAGCAGGCCGGCGCGCGCCAGTTCGCCCAGAATGGAGAGGATGCCGCCTGCGCGGTTGACGTCCTGTATGTGATACTGCGAGTTGGGAGCCACCTTGCAGAGCACCGGAACCCGACGCGAAAGGCGGTCGATGTCCTGCATCGTGAAATCCACGCCGGCTTCGCGGGCCACGGCCAGCAGGTGGAGCACCGTGTTGGTCGAGCCGCCCATGGCGATGTCGAGCGACATGGCGTTCTCGAAGGAGGCTTTGGTCGCGACCGAACGCGGGAGCACCGATTCGTCGCCCAGAAAATAGTAGCGTTCGGCGTTGCGGACGATCAGCGCCGCGGCGTCTTCGAACAGCCGGCGTCGGTTGGCGTGCGTGGCGACGATCGTGCCGTTGCCCGGCAGCGAGAGTCCCAGCGCTTCGGTCAGGCAGTTCATCGAATTGGCCGTGAACATGCCCGAACACGAGCCGCAGCCGGGGCAGGCGCAGCGTTCGACGCGCGCGATCTGCTCGTCGCTGCAGGCTTCGTCGGCCGCCATGACCATCGCGTCGATCAGGTCGATGTCCCTCCCGTCGAATTTGCCCGCCTCCATCGGCCCTCCCGACACGAAGACCGTCGGGATGTTGAGCCGCATGGCGGCCATCAGCATTCCGGGGGTGATTTTGTCGCAGTTCGAGATGCAGACCAGCGCATCGACCTTGTGGGCGTTGGCCATGTATTCGACGCTGTCGGCGATGATCTCGCGCGAGGGCAGCGAGTAGAGCATGCCGTCGTGGCCCATGGCGATGCCGTCGTCTACGGCGATGGTGTTGAATTCCGCGGCGAAACATCCGCAGGCTTCGATGCGCTGTTTGACATACTGCCCGATTTCGTGCAGGTGGACGTGTCCCGGCACCAGCTGGGTGAACGAATTGGCGATGCCGACGACCGGCCGGCCGAACTGTTCTTCGCGCATGCCGTTGGCGCGCCAGAGGCTTCTGGCGCCGGCCATGCGGCGGCCCGTCGTCGTGACGGTGCTTCTGAGTGTGTGTTTCATCTTCTCTCGTTTTTCGGCATGTCCGCTTCCGGCGGCGGGGCCGGATGTCAAAAAAGCCTTTCTCCGTCGGAGAAAGGCTTTTCTATAATCTTTCGAGTATACGCATCACCTTTCTCCCGTTATCCTGTAGTGACGACGAGCAGCAGATTAATGACGTTATTGTTCGAATGATTCAGAGCGGTCATGGCCGGATTTCTGTATTTGTTCCGTTTCAAAGATAGGGATATAAAATCAGACGTACAAATAAATTCCTAAAGAAATTTAATAATGTGATATTCCGGAAGCAGATCGCGCTCTCAGGTTTTTATTTTCAGGTCTTGCATGCTGTTTGCTTACAATTTGAAATCGCTATTTTTGGCTTTAAAACCGGTTTTAGGCCGATTTGCAAGAGTTCCATGCTCCGGAAGCTCTGAAATGTCTTACTGTTTTTATATTATTATAGGTGTGTCCGGCCTTTTTGTGCTATTTGTTCCGAGTGAAAACCCTTCCTGATTATTCGGCGGGCATCTTACGAATCGTTACCTGATTTGGATATTAAATTTTTTTGTTTTATATTTGTCCCTGATGGATATGAAACGGAATCATACGATGTTCGGAGAGTGCGGGAACACCTGCGCTCCGACGACGTATGCCGTCCTCTCCGTTATCTTCACGACTGCCGCTACTACAACCCCTGTGGGGGTTTAGTTTGTTTTTTCCGTCAGAAGCATCTCCGTATGCACACCCGGCCGAGGCTGCCGGGGCGGAAACCCGGATTTTCAGTCAAAGGCAGTTTAATTCAAAGAAGATTTTACCATGAAACATATCAAGGTTTTCGCCCCCGGAACGGTGGCGAATCTGGGCTGCGGCTTCGACATCATGGGCCTGACGCTCGACGGCGTGGGCGACCGGATCGAGGTCGCCGCCGAAGCGGGTGCGAGCGGGCTTGCGATCCGCAACGAGAGCGGGAAGAGACTCCCCGAAAAGCCCGAAGACAATGTCATAACCCCGGCCGTCGCGGCCCTGCTCGAAGCGTACGGAAAGCCCGTGCGGGTCGAAATCACGATTCTCGAAAAGATAGCGCCCGGAAGCGGCATCGGATCGAGCGCCGCCTCGTCGGCCGCAGCCGTCTACGGGCTGAACGAACTGCTGGGCCGCCCCTTTTCGGCGGAACGGCTGGTGGAGTTCGCCATGATGGGCGAAGCGCTGATCGGCGGCACGCCCCATGCCGACAACGTCGGGCCGGCCCTGCTGGGCGGCGTGGTGCTGATCCGCGGATACGGGCCGCTGGACATCATCCGCCTGCCGGTGCCCGATGACTTTTTCTACGCCGTGGCGCATCCCGACATCGTGGTCGGCACCAAGGAGGCGCGCGAGGTGCTGCCCCGCGAGATTCCGATGGCGCATGCCGTCACGCAGTGGGGCAACGTCGGCGGACTTGTCGCCGGACTGGCGCTGGGCGACGTGGCGCTGATCGGCCGCTCGATGCACGACGTCGTCGCGGAGCCTTACCGCAAGGGATTCATTCCCGGTTACGACCGTTTGAAGGAAGAGGTGCTCTCCGAAGGCGCTCTGGCCATGAACATCGCCGGATCGGGACCTTCGGTCTTTGCGCTGGCCGCCGAAGGGTCGGTGTCGGAACGGGTCGCCGAGCGGATGAAGAGCCATTTCGCCGGGCTGGGAATCGGCTGCAACATCTATGCGGGCCGCGTGTCGAACCGCGGTGCGCGAATCGAAGAATAAGAAAAAAGGAAAACCATGAAATACTACAGTACGAGAGACAAAGCACATGCACGGCCCTGTTCGCTGCGCGAAGCCGTCGAGGCGGGGCTGGCGCCCGACGGGGGACTGTTCGTCCCCGAACGTATTCCGCAGGCGGATATGGCGGTCGCGGAGCGGTTGGCCGGGGAGTCCTATGCCGCATTGGCGGGGTATCTGGCCGCACTGTTCTTCGGCGAGGATATCGACGCCGGGATTCTGCAGCGGGAGATCGGCCGCATCTACGATTTTCAGGTTCCCCTGCGTCCGGTCGGCAGCCGCTATACGCTGGAGCTGTTTCACGGCCCGACGTTCGCGTTCAAGGACTTCGGCGCCGGATTCATGGGCCGCATGGTCGGCCTGCAGGGCGGCGCGGACGAAAAGCTGGTGATTCTGACGGCGACGTCGGGCGACACGGGCAGTGCCGTGGCGCACGGTTTTTACGACGTGCCGGGCGTCGAGGTGGTGCTGCTCTATCCCGAAGGGAAGATCAGCCGCCTGCAGGAGTGTCAGATGACCGCGCTCGGAGGCAATATCCATCCGCTGCGCGTGGCCGGAACCTTCGACGACTGCCAGCGGCTGGTCAAGGAACTCTTTGCGGACAGCTCTTTCAGGGCCGCGCACCGCGTATCGTCGGCCAATTCGATCAACCTGCTGCGGTGGATTCCGCAGGCGTTCTATTACTTCTACGGGTATTTCCGGTGGCGGCAGGCGTCGGGCGGGGAAAATCCGGTGGTCGTGGTGCCGAGCGGCAACTACGGCAACCTCTCGGCCGGCATGCTGGCTCGCCGCATGGGGCTGCCCCTCGGCGGATTCGTCGCGGCGTCGAACGCCAACGACGTGGTGCCCGAATTTCTGCGGACGGGCGATTACCGTCCGCGGCCGTCGGTGCGGACGCCGGCCAATGCGATGGACGTCGGAGCGCCGAGTAACTTCGAGCGGATGATGTGGCTGTGCGGCGGCGATGCGGACGCCCTGCGCGGCGAATTGCAGGGGTTCCGGTGCGACGACGCCATGATCCGCCGTACGATCGACGGGCTGTACCGGAATTACGGTTATCTATCCGATCCGCACAGCGCCGTGGGCTATGCGGCTTCCGTGGCCTGCGGCAGGCCGGGGTTTTACCTTTCGACGGCCCATCCGGCCAAGTTCGGCGAGGTCATTTCGCCCGTGACCGGGGCGAAGGTGCCGCTGCCCCCGCGCCTTGCGGAGCTGGTGAAGCGTCCGCGGGTTTCGGAGCCGATGGCGGTGGATCTTGGGGCGCTGGAGGAGTACGTTGCCGGAGTGTGAGATTCGCGGCGGTCCCCGCTGGTGTTTCGGTGCCGATGACGGACGAATGACATGCCGGTGATTGCCGATGACGGTTCTACGGCGGCCGGATAGCGGGCGGGGCGATGGCGGAATCCGTCCCTTTCCGGAACTGTCCGCTGCAGCGAGACCGTGTTCCGGAACTGCGCGGCAGGGACTGGCGATGTCCGGTTACGGCCGGGCCGGTTTGGAGCCGAGCCGACTCCCGGCCCCGAAACGGCGGGAAGAATGGAATTGAAAAAGGGTTGCAACGCGGCGGTTGCAGCCCTTTTTTTGTGCGGGATTTCCGGGTTGCGTGCGGAATTCCCTTTTTGTGTGCGTGACTCTCCTTTTGCGTGCGGGGTTCCCGGCTAAATATGCGCGGCGATGAAATCCCCGACCTCGGAGGTCGAATAGCGCCGTTCGCCCTGTGCGGCGAGGTCTTCGGTGACGATCCCTTCGGTGAGCGCCCGGTTTACGGCGTCGCGGACGGCGCTCCCTTCGGCGGTCAGCCCCAGATGTTCGAGCAGCATGGCGGCCGAGAGGATCGCAGCCATCGGGTTGGCGATGTTTTTGCCTGCGGCCTGCGGATAGGAGCCGTGGATCGGCTCGAAAAGCGCGACTTCGGACCCCACGCTGGCCGACGGAAGCATGCCCAGCGACCCGCTGATGACGCTGGCTTCGTCGGTGAGGATGTCGCCGAACATGTTTTCGGTGACGATCACGTCGAAATGGGTCGGCTGGCGGATGATCTGCATCGCGGCGTTGTCCACGAACATGAAGTCCAGCTCCACTTCGGGGTATTGGGGTGCGAGCTGCTGGGCGATCTCGCGCCAGAAACGCGAGGTTTCGAGGACGTTGGCCTTGTCGACTACCGTCAGGTGACGGCGGCGGCTCATGGCCAGCCGGAACGCCACGTGCAGCACGCGCTCGATCTCCTGCCGCGAGTAGGTGCAGGTGTCCACGGCCCGGTCGCCCCCTTCGTCGCGGCCCTGCGGCCGTCCGAAATAGATGCCGCCCGTCAGTTCGCGGACGCAGACGAAGTCGGTGCCCCGCACCACCTCGGCCTTGAGCGGCGAGCGGTCGGCCAGCGTGTCGAAGAGCGCGATGGGGCGCAGGTTGGCGAACAGTCCCAGCGACTTGCGCATGCGCAGCAGCCCCTGTTCGGGGCGTACCGGCGCTTTGGGGTCGTTGTCGTATTTGGGGTCGCCGATGGCGCCGAACAGCACGGCGTCGGCTTCGCGGCAGATTTTGTGCGTCTCCTCCGGGTAGGGATCCCCCGTGGCGTCGATGGCGCAGGCGCCCACCAGTGCTTCGCGGTAGGTGAAGTTGTGCGCATACTTCCGGGCGACGCAGTTCAGCGCCTTGACGGCTTGCGCGATGATCTCAGGACCGATGCCGTCGCCGGCTAAAAGGGCTATGTTAACATTCATGGTCGTTATAGTTTGTTTCGATTATGTTCAGCATTTTGATCGTCGCCTTGATGGCGGCTTCGGTCTGGTCGGCATCCAGACCGCGCGTTTTGAATACCTTGCCGCCCATTTCCCACGTGATGATGGTCTGCACGAAGGCGTCGGTGCGGCCGCCGGGCGGGATCGAGACGGTGTAGTTGCGCAGCATCGGGAACTCGCGCCGGAGCTGGTGCTCGTAGATTTGCCGCAGCGCCCGCATGAAGGCGTCGTACTGGCCGTCGCCGGCCGAGGTCTGCTCGTACTCCCGTCCGTTGATCTCGATCTTGAGCGAAGCCGCGGGATGCAGCCCCTGCGCCAGCGAAAGGCTGTAGTTGAGGATGCGGACCGGATTTTCGGCCAGATCGTAACGCAGTACGTCGGCAATGATGTAGGGCAGGTCCTCGGCGGTCACCAGCTCCTTCTTGTCGCTCAGCTCCACGACCCGTTCGGTCACCTTGCGCATCGAGGCTTCGTCGAGGTCGATGCCCAGCGTTTCGAGGTTCTTCATGATGTTGGCCTTGCCCGAAGTCTTGCCGAGGGCGTATTCGCGGACGCGGCCGAACCGTTCGGGGAGCAGTTCGTTGAAGTAGAGGTTGTTCTTGTTGTCGCCGTCGGCGTGGATGCCGGCGCACTGCGTGAAGACGCTTTCGCCGACGATCGGGCGGTTGGCGGGAATACGGATGCCGGTGTAGGTCTCGACCATGCGGCTGACGTGGTTGATCTTCGTCTCGTCGATGCCGGTGGTGCGGTGCAGGCGGTCGTGCAGGACGGCGACCGTACTCGACAGCGGTGTGTTCCCGGCCCGCTCGCCCAGCCCGTTTACCGTGACGTGGACCCCGTGGAATCCGGCTTTCACGGCCGCGGCGGTATTGGCGACGGCCAGATCGTAGTCGTTGTGGGCGTGGAAGTCGAAGCGCAGGCGGGGATAGCGCCGCACCAGATCGCCGCAGAACCGTTCGGTGGCGTAGGGATCGAGCACGCCCAGCGTGTCGGGGCACATGAAACGCTGCACGGGGGCGTCGGCCAGTGCGTCGAGCATGGCGTAGACGTACTCCGGCGAATGCTGCATGCCGTTGGACCAGTCTTCCAGATAGATGTTTACCCGCATGCCCCGCGCGACGGCCTTGTCGATCGTAGCGCGGATGTCGCCGAGGTGCTCTTCGGGCGTGCGGCGGAGCTGCTCGCGGCAGTGCTTGAGCGACCCTTTGGTCAGCAGGTTCACAACGCGGCATCCGGCGTCGCCGAGCCAGTCGAGGGATATGCCGCCGTCGATGAACCCCAGCGCCTCGATGCGGTCCGAATAGCCTTTGGAGGCGGCCCACTCGGCGATGCGCCGCACGGCCTCCTGCTCGCCCTGCGAGACCCGCGCCGAAGCGATCTCGATGCGGCTGACGCGCAGTTCCTCCAGCAGCAGCCGGGCGATGGAGAGCTTTTCGCGGGCGTTGAACGAAACGCCCGACGTCTGCTCGCCGTCGCGCAGCGTGGTATCCATTATTTCGACCGGGGGAAGCATCGTCGCGGGGCTATTTTCGGGCGGCTTCGAACCGTCGGATCTGGTCGGAGATGCTGCACAGGTAATCCACGTCGTCGTAGCCGTTCTGCAGGCAGCGTTTCTTGTAGGCGTCGATCTCGAACCGCTCGCTGCGGCCCGTGGCTTCGGCGGTCAGCGTCTGTTGGTCCAGATCGACCGTGAAACGGGCCGCGGGATCGTCGGCTATGGCGGCGAAGATCGCCGCGAGGAAGTCGTCGCTCACCGTGATCGGCAGCAGACCGTTGTTGAGGGCGTTGTTGCGGAAGATGTCGGCGAAGAAACTCGACACCACGACGCGGAAGCCGTAGTCGGCGATGGCCCATGCGGCGTGTTCGCGCGAACTGCCGCACCCGAAGTTGCGGCCTGCGACCAGTATGCGGCCCCCGTAGCGGCTGTCGTTGAGCGGGAACGAAGCGACCTTCCGACCCTCGGCGTCGTAACGCCAGTCGCGGAAGAGGTTGTCGCCGAAGCCTTTGCGCTCGGTGGCTTTGAGAAAGCGCGCCGGGATGATCTGGTCGGTATCTATGTTTTCCGTGCGGACGGGCATCGCCCCCGACGTGAAAGTTTCGAATTTGGGTATGGACATTTTTCTTGACTTTTACATTTCAAACACCTTGCGCGGGTCTTCGATGCGCCCGCAGACGGCAGCGGCGGGGGGGGCCCCCGCGGCCCCCAACAACCAGGCCGACAA
>OAVV01000823.1_pt1 | contig 20678 bp, 17 predicted proteins | sample 1501401 | NCBI WGS metagenome assembly OAVV01 (sample SAMEA2580098, study PRJEB22360) | human gut metagenome | biome: human gut; feature: human-associated habitat; material: faeces | place: Denmark | collected 2008/2010 | reverse complement strand
GCGGTCTTCAACCCAAAAAACCCGCCCCCCCTCTCTCCTGCCCGCCGATCGGCCATGTGCAGAAGGGCGGGGACTACCGCGAAAGCTTCCAGTCGCCGCACATCGCGCCCGAACATCTGGCCGAAGCGCAGCGCATGGCGGCCGCCGTCACCGAAGCGCTGACCGGCGCCGGGCTGTGGGGCGTGGAGTTCTTCCTGAGCCACGAAAACGGGGTCTACTTCTCCGAACTCTCGCCGCGGCCCCACGATACGGGCATGGTGACGCTGGCCGGCACGCAGAATCTCAATGAATTCGAACTGCACCTGCGGGCCGTGCTGGGGCTGCCGATTCCGGCCGTCACGTTCGAGCGTCTGGGCGCCTCGGCCGTCGTCCTCTCGCCGGTCGCCTGCGCCTCGGCGCCGCGTTACGAGGGCATCGACCGCGCACTGGCCGCCGATCCCCGCACCGACGTGCGCATCTTCGGCAAACCCTCGGCCCGCGTGAACCGCCGCATGGGCGTGGTCACGGGCTACGCCCCGCTCGACGGCGATCTGGAGGCCCTGCGCGAACGGGTCAAGGCCGCCGCCGCGGAAATCAAAGTTCTGGAACCTTAATTTTATCGAACGATATGGCACAATACGCAATTATTTCGACCGAGAAAGGCGACATGAAAGCCGAACTCTATACCGATGAGACGCCGGGCACGGTGGCGAACTTCGTAAAACTCGCGGAGAGCCGTTTCTACGACGGACTGACTTTCCACCGGGTGATTCCGGGATTCGTCATTCAGGGCGGCTGCCCCAAAGGCGACGGCACGGGCGGTCCGGGTTACACGATCAAATGCGAAACCTCGGCTCCGCGCCAGTACCACGACCGGGGCGTACTCTCGATGGCCCATGCGGGACGCGACACGGGCGGCTCGCAGTTCTTCATCTGCCACACCCGCGAAACGACGCAGCATCTCGACGGCCGTCACACCTGCTTCGGCCGCGTCGTCGAAGGGCTGGAGGTCATCGACGACATCCGTCCCGGCGACCTGATCCTCTCGGTCCGAATCGTGAACGAGTAGCGCGCCGCTGCAATCGCAGATTATCCCTGAGGTCGCAGAATTCGCCAAAGGCTCTCCGTACGGAGAGCCTTTTTTCGTCGCGGGAAGATCCGTTGCCCGCAAGAGGAGACCGCACGGCGGCCTGTCCTCCTCTTTTCCGCATCGTCGGCATCAGCGTGGAGCGGCACGAAGAAAGGCCGCCGCCGGTCTGATGCGGGAACCGGCGATGCGCTGCCGCCGCGTCATATCTTCCGGATCATTTCGAACTGCTTTCCCTGCGGCACGATGTTTTTCGCTTGCAGGAATCCGGTTATCGAGCCGCACGAAACGTCGGTATTTATGATTTTGAGGGAGTCGTTCCTGTTCAGCCGGAGCATCTCCCGCAGCAGCAGGCCGGCGATTCCCTTTCTGCGGTACTGCCGCTTCACCGCGATCTGCGCGACGTCGCCCGACGCGGGTTCGAAAACGCAGTAGCCGGCGAGTTCCTCTTCGGTGAAGACGCCCAGACTGACGAAATCTCCGGCGGCTCTTCCTATGGATTCGAAACTGTTCTGCCACGAGGGCGTGAAATCCCAAAAGGAGGAGATCGAAGCGAATTTTTCGGGATCTATCCGTCTCACCGAGTGGGGCAGGCGGGGCGTATCGCCCCGGTCGACGATTTCCGTGTTCGCCCGGCAGAAATAGTTGAACTCCCGAACCGTCTCGAACCCCAGATTCCGGTAAACGGACACGGCTCCGGTGTTGTGCTGCAACACCTCCAGCAGATACTGTCCGACGCCCGCCCGCCGTAGGTGCGGCATCGAGTGTCTGAAAATCTCCGTGGCCAGTCCCGTGCCCCGGTACTCCTTGAGGGTCCCGGTTCCCGTGTCGTAAGCCGTCGGCACGCCGTTGAAATTGCCGATGCCGTTCAGCGTGAAAGCCGCGATCTGCGCTCCGTCGAATGCGGCGAACGACAGGGCGGGATCGAAACCGCGCCGTGTCAGCATGGCCCGCAGCTGTTCCGCGTTCAGCTGCACCTCGTAGTCGGCGAACGCCCGGCCGAAAGCCCTGAACAGCGTGTTGAAGTCTGTCTTTTCCAGTGATTTTATCTCCATATGCGTCGGTTTCGGCGGAAAAATGGCCGCCCGGCAAGGCTATGCCCGCTCTGTTTCAAAGATAGTGATTTTTACCGATCTCCGCTTCCCGAATTCCGCTTTTTCACCGCAGCTCCGGTCCGTGCGACGGCCGGGAAACCCGCAGCAAAAAAAAGAGACCGTCTCAAAACGCTGAGACAGTCTCTTTGTCATTCGGTTCTTGGACCGTATCGCCTCCGGATTATTTTCCGAACTTGGCCTTGATGTTTTCCGTCGCCTTCTTCAGCAGCTCTTCAGGACAGCAGAGCGTGATGCGAATATAACGCTTGCCCTCCGAGCCGAAGATGCCGCCCGGAGTCAGGAACACGTCGCACTTGTCCATCACCTCGTCCGAGAATGCGAAGCTGTCACCCTCGTACGACTCCGGCAGTTCGGCCCATACGAACAGTCCCGCCTGATGCTCGCGGTATTTGCATCCCAGCGCGTCGAGCAGCGCGTACGCCTGCTTCTCACGGCCGTAGTAGATGTCGTTCAGCTCCTTGAACCACTCCTCGCCCAGCGCCAGCGCCGTGTCGGCCGCAGCCTGAATGGGGTAGAACATACCCGAATCCATGTTCGACTTGAACGTGAGGATCGAGTCGATCCACTCCTTCTTGCCTACGACCACGCCCACGCGCCAGCCGGCCATCGAATGGCCTTTCGACAGCGAGTTCATCTCCAGCGCCACGTCGCGCGCGCCTTCGGCCTCCATGATCGAGATCGGAGCCGCCGCGTTGCGGATGAAGCTGTAGGGGTTGTCGTGCACGATCAGTATGTTGTGCTTGGCGCCGAAATCCACGATCTGCTGGAACAGCTCCATGGTCGGGGTCTGTCCCGTCGGCATGTTGGGGTAGTTTATCAGCATCATCTTCACACCGTCCAGCCCGGCCTTCTCGATCGCCGCGAAATCGGGGCGGAAATTCGTCTCCTTGTTGAGCGCATAGGTCACCATCTCGCCGCCGGCCAGACGCACGGCCGCCGAGTAGGTGGGGTAGCCGGGGTTGGGCACCAGCACCTTGTCGCCCTTATTGAGGAACGTCATGCAGATGTGCATGATACCCTCCTTCGAACCGATCAGGGGCAGCACCTCCGAATTGTAGTCCAGCTCGGTGCGGTACCATTTCTTGTACCAGTCTGCAAAAGCTTTGCGCAGGATCGGCTCTCCCTTGTAGGACATGTATTTGTGCACGTCGGGACGCTGCGCCTCTTTGGCGAGACGGTCGATGACCGACTGGTGCGGGGGCAGGTCGGGGCTGCCCATAGCGAGTTTCACGATCTGACGGCCCGTTGCCGCTTCGATTTCGGCGATCTCGCGCAGACGGCGCGAAAAATAGTACTCTCCGATGCCGTCCAACCGATGGGAACGGGCGATGTTGACTGCTTTTGCCATAGTGTAATCAGGTGTTTGGATTTGCTGTTTGCAAAGATAGGTATTCCTATTAAAAATTAAAAGCCATCGTTGAATTTTATCTCCCTTCGGACTCTCTCCGCCGCTTTGTTTCCCGCTCAGAACTGCTTCGGGGCGGCATGTCGGGCGGGTAACAGTTCGTAACATTTTTTACGAACCGTCCCCGTTTACAGTGCGAAGAGGATGAATATCTGCGCCGTCAGCACGCGCAGGAACATCACTACGGGATAGACCGTCGAATAACCCACGGCCGGCATGTCGTTGCCCGCCGTGGCGTTGGCGTAGGCCAGCGCCGGGGGATCGGTCGTCGATCCGGCGATAAGTCCCATCAGCGTGTAGTAGTTCATCTTGAGCCACAGCCGCGCTACCAGCGCGACGATTATCAGCGGCAGGACGGTGATGATGACGCCGTATCCGATCCAGCGGTAACCGCCGTCGACGATGGCGTCGATGAATCCGTCGCCCGCGCCGATGCCCACCGCCGCGAGGAACAGCGCGATGCCGATCTCGCGCAGCATCAGGTTGGCGCTCATCGTGGTGTAGGTGACCAGATGGAAATGCGTGCCGAAGCGTCCGATCAGGATGGCCACGATCAGCGGGCCTCCGGCCAGTCCGAGCTTCACGGGCTGGGGCACGTTGAGCAGCGGAATCGACCCCAGCAGCACACCTAAAGCGATACCTACGAAGATCGTCACCAAATTAGGCTGGTTCAGCTTCTTGAGCGAGTTGCCCAATACGTCGGCCACCTGCGCCACGGCCTTCGCGGGTCCCACGACCATCACGCGGTCGCCGACCTGCAGTTCCAAGCCCTGATAGGGGATCAGATCGACGCCCGCGCGGTTTACGCGCGTGATGGTGATGCCGTATTTCGTGCGCAGGCGCAGGTCGGAGAATTTTTTGCCGTTGAGCGACGATTTCGTGATCAGGATGCGGCGCGACACCAGCTCGGCGTTGGGCGTATTGTTGCCCCACTGCTCGTCGGTCATCTCCACGCGGCGGCCGAAGAAGGCCACGATCGCCTCGATGTCCTCGGCCTGCGAGATCACCCACAGCCGGTCGCCGAGGTGTATCACGCTATCCGCATCGGCCATCGAGATCGTTCCGTCGGGACGCAGGATGCGCGATATGACGAACTGACGGTTGATCAGGTCGCGGACATAGGCCACCGTGCGGCTGTCGAGCGTCTTGTTGGTGAATTCGACCGACACCTTGTCGGCGAGCTTGTGCTCCCGGCTCAGCGCCGCCAGCCCCTCGTCCTCCTTTTCGAACTTCACGCGCAGGGCGTAGCGGATGAAGATCATCGTGAATATGATGCCCACGACGCCGAGCGGATAGGCCACGGCGTAACCCAGCGCGATCGTGGGGTCTTCGATCCCCGACGCATCGGCGTAAGCCTGCTGTGCGGCGCCCAGTCCGGGGGTGTTGGTCACGGCGCCCGAAAGGATGCCGACCATCGTCGGAATCGGCGTGCCGGTCACCAGATGGACGACATAGGCCGTCGCCACGCCCAGCAATACGATCGCCACGGCGCACATGACCAGCGTCATGCCGCCGTGTTTGAACGATGCGAAAAATCCCGGTCCGACCTGCAGACCGATCGAGAAGACGAACAGAATCAGCCCGAATTCCTGCACGAAATGCCTGACCTCGCCGTCCACCGTCATTCCGAAATGACTCAGGACGATGCCCACGAACAGAATCCACGTGATTCCGAGCGAGACGCCGCCGATTTTAACTTTTCCGAGCAGAATGCCGATGGTGATGACCAACGCGAAGGTCAGCACGGCATGGGCGATGCCGTTGCCGAAGAACAAGGTGTGTAACCACTCCATATTAACCTACTTTTGTACGAATTGCCAGTAATTGTGCAAAAGTAGTATTTATTATAGAATTTAAAAAACTTTGATGCGACTTTTATGGTGCCGATATACGCCCGTCCGTCCGCCGCAGGGGTTGCGGCTAATACAGATACCGCTCCATCAGCGGCATGAGCAGCGCCGTCGCCAGCCCCATCAGGGCCATGGCCAGCCCGCTCAGAGCGCCCTCCACGGCGCCTATCTCGATGGCGCGCGCCGTTCCGATGCCGTGTGCGGCGGCTCCCAGCGCAAATCCCCGCGCTTCGGCGTCCCGCACCCCGCAGCGGCGCAGAATCCACTCGCCGAAGATACTGCCGAAGATTCCGACGCAGAAGACCACGACCGACGTGATCGGCACGATGCCGCCCAGCGGTCCCGACACGGAGACGGCGATCGGCACGGTGACCGATTTGGGGGCTATCGAGGTGAGGATTTCGCGCCCTGCGCCGAACGCCATGGCGATATAGACGACGCTCAGCACGCCCGTCACGCATCCCGCGAGGGTTGCGACGCCCACCGGCAGCAGACTGCCGCGCAATTGTTCCACCTGTTCGTAAAGCAGGTATCCCAACGCCACGACCGACATGCCCAGCGCGAAATCGAGCGCCGAAGTCGCCTGCTTGTAGCGGGGATAGTCGATGCCCGCCGCGCTGAGGAAGACGATCACCGCGACGAACGTCAGCAGTACGGGATGCAGCAGCGGCACCCGCAGCCGTCGGTAGACGGCGCAGCCCAAGCAGTAGAGTCCTACGGTGAGCGTCAGCAGGAAGAGGTCCGAGGAGAGGAAAGCCTTGTCAATCATGGTCGGGAGCGTTTGGAGCGGTTTCGCGCAGATGCCGGATGCGCCGCAGGCGCGAACGGCGGTTCAGGCTTTGGAAGGTCTGCCCCGTGACGAGCAGGACGACGATCGTCGAGACGATGCCCGAAATCACGATCGCCCACAGATTGTCGAGAATCACCCGGTAGGAGTCCATCAGCCCCACGCCGTAGGGGACGAAGAAGAGCGCCATGGCTCCCAGCAGGAATTTCGCCGCCGGACGCACGGTCTCGGCTTTGACCCAACGCATGCAGAGCGCCGCGAAAAGCAGGATCATGCCGATGATGTTACCTGACACATAACCTCCGGTCAGGATACTCAATGCGTTGCCGATCAGCCAGAAAAGGAGTATGTAAAAGAGTCCGAGCATAATTTCTACACATGTTCGCCTGCAAAGGCATAAAGGCCGTGTACAGCGGCAAAATTAGTCGTCTGTGCACAAGCGGCCTGTTTCGGCGAAATTTATCTGCCGCAAAGATAGCGTTTTTGGCCGTATGTTGTACCTGCAGGACCCGATTTGTGAGCGGTCACGGTCTCCTGTCGCTTCGTCTGCGTCCCGGAGGATGTCGCGCGCAGATGCGGCGAGCCGAAATCGTCCATCGCATATTGATTTGCAGTTGCCGGGCGGCAAAACGCCACGCCGGCGCATCCTCCCGCGATCAGACGGGGTGCAGGGGCTTCGCCGTTTATCGTTGCGCCGCACCGCTTTGAGCGGACACTGCGCACTGGCGCACGACGCGCATCCGCCGCGCCTGCGCCCCCGGAAGAAGCACCGGAGCCGCCGTGCGAGCAACACCGCGACCGCCGCTCCGATCGCCCATACCGTATAATCCTGCCATCCCATATCAGAGCCACATGACCAAATGATAGACGGCCCATGCCGCCAGCCATGCCAGCAGGGTGTTGTATGCCACGCTGGCGACGGCCCATCGCCAGCCCGCCTCCGAGCCGATGGCCGCGACCGTGGCGATGCAGGGGAAGTAGAGCAGGATGAATACGAGGAACGCCAGCGCCGAGGCGTGGGTGAAATCGCCGCTCGCCGTCAGACGTCGCGCGAGATTCGCCGTCTCTTCGTCTCCGTCCGCCGCGGCATCTTCGGCCGCCGTTCCCGGATTTAGGCCCGGCCGGCCGTCGGCCGTCTTCGCTATGTAGATGGCCGTCGGGCCGTCCGCGCCGCCGATCACGGCGACCTTGCCGTTTGGCAAATCGTTGATCGACAGCTTCGCGGTGTCTGCCATCTCACCCGATTCGGCAACTATTTCGATCGTCCCGGAAGGCTGCGCCGCCGCAGGAGCCCCTTCGGAGTAGAGTACGCCGAGCGTACTGACGATGATCTCCTTGGCCGGGACGCCCGACAACAGGGCCACGCCCGCTTTCCAGTTCAGCCCCAGCGGACTGAACACCGGCTCGCAGGTGCGTCCGAGACGTCCGAGGTAGGAGTTTTCGTAATGTTCGGGCGTATTTCCGGCGTCGGTGCGGGGGTAGTAGCTCAGGAACCATACGACCACCGACGCGACCAGAATCATGCCGCCCATCTTGCGCAGATATTGCGCGCACTTGTCCCACATATGCCTGAGCGTCGTTTTCCATGTCGGCAGGCGGTAGGGCGGCAGCTCCATGACGAACGGCGTTTCGTCCACTGGGAACATGAACCGCCGCATCAGCCGCGCCGTGAAGACGGCCAGCACGACGCCCAGCACATAGAGTCCGATCATCACCAGCCCGGCATTCTCGGCAAAGAAGGTGCCGGCCAGAAGCAGGTAGATCGGAATTCGCGCGCTGCATGACATGAAAGGGGTAATCAGTATGGTAATCAGCCGACTGCTGCGACTCTCGATCGTCCGGCAGGCCATGATCGCCGGGACGTTGCAGCCGAAGCCCATGATGAGCGGAATGAACGATTTGCCGTGCAGGCCGATGCGGTGCATCACGCGGTCCATGATGAAGGCCGCGCGGGCCAAGTAGCCCGAATCCTCCATGAACGAGATGAACAGGTAGAGGATCATGATGTTGGGCAGGAAGACGATCACGGCGCCCACGCCGCCCACGATGCCGTCCACCAGCAGGTCGCGCAGCGGTCCGGCGGGCATCATGTAGTCGATCGCGCCGCCGATCCAGCCCACCAGCGCGTCGATCCACTCCTGCGGATAGGCGCCCAGACTGAACGTGCACCAGAACATGAACCACATCAGGAAGAAGAAGATCGGGAATCCCCACAGTTTATGCGTCACGAAGGTGTCGATCAGCGCCGTGGTCGAAGCCTCCTCGCGCTTGCCCGGAGTGAAGGTCTCCCTGAGCGCGCCCTGTATGAATCCGTATTTCTGGTTGGCGACCGCCGTTTCGACGTCTTCGCCCAGCGCTTCGCTGATGCGCTTGGCTTCCAGATCGCGGATCGCGGCCCATTCGGGCCAGTGGGCTGCAGCCGCGCAGCTGCTCCTCGACCTGCCGGTCGCCTTCGAGCATCTTCATCGCATAGTAGCGGGGCGGGAAGGCTTTGGGCAGCTCGCCGCGGAAAGCGTTCATCTCGCCGTTCAGGCGGCGCAGTCCCTCTTCGATGACGGACCCCATGTTGATGTGGATGTGGCGCACGCGCTCGTCCTGATTCTCGTATACCGCGATCACCGTGTCGAGCAGCTGCTCTATGCCCTTGCCGTTGCGCGCCTCGACGGGCACCATCGGCACGCCGAGCATGCGGCCCAAGTTGTCGTAATCCAGCTCTGCGCCGCTTGAGTTAAGCTCGTCGAACATGTTGAGCGCCACGACCATGCGCGGGTTTATGTCGATCAGCTCCGTGGTCAGGTACAGGTTGCGTTCGAGGTTCGACGCCACCACCGAGTTGATAATCACGTCGGGAGTCTTCTCGGCGATGTGGCTGCGCACGTAACGCTCTTCGGGCGTGTAGGCCGAAAGGGCGTAGGTGCCCGGCAGGTCGGTCACTTCGAAACGGTAGCCGCGGTAGCAGCGGTGCCCGATCTTGGCGCCGACCGTCACGCCGCTGTAATTGCCGACGTGTTCGTGACCGCCCGAAATGGCGTTGAAAAGCGAGGTCTTGCCGCTGTTGGGGTTGCCCACCAGCGACACGCCGATCGTGCGGCTGTGACGGTTGATGACTTCGTCGATCGTCGCGCAGCCCTCTTCGGGGCCGGGCGTTGCGGCCGCCGGGTATTCCGGCTGCGCGGGCTGTCCGTCGGCGCCGCATCCGCAGTGCCGGCGGTGATGTTCGTGGTGGTGATGGTGCGAGCCGCCCCCGGCGAGGTATTCGCTGGCTTCGCTGTCTGAGAGCACGACCACCATGTCGGCTTCGCTGCGCCGCAGCGAAATGTCGTAGCCCATGATCTTGTATTCGATGGGGTCTTTCAGCGGGGCGTTGAGAATCACTTCGACCCGCTGTCCGCGGACGAAACCCATCTCCATGATGCGGCGGCGGAAACCGCCGTGTCCCGTCACTTTGAGTATCGTGGCCGATTCCCCGGTCTTAAGTTCGGATAGACGCATTGTCGCTCTTTGGTTTTTGGCTCCAAAGATACGATTTTACGCCGAGATGTGCAATCCCCATGTGGGTATATTCGTCTCACCACCCGCCGCCCAACGCCTTGCAGAGATTGACGTAGTTGATATATTGCTGCGCCACCAGATTGACGAACTCCATCTGCGACTGATAGAGACTGCGCTGGGCGTCGATCACGTCGAGGTAGTCGGACAGGCCGCTGCGGTAGAGCGCCTGCGTCATCGCGGCGATGCGGTCGTTGGCGAGAACCAGCTCGCCGTAGCGTTCGGTCTGCCTGCGGTAGGTGGCGATGGCCACCAGCGCCTGCTCGACGTCGGAAAAGGCCGTCAGCACGGTCTGCTCGTAGGTCAGCGCCGACTGCGTGTAACGTTCCATGGCGGCCTGTTCCGCGCGGCGAAGTCTGCCGAAATTGAAGACGGGGAGTGTCAGCGAGCCTAACGCATCCCACGCCCAAGGGTTGGCCGAAGTTAAACCTTTGATCGAATTGGATGCGATTCCGCCTTTGGTCGTCAGAGCAATGGACGGAAACCGGTTGCCGCGTGCGATGCCCACTTCGGCGGCTGCGGCGAGCATATCGTAACGCGCCTGCATGATGTCGGGCCGCCGTTCGAGCAGCTCCGAGGGCAGTCCGACGGGAATGTCCGCCGGACGGTAATCGGTCAGCAGGCGCAGTCCAGCCCCCGCGCTGTCCGTTCGCCGCGGCGTTTCGCCCAGCAGGATGTCGAGTGACAGCCGCGTCTGCGCCACGGCCCGTCGGTACTGCGGAATGTCCGCTTCGGCGGTGTAGACCAGACTCCGGGCCTGCTCCAGCGCCACGCCGTCCGACATGCCGTAGCGGAACATCGAGTCGATCAGGGCCGCCGATTCGCGCCGCAGGGCGCAGCTCTGCCGGGCGATCGCCAGATCGCGTTCGTATTCGAGCAGGGTGAAATAGGTCGTGGCGACTTCGGCCGCCAGCGCCAGCCGCACGCCCCGCAGCGCCCACTCCGACGAGGCTATCTGGGCTTTTGCGGCGCGTTTGGCGTTGCGCAGCTGCCCGAAGAGCGCCACCTCCCACGAGAGCGACGGCTCGACGGCGTACGACTGCACGATCTTCGTGGCAGGCGTATATTCGCCTTCGGCCGTGACGCCCAGCCCGACCTGCGGCAGGTACTGCGCCCGCACGCTCTTGAGGTTCAGCCGCGCTTCCTCCACGCGCGAGGCCGCCACGGCCACGTCGCGGTTGTTGTCCAGCGCCCGTGCGACGAGGTTGTTGAGCACCGTATCGCCGAACAGCGTCCACCATTCGGGGCCGAAGCGGGTCGTGTCCTCCGAGAATCCCCGCCCGTAGATGTAATCGTCGGGCACGGAAACGCGCGGCGGGTAGAAGCGCGGCGTGCAGGCCGCCGTAAATGCTGCAAAAATGATTATGAGGTATCCGGCTTTCATGACTGTTCCTGTTTTTTGCGTTCGCGGCGGCGTTCGAAACCGCCGATGCGTCCCACGAAATAGTAGAGCGCGGGGTAGACGAAGATGCCCAGCAGCGTGGCGAACAGCATGCCGCCCACGAGCGCGACGCCCATGATGTTGCGCGCCGTGGCGTATACGCCGCTGGCGAAGATCAGCGGCATGACGCCGAGGATGAAGGCGAAGGCGGTCATGATGATCGGACGTACGCGCAGTTTGGCGGCCCCGATCGCGGCGTCCATGAGCGAGGCGCCCTGCTCGTTGAAGAGCCTGTCGGCGTACTCCACGACCAGAATGGCGTTTTTGGCCGCCAGCCCGATCAGCATCACCAGCGAAATCTGCATGTATATGTCATTGACGTAGAGGGCGTTGAGCAGGTGTGAGACGCCGATGAAGAGCACGGCGCCCAGCACCGCCACGGGAACGCTCATCAGAATCGCCAGCGGCAGCCCCCACGATTCGTACAGGGCCGCCAGCGCGAGGAACACGAAGACCAGCGCCAGCAGGTAGACCAGCCCTCCGGTCTTCGAAGCGTTGGCTTCCTGAAAGGAGGTGCCGCTCCATGCCGTGCCGACGTCGTCGGGCAGTACCTGCGCGGCCGTGCGGGTGATGTCCTGCATGACGGTCGTCGTCGAGGTGCGGGCCGCGGGGGTGACCGTAAGCCCGATCGAACGGTAGAGGTTGAACTGCGAGACGTATTCGACGCCCACGGTATCCACGACCTCGACCAGCGACGAGACGGGGACGCTTTCGCCCGACGAGGAGGCGACGTAATAGCTGTCGAGCGAGCGTTTGTCCATGCGGTAGGCGGGGGCGGCCTGAATGTAGGTCTGGTAGAGCTTGCCGAAACGCGAGAAGTTGTTGACGTAGGCGCCGCCCAGCAGGGTCGTCAGGTCGCCGTAAAGTACGCCCAAGTCCACGCCCGAAGCCAGCGCCTGCTCCTTGTCGATGCGCAGCCGCCGCTGGGGGACGCCCGCGTTGAACTGCGTGGTCACCGACGCGACGGAGGGCAGCTTGCGCAACGAGTCCATCAGCCGTTCGCTCTGCTCCAGCAGGTAGGCCGTGCCGCGCCCTTCGAGGTCCTGCACCTCGACCGAAACGCCCGACGTGATGCCCAGACCGGGGATCGACGGCGGGATGAAGGCGAAGCACTCGGCGCCCGGAACCGCCATGTAAAGCTCGTCGGTGAGTTTCTGGGCGATCTCCATGGCCGTCAGTTTGCGGTCGGAATAACCGACCAGCGACACGAAGATGATGCCGCTGTCGGTCGAAGCGATGCCCGCCATCATGTTGAATCCCGCGGCGAACGAGGTCGAAGCGACTTCGGGCAGCGTGCGGATCACTTCGTCGGCCCGGATCATGGCCTTCTGTGTCACCTGCAGCGACGAGGCTTCGGGAGTCGAAACCATCACCATCACGTATCCCTGATCCTCTTCGGGCAGGAATCCGGCGGGCAGTTTGCGCCACACGAGGAAGATGACGGCCAGCACCGCGGCGATAAATACGCCCGTGCGGGCCACGTGGCGGATCAGCGTCGGCGTGAAGGCCGTGTATTTGTCCATCCGCCGGGCGAACCAGCGGTTGAAAGCGGCGAAGAATCCCTTCTTGGGCGGTTCGCGGCGGCGCAGGAGCAGGGCGCACAAGGCCGGGGAGAGCGTCAGGGCATTGAAGGCCGAGATCACGACCGACACGGCGATCGTCACCGAGAACTGCTGGAACAGCCGCCCCGTGATGCCGCCCGTAAACGATACGGGGATGAATACGGCCAGCAGGACGACGGTCGTGGCGACGATGGGCGAAGCCACGTTCTTCATGGCTTCGAGCGCCGCGGCGCGGGGTTTCATCCCGTTGGCGATATTGACCTGCACGGCCTCCACGACCACGATGGCGTCGTCCACCACCAGACCGATCGCCAGCACCAGTCCCAGCAGCGAAATGATGTTGATCGAGAACCCCAGCAGCGGAAAGAGCGCGAAGGCGCCGACCAGCGACACGGGGATGGCGACCAGCGGAATGACCGTGGCGCGCCAGTCCTGAATGAAGAGGTAGATAATGCAGATCACCAGCACGAGGGCTATGATGAGCGTGGTGAAGATGTCGCTGATGCCGGCGTCGATGCTGGTCGTGGTGTCCACGACCGTCGATGTCGTGATGCCGTCGGGCAGGCGTTCGCCGAGCCGCGCCATTTCGGCCTTGACCTTGTCGCCTACGGCCACGGCGTTGCTGCCCGGCTCCTGATAGATGACGATAAGGGCCGTAGGCTTGCCCTCGAAGAGCGAGCTTACGCCGTAACTCTGGCTTCCGAGCGATACGTCGGCCACGTCGCGCAGGCGGATCTGTTCGCCCTCAGAGGTGGTCACGACGACGATGTCGCCGAACTGCTCGGCCGTGGTGATCTGCGGGGGCATGGTCACCGTATAGGTATAGGAGGTGCCGTCGGGCGCTGGTTCGGCTCCGAACTGTCCGGCAGGGTAGATGCCGCCCTGATTTTCGATGGCGGCGGTGACGGCCGAAACCGGGATGTCGTAGTATTTCAGCACGTCGGGCCGGAGCCATACGCGCATGGCGTACTCTCCGGCGCCCATGATCGAGACCTTGCCCACGCCGTTGATCTTCAGCAGTTCGTTCTGAAGGTTGATGTAGGCATAATTCGAGAGGAATTCGTCGTCGTAGCGTCCGTCGCTGTGCAGCGAGAAGACCAGCAGGAAACCCGTCATGGTCTTGCGCGTGGTGACGCCCTGCTTGGTCACCGTCGCCGGAAGCTGGGCTGCGGCCGAGGATACGTTGTTCTGGGTGAAGATGGCGTCGAGGTCGGGATCGGACCCGATGTCGAAGGTCACCTGCATGACCATCGAACCGTCGTTGGCGCTCGTGGTCTGCAGGTAGAGCATGTCGCTGACGCCCATGACGCTCTGTGCCACGGGCGTGGCCACGGCGTTATTGACCGTCTCGGCGTCGGCGCCGTCGTAGGTCGCCGAGACCTCGACCACCGGAGGCGTGATGTCGGGATACTGCTCGATCGGCAGGTTCAGGATCGAGATCAAACCCACGAGTACGATGACGATGGCCAGCGAGATGGCGAAAATCGGACGTGAAATGAAGAATTTCTCCATGACGTCAGCGTATTACGGGGATTACCTTCATGCCGTTGCGCAGTTTCTGCTGGCCTGCCGTAACCACCTGTTCGCCCTCGGCGAGCCCCTCGTCCACGCACCACATCGTGCCGTAGGTGTCGCCCAGCACCACGCGGCGATAGGCCGCCGTGCTGTCGGGCCGTACGACCCAGACCGAATTGACGCCCTGCGCCTGACTGACGCTCTGCTGAGGCACGATCACCCGCGGCTGCACGGGGCCGACGTTGGCCGAGACGCGGGCGAACTGCCCGGGTTTGAGCGACCGGTCGGGGTTGGGGAACATCACCACCAGCACGAGCGTTCCCGTGCTGCTCGACACGTCCTTGCGCGTGTAGTCGTAGAGTCCCCCGTAAGGGTAGCGCGTGCCGTCGGCCAGCGTCAGGCGAATGTCCGAGAGCAGCCCCTCGTTGTCGTAGATCGAACCGCGTCCTCCGGCCGCCCTGAGGTATTCGGCCATCGGAATGGCCACATCGACGGTCAGCGTGTCGATATTCGAAATGCTCGTCAGCACGCTGAACTGCGTGCCGGGACCGACGTAGTCGCCCACATGCGCCGCCGTGTGTTCGATGATGCCGTCGATGGGCGAGCGCAGCTCGGTGTAGCCGACGTTCATGCGGGCGCTGCTGAGCGTCTGCTCGGCCGAGCGCACCGAGGCTTCGGCGGCCTTGTACTGCGCCGTATACTGATCGAGCTGCGCCTGACTGATGGCGTTGATCTTGGCCAGCGGCACGGCGCGCTCGTAGTTGTTCTGAGCCTCCAGCGCCTGCGCCTTGGCCGACTGGAGCGCGGCTTCGGCGGCGAGCATCGTGGTCGAAAGCTGGTCGGGGTCGATCGTGAAAAGCAGCTGCCCGCGTTTTACGGGCATGCCGTTCGAAAACCGCTTGGATAACAGAAAGCCATTGATCCGGGGCTGGATCACGGCGTCGAAATTACTCGAAAGGTAACCGATGAAGCTCATGCGGTTGGGGATGCTGTCCGTAACGGCGCGGGCCGTTTCGACCTGCAGGGGCGGCATTGCGGGTTTCGGCTTGTGCCGGCCGCACCCGGCGGGCAGGAGCGCGGAAACGAGTCCCGCCACGATTAAAAGTCTGTTCATACCGGAATGTTTTACGCTCTTGCGGGGACAAAAAACGTACCGCGAACCGGGTGACAGGCTCTTGGAAAGGGGGTTTTATGCTAAAAAACGTTGAATTTTTTGGCAATAAATGATGATGTTTAGATAATTTTTATATCTTTGCGTTGATAACAAACCCAATTAATAAAAAAAGTTATGAAAGAATTAGTAGCAAAGATCAATGCAGAGTACGAAGTATTCGCAGCTAATGCAGCAGCACAGGTAGAGAAGGGCAACAAGGCCGCCGGTACGCGCGCCCGCAAGTCCGCTCTCGAAATTTCGAAGCTGATGAAGGAGTTCCGCAAGGTTTCCGTAGACGCTGCGAAATAATTACAGACGCAATGACGCAACAAAGGCTGTCCCAAGGGGGCAGCCTTTGTTGGTTTCATACGGGCCGTGAACTTGCCTAAGGTTTGATGCCGAAACGGGCGAAAACCTCCATGTCCTTCGGTTCGAGACCGGTTTTGCGGAAGGGAACGGCCTCGTTGTGGTCGTTCAGGTAACGGCGCGGACGCTTGCGGTCGTAGCCGGGGTTCACGAGCGATACCGTCGGATCGACGAAGCGGCCCCGGATCGAGGCCATGTCGGCCATGGTGTGGAACAGGGCGTGGGTCGTGGCCGGCGCCGTCTCATTGATCCCGGCAGCCGCGGCTTTGGCGGGAAAATTCCGCCGGTAGGCGTCGGAGAACCACGCCAGCGAGGCCACGTAGAGCTGATAGGCGGTCGTGGTGGGCGAGGCGTGCAGGAAGCGTTCGCGGTCGTCGTCCAGAATGTCCTCGCCGTGGTCGGCGCAGTAGAGCAGCGCCGAGGAGGTTTGCCGCAGTCCGCGCAGGAAGGCGATCGTCTCGGCGAGAAAATGGTCCGTGTAACAGATCGAATTGTCGTAAGCGTTGCGGAGCGTGTGCGCATGCTCCCGCGAGATCGCCACGTCGTCGTCGGGTTTGAAACGTGCGAATTCGCGCGGATAACGCTGGTGGTAGCTGAAGTGGGAGCCGTAGCAGTGGAGGATGAAGAGCATCTTCTGCGCCGGGGCGGTCTCGACGATGCGGCGCATTTCGTCCAGCAGCTGCATGTCGTGGCGCGGCGAGCGGATATAGATCAGGTGATCGGCGTCGCGGGCCAGCTTGTCGATCATGGCGCCCTGCGGCGACTGGTTGGAGATAAACCACGTTTCGAAGCCCGCTTCGTTGAAGAGGGCAGGAAGCCCTTTGCGGCGGTAGAGCTGGTCGTGCTCCTCGGTCGAGACGGAGGAGAGGATGAGCGGCACGCTCTTGTGCGTGGTGTTGCTCTGCGTCAGCACATCGCGGAAAATCACCAGATCGTCCACCTGCGAGAGCCGGGGATTGGTCTCCCGTTCGTAGCCGTAAAGCTCCCAGCTCATGGCGCGCGACGCTTCACCTATAATATATACGTAAATCTCGCGTCCGGGCGCTTCGGCCTCGCGGCTGGCCTCGTAGGTGAAATCCGCCGAGGTCTTTTCGAAGTTGTAGGCCTTGCGGAATTCCGAGGCGCTCAGGTAGACGTTGTAGGCCACGTTGAGCGGGAAAATCTCGTCGCGCAGCACGTGCCGCTGTTCGCTCACATGATAGGCCGGCCACAGGGCCAGCATGCCCAGCGCCATGAGCGCGGCACCCGAAAGACCGACGTTCATGCGCGTCGTGCGCGAAATGTAGCGTTTGTGGCCGATCTCGCGCGCCGCGAACCACAACAGTGGCAGGTACATCACGCAGACCAGAATGACCGAAGGGTAGATGTTGCTCAGCAGTTCGCCCGCCTCTCCGGGATTGGTCGTCACCAGATTGGTGAACATGTCCGTGGCGATGATCGAGTTGCCGAACAGATAGAGCAGCACGATCTGGAACGCGCAGAGGAAGATAAAGGGAAATCCCAGCCAGATCATCACGCCGGAACGGCTCAGCGCCACGCTCCACATCATGTAGAAGCCCAGCGGCATCAGAATCAGCGCCTCGACCGTCCAGCCGGAGTAAGGCTCGGTATTGGCCAGCACGCAGTTGGGAATAATCAGCGCGACGAAGAAATAGACGGTCAGCAGCGTGGTGAAACGGCTGCGGGTTTTGACCGTGCGTCGTCTGTTTACCCTGTTCGGATCAGCATTCATATCGTTACACTAACCTAAAAAGCTTCGTTTATGCTCAGCAGGAAGCCGCTCGTCTTCTTGCCGAAGCCGTAATCGAGCCGCACATTGACCCGTTTCTTCAATTCCCAGCGCAGGCCGACGCCGTAGTTGGGTAGCGTCTCGGACCAGTCGAACCGCTCCAGATCGCTGAATACGTTGCCTGCGCCGCCCCAGAAGGTGCAGCCGATGCGCCGCCAGATGCGCTGGCGCAGTTCGACCTGAAACGTTATCATGTCGTTGTCCGTATAGCGGCCCTGATAATAACCGCGCATCCGCTGCGAGCCGCCCATGCGGGCCAGCATCGGCCACGGGGTTCCCTCGGAGTTGAACTCCGCGTAGAGGTCCGCCGCGAGGATGCCGCCCTTCCACACCTGCCTGTAGTAGTCGGCTGTGAAGGTCGTGCGCCACAGCGAACGTCCGCAGTTGCCCAGTCCCTTGGGAAACAGCGTCTCCTGCAGACTGACGTAGACGCCCCGGAAGGAGTTGGGTATGAAGTCGCGCGAGTCGTATTCCAGAATCGCCCCGACGCCCGTGGCGGTGTAGTGCGTCTTCTGCCCGTAGAGGTAGCTCTCGCCCAGCGGCTTGAACTTCTTGCCCTGCGTATGCTCGAAACTGAGGATGCCGCCCACATAGGTGTTGGGCAGCACCCGGTGCAGGTAGCTTGCCTTTATCAGGTAACGTTTCTCGTTGTAGGAGCTCTCCTCGTTGTAGCGGCCGTCGTTATAGCCGATGCCCCACATGTCGCGGGGCGCCGAAGCGAACATCACCGTATAGTCGATGCGCTTGCTGTTGCGGGAGAAGATGTTGTTGCCCGTGACGCCCAGCGCATAGAATCCCGAAATCGAGACGTTGGCGAAGATCGAAATGTCCGACGGCGAAGTGACCGAGTCCGTACGGTCTATGCGGTAGAGTCCGGCCGCCAGCAGTCCGATGCCGAGACTCGTATTCTTCGAATAGCTGGGGCCTCCGGCGAAGGTGAAGTCGATTTTCTTCTCGAACGTGCGGTCGCGCGTCGATCCCTCGAAATATTTCACCACGCGCCGCGGGAACGAGAGCCGTTTCTGCGGCTGGGGCTGTTCCGGAAGCGGGGTATAGCTGTAATGCAGCGTGTCGCTGCCGTTGATATACACTCCCTCTTGGGCCGCTCCCTGCAGCGCGAAGCAAAGGGCTAAAGCCAGAACGGCGGTTTTGCGCAGCATCCGGTTATTTGTACTTCTCGATCGTTTCGTAGAAATCGGCCTTGTCCTGCTCCGAGAGAACCCCCTTGCGCAGGAAGACCAGCTCTCCCTCCTTCGATACGATCATCAGCACGAACTGGTTGTTGCAGTCGCCCAGCTCCCAAGCCTTGCTCAGGATGCGGTCCTGATCGGCGAGCACCAGCGCGCCGTTCTTGGCCGTGCGTTTCTTGGCCATGTTGCGGGCCATGCCGTTGGGGACCATCGGGGCGTCCTTGAGGTTCATCACGCCGAAACCGAAAATATTGTCGCTCTGGGCGCGGTGGTTCTCCTCCAGTTCGACCGTGAAATCGTTGTTCTGCTTGTGACGGTCGGGGTCCACGTAGAATATCATCAGGTTCTTCTCGCCCCAGTGCGGCAGCTTGGCCGGATTGCCGTCGAGGTCGAGCACTTCGACATTATTCACTTTGCGGGGCAGCTCCTGAGCCGCCGCTGCGGATGCGGCGAGCGTGAAGGCGGCCAGCATCCCAATTACTTTCATCTTCATAGTAATCCTGTTTTTTGGTTTCAAAAGAAAACAAATCTGGGCAAAGTTACAACTTTTCCGCCAACATACGGACAATCAGCCGTTATAATATTGTCCGTATGGTTCACTTTTTTGGCTTGGCGGGAGTCAGCGCCGTGTCGAAAGCGTAAAGTCCGCCGCCGGAAATAATCAGGAAGACGTAGACGCCCAGCCACACGAACTCCAGCTCCCCGGCGCCGAATCCGCCCCACGCGAACATCAGCAGGATGCCCAGCGAGAGAATCAGCGCCGACATCCGCACCCAGATGCCCATGATGATCGCCACCGCCAGCAGCACCTCGGCCACCGTCACGACGACGAACGTCGCCGCGCTGCCGGCCGAGGCGAACGACGGGTACGAATTGACGATTTCGTTGTAATCCTGCATTTTGCCGATATTGAGGAAGAGCATCATGCCTCCCGCGAACAGTCTCATGTAGAGCACGGCCCAATCCATGTGCCGGTATTGCCCGATCCAGTCTTCGATTCTTTTTCCCATGCTCCGGCATCGTGCAATTTGTATTCCAAAGGCGTTCCGGGAGCGATTCGCACCCGGCCTGCGCCGTTCCGGGCGCGCTCCCGAACCGCAGACGGCCCGGCATGGACGGATATTTCCGCCCCGAAGTCCGGAGCCGCCGATGACACGGATGCCGACCGGCCTCCTTGACCGACACAAGGTCTCCGGGCGGATATTTCCCGTCCGCCGCCCGCTTCGACGCGCTCCCGGACAGCCTGTTCCGGCAGAAACGCCCCTGAATTTTCGTCTTGTCGCCCGATTTTCGTTATCTTTGCGCCCATGAAGACCAATATCCTTTTCGTCTGCCTCGGAAATATCTGCCGCTCCCCGGCGGCCGACGGCATCATGCACCACATCGTCGAAGAGCGGGGACTCAGCGGCCGGATCGGAATCGACTCGGCCGGAACCTACGCGGGGCACACGGGCGAACTGCCCGACGCCCGCATGCGCCGCGCCGCCGCACGGCGGGGTTACGACCTCGGCCACCGCGCCCGGCAGATCCGGGAGGAGGATTTCGACCGGTTCGACATGATCGTCGTCATGGACGACATGAACTACGAGAACGTCCACCGGCTCGCGCCGTCGCGCAGGGCCGCCGAAAAGATCTTCCGCATGCGGGAGTTTTTCCGCCGCCACCCCCGTTGGGACCATGTTCCCGACCCCTATTACGAAGGCGCCGAAGGCTTCGAGCTGGTGCTCGACATGCTGGAGGACGGCTGCGGGGGAATTCTCGAATACCTCGAAAATCCGCAGTGACATGCAGAAAAAAAGCAATCCGGAGACGTCCCGTCCCCGGATTGTTGTTTTCGCAGCGGCTTGCCGGAGCCGCCGGATCGGGGCCCCGCCCCCGAATGGGCTACTA
>OAVV01000782.1_pt1 | contig 21902 bp, 23 predicted proteins | sample 1501401 | NCBI WGS metagenome assembly OAVV01 (sample SAMEA2580098, study PRJEB22360) | human gut metagenome | biome: human gut; feature: human-associated habitat; material: faeces | place: Denmark | collected 2008/2010 | reverse complement strand
TGGTTCGTGATCTTGCTAAATATATCAATAATCCGTCGAATGAGTATGAAGTATTGCCCGGTAATATAGGTTTGTCTGATGACGGATTAACCACTCAGATAGACCGTTACAATGAATTGATTATCGAACGCAAGCGTTTGCTTCGCACTTCTACGGAAAGTAATCCGATGATTGTAAATTTGGACACAAGCATCCGTGCCATGAAAGCGAATGTTCAGGCTGCTATTAATGGAACTTTGCAAGGCTTATTTATCGTTAAGGCTGATTTGGATCGTGAGGCCAGTCGTTTTTCCCGTCGTATTAGTGATGCTCCAGGACAGGAACGTCAGTATGTAAGTATCGCACGTCAGCAAGAAATCAAGGCGGGACTTTATCTGATGCTTTTACAGAAACGCGAAGAGAATGCCATCACTTTAGCTGCTACTGCCAACAATGCAAAGATTATTGATGAACCGGTAACTGATGGAGGTCCGGTATCTCCGAAGCCTAAAATGATTTATATGATTGCTCTGGTGCTGGGAGTAGGGCTGCCTGTGGGTATCATTTTCCTGATTGGTTTGACTAAATTCAAGATAGAAGGTCGTGGCGATGTGGAGAAATTGACTCGCCTGCCTATTGTAGGTGATGTGCCGTTAACAGAAGAAAGGAACGGTTCCATTGCTGTATTTGAAAATCAGAATACTTTAATGAGTGAAACTTTCCGTAATGTCCGTACCAACCTTCAGTTTATGCTTAAGAACGATCAGAAGGTAATTCTGGTGACTTCTACGGTCAGCGGCGAAGGTAAATCATTCATTTCTTCAAATCTTGCGATCAGCCTTTCTCTATTGGGAAAGAAAGTGGTGATTGTGGGTCTTGATATTCGTAAGCCCGGTTTGAATAAAGTTTTCAATATCCCTCGCAAAGAACAGGGGATTACTCAATATCTGTCGAATCCGGAAAAGGATTTGATGGCTTTTGTTCAGCCTTCGGATGTTAGCAAGAATCTGTATATTCTTCTTGGTGGAACTGTTCCTCCTAATCCTACGGAATTATTGGCCCGTGATGGTTTGGATAAGGCGATTGAAACATTGAAAAAGAATTTTGATTATGTGATTTTGGATACAGCTCCGGTTGGTATGGTGACTGATACTTTGCTTATAGGTCGTGTAGCTGACTTGTCGGTATATGTATGTCGTGCTGACTATACTCGGAAAGCTGAATTTACCTTGATTAATGAATTGGCTGATAGTAATAAGTTACCTAATCTTTGTACGGTCATTAATGGTCTTGATCTTCAAAAGAAGAAATATGGTTATTACTATGGGTATGGTAAGTATGGCAAATATTATGGCTATGGCAAACGTTATGGTTATGGCTATGGCTATGGAGAACATAAAGTAAAAGATGAATAATTTCAGTGTATGGGGATATACAATTGGCTAGAGAGTAATATTTATTTTAGTCAAAATATAACGTGTAACGGGTTTTTTGATCACCCCGAGGAGTATTTAGTTGTTTGAAGCCCTTCCTTGTTATAAGTAATTTATAGATCTAGTAGAATTTTGGCAACAATTTTAAACATGGTGGAGACGAGAACTGAAAAGAGTGTTAGAAATGCGAAAGTAGCTTTAATTTTTTATCTGGTACAGATATTATTGGGCTTTTTTTCTAGAAAAGCATTTTTTGATTACTTAGGTAGTGAAATATTAGGATTAAATACAACTGTTGCAAATTTATTAGGATTTTTGAATCTAGCAGAACTTGGGATAGGAACTTCAGTTGGTTATTTTCTGTATAAGCCTTTATTTGAAAAAGATCATGAGAAAATTAATGAAATAGTCTCTTTACAAGGATGGCTCTATAGAAAGATTGCGTATTTTATGCTAGGAGTTTCTGCTATTTTAATGGTATTCTTTCCATTGATATTTGCTAAGTCTCCATTATCTCTGTGGTATTCTTATTCTACTTTTGGGGTTTTGCTATTTAGTTCAATGTTGGGCTATTTTTTTAATTATAGGCAAATAGTTCTTAACGCAGATCAGAAAGGATATAAAATTCAGATAGTTGTACAAGGATTTGTGGTTGTTAAAACTATAATCCAAATTTTAGGTATCACCTACAGTGCATTTCCATATGTGTTTTGGATAGTTGTTGAACTTCTCTCGGCAGTCATTACGTCTTTTTTATTACATAGATTATTAAAGAAGGAATATTCATGGCTAAAGGGAAATGTTGCATGTGGGAAGAGCTATTTAAAGAAATATCCAGAGGTATTGAAAAAAACCAAACAAGCATTTTTTCATAAAATGGGTGGAGTCATTTTATCACAATCAAGTCCCTTGGTTATTTATGCGTTCACAAGTTTATCCATTGTTGCTTTATATGGTAATTATCTATTGATTGTGTCAAAAGTTGGAGCTCTTATGGGTGCAATATTCAACAGTACAGGAGCTGCAGTGGGAAATTTGGTTGCTAGTAATGATAGAAAGAGAATCATAGATGTTTTTTGGGAATTAAGCGATTCCAGAATGTGTATTAGTACAATCTGTATTCTTTGTTTATTCTATCTTACTAATCCGTTGATAACATTATGGTTAGGTGCTAATTATTGTTTAGGAAAGGATTTTCTTTTATTATTTATAATATTAACCAGTATTAGTATGCTACGAACTACTGTAGACAGTTACATTTATGCATATGGTCTGTTTCAAGATGTATGGGCTCCTGTATTAGAAGCTGTTTTAAATTTGGGATTATCAATCTGTTTAGGATACTTTTGGTCTCTAAATGGAATTGTATTAGGGATAATACTCAGCCAAATGATAATAATTTTGATATGGAAGCCTTATTTTCTTTTCGTAAAGGGGATAGAAGTAGAAGCTAGTAAATATTTTGTTCCAACCATTTTTAGATATGCTGGTATATTTTTTTTATTTGTAGTTACATATTTTATCTTTGATTACTTACAGATAGAGACTATAAGTAATTTGAAGCAATTAATTATTAGTTCATTATATGTATTTCTTATTTGTACTGTATTAACTTTTGGCGTTTTTTATCTATTGTTTCATGGAACAAGAGATTTTGTAAGTAGACTAGTAACGATGTTCAAACGAAATAATTCTTAATAATATACAGTGAAGCCTAAAATATCTGTTATTATACCTGTATACAACGTGGAGAACTATCTCAATTATTGTATAGATAGTATACTTTTACAAACTTTTACAAACTTTGAGCTACTGCTTATTGATGATGGTAGCTTAGATCGCTCTAGTATTATTTGTGATGAGTACGCAGAGAAAGATGTTCGCGTTCGTGCATTTCATAAAACAAATGGTGGGGTAAGTTCAGCCCGAAATTTAGGTATTGAATTATCCTTGGGAGAATGGATTGTTTTTATCGATTCAGATGACGTTATTGGTGCCGATTATTTAAGGAATTTCAATATAGACGAATACCCTAATAAAGATCTTTATCTAATTAAGGGTTTTGAAAAGGGAGGGGATAAAAAAATCTTTTTTTCAAATGCTCCTACTGACCTCATAACTGTTGAAGATGCTATTACAGGTTTGATTGGAGTTAATGGACTTTGCCTGGCTGTATGGGGGAAGATGTTTAAAAAAACAATATTGAATAAATATAAAATTCGTTTTGTTGATAAATTATCTTTTTGTGAAGATCTTATTTTTTGCTTTAATTATTTTAAACATATTAATACGGTCTATGTATCTGATGATTGTAGCTATTATTATAGGCAGATAGAAAATTCATTGTCGAATAAAATTATCGACTATAGAACCGTGTACAAAGCTCTAAAGCTACATTCTATAGATTATATCTATTTTCAAGAAAGATATTCTGACAATTTTATTATCAACAATTACTTTGCGTCTTTTATCTTAGCTTCAGGTGTACTTAGGATTATTGAACAGATAATGAATGAGGTTTCAATATCGGTGAAAGAAAAGAAAAAAATAATAGCAGATTGTAGAAAATTGATAAAACAGGTAGTGTCACCGTCTAAATATATTAAACTACCTATAAAACAAGAAATAAAACTATTTGCTATCATGCATTTACCGTACAGTGGACTTGAACTATTATATAAAATGAAATGAGAATCTTTGGATTTTATAAGTGATCCTTTTTGATAATATTTGTAGAACGAATCATATTAGATAAATATAATATTTATTAGGTACTTAGTTTAGCGAATGAATTATTAGATGATGATGAAAAATCACAGTAAACTCGGGGCAATGGCTGTACAGCGATGGGTGTATATTAAATACTTTTGTGCGTTATCAGTAGTTGTTTGCCACTTGTGTAAACTGATATATCTTGGTCCTGTATTTTCACAGTTTTTTGATTTTGGTACGTATGCGGTAGCTGTATTTTTCTTTCTTTCGGGATATGGATTAACATATTTTTGTATTTATAAGAAAAATTATTTGAAAGACTTTTTAAAGAAGAGGCTTTTGAAGATCTTTTTAATTTATTTTATAGCAACATTGTTATGGGTAGTTCTCTCGCCCCTTTCTATTCATAAAATAATACACACATATGAGGTGTGGCAGATATTGTCTGTTTATCCCATTCTCCCATATGGCTGGGATTTTGTTGTTTTGATGTTTTTATATCTCATTTTATCTCTCCATAAAATGGAAACGTTCTGTCTTGATTTATATTATATTGATAATTGGTTATATAGTATGTTTCCTATTTGAAGTAGGTGAATGGGTATATATGACATCGCCTTGTTTTGCATTAGGTGTATGGTATGCAGAAAATGAAAGTCGCTTTTCTGTATTCATTCATCAATATAAATACCGAATACTTGTGGTGTTGATGATTGTTTTCATGTGTTCGTGGCGTTCATATTTCTTAAGGATGCTTCATGTGACATATAGTCTCCAAACATTCAATGGAATTATTAGTTGTACCATAAGTGCATTGGTTTTGGTTGGTGTCATTATTATAACTTTGGAAACTTGTAAACTATTATTTCTTACAAGATATCATCTTCCTGATTATTCTTTTGAGATATATCTTTCACAATGTATTTCCATATCTTTTGTTACGCATTATATGAATCAATCTACATCAAATACAATGTTTACTATCGCTAATTTTCAATGTGTTGTTTATGCTGTATTTATGACAGGTATTCTTGCTTTTTTATTTCATTTGATAATTAATAAAATTCAAAAATATGTATCAAAATAAGAGACCGTTGCATATCATTATGCCAATGGCGGGCGAAGGTTCTCGCTTTATGAAAGAGGGGTGGACTACGCCTAAGCCTTTGATTAAACTGAATGGCAGAGAACTTTTTTTGCATGCTATTGATAGCATAGATATTTCAGGAATAGAAATGAAGTATAGTTTTATAGTGCGGCAGGAACATATAGACAAATATGGCATTGATAAAGAAATAAAAGCTATTATACCGCACGCTAATATCTTTGCCGTTCAGGAAACGACACGCGGTGCGGTAGAGACTTGTTTGATGGCTCGTGAGGTTATTGAAGAGGAGGATGCTGTGCTGGTGATGGACTGTGATTTGGAGTTTATTAGTCAAGGATTTAATGTGTTGATCAAAGAAATCCTTTCAAAATCCGTAGAAGAAGTAAATGGCGGAGTATTGGTGAGTTTCGATTCTAATGAGTCTAGATACAGTTATGCCGCGATAAATTCGGAAGGGTTTGTGACGCGTACGGCAGAAAAAGAGGTGATAAGTCGTCATGCTCTTTGCGGTGCTTATTTCTTTTCATCGGCACGTTCGTTTATTTATGCGGCGGACAGTTTGATGCATCAAACTAATTTCTCAAAGTCTGAGTACTATGTTAGCTTGCTCTATAATTACTTGTTGCAGCGAGGTGAAATTGTGAGACTTGCCGAAATGGAGGAGTATTATTCTTATGGGACTCCCGAGGAATTGAATCGATATACACAATCTGAATATCATGAGTAATGCAACAATTTTTAGCGAAACCATCAGAAGTTAATAATTTTTATGCGTGAGATTGTCTTTGTAAAATAAGGAAGAAGAACAGCCTTCATGTTTATATTGTAAATTGGATATTCGTAGATCTGCTCAGCTTCTTTATTCAATTTATAGGAGTATCTTTTGTTCTGATTATTATACCCCGATTGTTGTTTTCACACTGTAGTTTTGTACTTCTCAATTGTCTATTTTGGTGAAGGCTAGATTATTTTGATATTCTTGACTTATGAATCTAAAACTTATTATAACCGACTTTGACGGAACATTGGTGAATACCTTCGAAGCCAATTATCAAGCTTATGCTGAAGCATTTACACAGTGTGACAGAAAATTGACTCGCGATTCTTATAGACAGTGTTTCGGCTATAGGTATGATGACTTTATGCGAGCGGTAGGCGTTGACGATGCTGACGTACGACAACGCATCAGGAAAATAAAGGGGGAAGTATATCCTTCTTACTTCGAATATTTACAATCTAACGAACCGCTTATCAATTTCATTCGTGCGTTTCATAGGGGTGGGGGAAAAACCGCAATAGCCTCTACCGCGCGTCGGTTGAATCTGGTTAATACGTTGCGATATTTACATTTAACAGAACTCTTTGATTGTATTTTGGCAGGTGAAGATGTGACTCACGGTAAGCCTAATCCAGAGATTTATCTAAAAGTGATGGAAAGAATGGAAGTATCTGCTAGGCAGACTTTAATTTTTGAAGACTCGGAAGTAGGCTTTGAGGCTGCTGAGGCTTCGGGAGTACAGTGTGTAAAAATAAATCAAGCATTTTATGGATATTGAAGTAAAAGGTCATAGTGGTTGTTCCATTGATATAGTACGCGAAGGTAAGGAGTTGTTTATCCTTAAAGGTACTTGTGACCCCAAGTATGTGGAGCGACTTTATCAGCAGGCTTTGAAGCAACAGAGGGCTGGTGAACAGGAATATCAGTACATTCGTGTGCCGCAGATTGTAGATATAGAGAGACAAACGGATACTATGATGATGAAGATGGAGTATGTATATTCACATAATTTCATAGATCATTTTGAGGCGGCTGGATTTGAGCAAGTGAATTATTTTGTGAAAGCTATACATCTATTCTTAAAGCGAGAAATAGAGCAATCAATTATGACAGATGTACCACGCTCAATGATTATCGAGAAGTTTGAAGATGTAAAGAGTAAAATAAATCAAAATGTATTGTTGTGTATGGATGAAGAAATAAAATATCTGCTACAACAATCTGAAATTCGCTTCAAAGTTCTGCCCGAAGTCTTGGAGATACCTGTAGGTTGTTGTCATGGCGATCTTACCTTCTCTAATATTCTTTTCAATGGTAATAATTATTATCTGATAGATTTTTTAGATTCTTTTATAGAGTCACCGCTACTTGATATGGTGAAAATTCGTCAAGATACGCGCTATCGTTGGAGTACACTGATGTATGAAGGGGAATTTGATGAGACGCGCTTTCATATAGTGTCAGATACTATTGATCACCAACTTGATGGTGCTTTTAAACAGTATATATGGTATCGTACTTTTTATCATACTTTACAGTTGATGAATTTTCTACGTATTTTACAGTATGCTAAAGAGAAGAAAATTGTGGCTTATCTTAAGAAAACTATTCAAAGCATATTAAATTATGAGTAAATATACATTGATTGTTCCCATTGCTGCTGACACTGATAAAATGGGGACCGAAATGCCTTATCTGTTTGGGCTGGATAGCAATGGCTTGATGTATTGCGTAAAATCGATCATGGGGTTACCGTTAGAAGCTTTTAGTGATATCTATTTCACTATTCTGCACAAACATAACTTACGTTATAAACTATTAGAAATGATGCAGATTCAGTTTGAACGACTAGGTATTGCACACAAGACACACGTTTACGAGCTTTGGGAGTCTACATCTTCACAGCCTGAAACACTTTATCACACAGTTGTGGGGAATCATATCACAGGTGCAGTGCTTTTTAAGGATGGTGATAGTTATTTCACAACCGAAGTGTATCCTGAAAATATGCTTTATATCTTTCCGCTAGATGGTTTGCAGGTAGTAAATCCGCAGAATAAAAGTTATGTAACGATTGATGAACAGTATTACATTACTAACATTATTGAGAAGAAAATTGTAAGCCGTTTCTTCTGTGCGGGTGGATACAGTATTGAGGATGTACAAGATTTTGTGTTGGAGTATGAAAAGCTTTCTACTTTGCCACAGCTTCATTTATCTCACATTGTCTATTCGTTGTTGTTGCAGCAGGCTCATTTTCGCCCTCAGATAGTGAAAAACTATCAAGATTGGGGTACAAAAGAAGATTTTATTCGTAAAAATAAATAAATATATTATGCGGGTTGTAAATTTGTTTCGTCGTAATTGGTGGGCGATATTATATTTTAATTTTAAAATGTTACCGTTTAGGCAAGCGGTAAAATTTCCATTTGATTTCTATGGAGCCATTCGATTCCAATCTTTAAGAGGTAAAGTAGAGCTTAATGGACAGGTAAGGCGAGGTCAATTTCAGTTTGGTCGTTTTCAGTATGAGATATTTCATAAAGAGCCAACAGTTATAACAATTGATGGTCTATGGAAGTTTAATGGTTCGGTTATGTGTATGGGAATTGGATCGCAAATAGAGATTCATGAGAAAGCAATTTTTGAAATGGGAGAAGATATCGTTTTCGGAGCTCGTGCACGTATTTTTATCAGAAAAAATGTTGTATTACAAAATCATATTAGATTTAGTTGGGAGGTTCAATTATTTGACTCTAATTTCCATTTTATGCGCAATATAGAAACTGGTATGATTCCTTATATAAATAAATCTGTTTTTATTGATGATCATTGTTGGATAGGAAATCGGACAACAATTAATAAAGGCACTAGAATACCAGCATATTCTATTTTGGCTGGAGGCAGTATGACAAATAAAAATTATGCAAAAGATGGTAAAACTCATTTGACTTTAGCTGGGTGCCCTGCAAAAATTGTAGCGGAAGGATATGAGCGAATCTTTGAAACGGAAGAAGAAGAACTTTGTAATCAACTTAACGAAAGAGAATATAAAGAAAATATATGAGGCTTGGAATAACGTATTGTGGCAGAGATCGTAAAGGGCTATGGAGTGGTACATGGGATGCTTTTGATAAATATTTTGGAGAGCATGATTCAATAGAAAGTATAGAGTGGGTATCTGTTTTTCCAAATATCTCTAGATGGTATCAGAAATTGTTAACCTTATATAGTAGATGCTTCTATTTTAAGGATGGCAATCCTTTCGAGTTACAGATGTATCCACTATTCAAACGAAAAACCTTGAAAGAAGTCAAACTGATGGGGGCCGAGTGGATTATTGCCAAAACTATCACAGATGAATTTCCTCACGATAAGAAATTTTGCACCTATGTGGACGCTGATTTTGAGGAAGTGATGAAAACCGATATAAATCGTACAAAACTTTTATTTAACTTTTACTTGAATTATTATCACCAAAAAGCTGGAATAGCTTATCGACGTCAGAATCTTATCTTCACACAGAATGAGTGGACTCGGCAATCGTTAATGAGAAAGTTTGGCTTGGAGCCAGAGAAGATAATAAATGTGGGATTTGGCATCAATCTTAAAACTTATGAAGGTGAAAAGTTGTATGATAATGATTTATTGCTTATTGTACTTCGACAGTACAATGCTAAAGTAAAAGGATTAGATCTGCTTGTAGACGCATTATCCATAGTGAGAAAACAATGTCCAAATGTGCGTTTGGCTGTAGTAGGTAATGAACAATACAAAGGGGTGGATGGCGTGGATTGCTATGTGGATGCACCACGTGAGAAGACCATAGAACTCTTTCGGAAGGCTACTCTCTATGTGATGCCTTCGCGCAACGAACCTAATGGAATGACTTACCTCGAAGCCTTGTGTTACAAAACGCCCTTTGTGGCTTTGAATCGTTTTGCCACCCCGGAGTTCTCTGGTAATGGCAAATGGAGTTTTCTCTGTGAAAAGGAAAATGCTCACCAACTAGCTGATATCATTATAGATGCAATGAGTGATAAAGCACGTCTCAAAGTGATGGGTGAGTTAGGTCAGCAATATGTGAAAGATACCTTTCGTTGGGAAAAAGTAGTAGATAAGATGTGTAGTGCAATGAAAAATTATAAAAGATAAGCATGGAGAATCTGAAGGGTAAACCGCTAGTAAGTGTTATTGTGCCCATTTACAATGCAGAACAATATCTCACTGCATGTGTGGATGCATTATTAGCACAAACCTACACGCATATAGAGATTCTCTTGGTGGATGATGGAAGCAAAGACCGCAGTGGTATATTGTGTGATGAATATGCTCAACGAGATAGTCGTGTACGAGTGCTACATCTTCAGAATGGCGGAGTGTCGCGAGCAAGGAATCATGCCCTTGAAGTAATGAAAGGAGAATGGGTGTGTTTTGCTGACGCAGATGATGAAGTAACTCCATACTATGTAGAGCACTTTGTGGATGCTATGGAAGAGGGGATTGATGTGATAATATCGGAGGTAATATTTGTTCATGAAGAGGGCAGGAACGAAAGGCTATCTTATAAAAGACATGGTACGTTACCGCTGACCGAAATCTTTTCAATAAACGAACTGAGTGCCCATGGTTACGCATGTGCCAAATGTTATCGCACTTGCCACATGCGATCGGTTACATATGGGCTGATGCTACGCTTTCCTGAAGAGATAAAGTATTCGGAGGACTTACTCTTTGTGATGCAGTATTTAGAGGTAAGTCCGCAGGCTAAATACATCTCATATGCTGACTATATTTACTACCTGCGTAGTAGCAGTGCTAGTGGCAAGATATTTCCTTTCAATGTGGAACAGAGTTGTTTTTGTCGATATATTAAACAGATGAAGCGGTTGTCGGCTTTGGCAGGAGTGGATTTGATGCAAACGCCTTCATCGTCCTCAATTTTAGTTATGCTCTTTGCTCGGGTACGTAACTGCATGTATATGCTTGGTGAACTTACAAGAAAAAAGCGTGTGTGGTTTTATCGATCGGTGACATCTGAAGTGAAAAATACTATTTTGAACTCTTTACAATCGTCTAATATGCTTGTCAGGATTGGCTATAAGTTGTTCATGGCAAACGGATATTGGTATTTGTTGGATGCCTATTTTTATGTAATGATGAATTTAAAACGGCTTTTATCAAAGAAGAGATGAGTAGAATGGAGTATATTTTACCTGACAACGGGAAGCAACGATTGGGATGGATTGATATGATGCGGGGTATTTGTATGTTCTTGGTGATATTGCATCACAGTGGAGCGCCGGAACTATACCAAAGATTTCTATCTCCTTTTTTCTTATCCGGTTTCTTTTTTATATCGGGTTATCTTTTTTTGAATCCACAGAAGTCTTTTGATGGAAAACTGAAATTTATTCGTGTTGTAGAGACTTTGCTAATCCCTTATTTTCTGTATGCTACGCTGACTTATTTCGTAAAAGCACTCTATGTAGAGGTATGGCAGCAAGGTAATTGGAACATCTTTATTTCCTACTTTGAAGAGCTCCTTTTAGGTAAGAAACTTTGGTTTATGTCGGTGTTAGTGGTATGCGAAGTGGCATTGACAGCATTCTTGTCTGTCTCTCGAAAACCGATGTGGATAGCAACTTTTACAGTGGGTGTAGCTGTGTTATGGTGTGGCACCTCACTATCTTCTGGAAAGTTTTATCCATGGTATTTGGGCCAGGCTTGTATCGCATTACTCTTTATGTCGGCAGGCATAGGAGCAAGAATATATGGTCAAATGTTGCAAGTGGTGATGAAAAAAAGTGTAGCCATCACTTTAGGTATGGTCTATTTGTCTTGGGTGGCATTGGATTACCATTACCATCTAACTCATATCATGTTTGCCAGTAACTGTTTCGAACCATTGTGGCTCTTTCTGTTAGTGGCTTTGGTGGGAGTAATGGCTTTAGCCGGAATCGTTTCACATCTACCTAATTTTTCGTGGCTCACGGCTTTAGGAAGAAATACATTGGTGTTTTATTTCTTCTCCAACCAAGTGATAATGTTAGTGTTCTCCCAAGTGGAGAAACTTCAGATTGGAAACTATTATATCAGTTCATGGTTGGTGGCGGCAGTCAGTAGTTTGCTGTTGGCTATACCTGTAGTGGTGTGCAATAAGTATCTGCCATGGATGGCGGGTAAATGTACAATCATCTCGAAAAGATATTCGTTATGATGAAAATTTTTAAAACTCCTTCAATATGGATGCCCATTGTTTTTGCTTTGATGGACATGGCGGGGCGGATAGGTAATATTGGGTATACACTCTATTATCCATTGCTGTTGATATTGGCATTTGTATCTTTGAAACACAAAAGTAGAACAGACGGGATATTTGGTTTTTATCTGTTGGCTTGTGGTATGAGTATTCTATTCAATAATATTCCATCGTTCTATAATATCTATGTGCGATTTGTAGCATATATTCTACTTTTTGTAGCTTTTACACCTTTGGTGAATAGTAGATATGCATCGGTACTGCGGATGAGGAGTATTCAGTATTTCTGTTTTTTTACGGTATTTATAGTAGGCATAAACTTCGTATTTTTTAAAGGAGGCAACATCTCTGCAGCTCAACAACAGATTTATCAGAATGTGGGCATGTATGTAGGTAGTACGGGCAATAATGAAATGGGAGCCTTGGGTGCAATTAGTTTGGCTTATTTGGCAGGGCTTTTGATGTATAGAAAACAATTTTTTAATAAAGTATGGATTGCGGTCATTGGTTTATTTATGGTTTCGAATGTGGCTATGCTTCTGATGGCTTCGTCGCGTAGTGCGGTATTTTGTGCATTTGCTGCCATTATCAGCATGATATACGTGAAAAATAAACAAAATTTAGGTTCTTTTGCTGGTATTCTGTTGGGATTCTTTTTCTTGATTTTTGTGCTCTATCCTTTCTTTACAGAATATGCACGAGGCATTATTGAGTTTAAACAGGGTGGGGACTTGACGGCTTTCGATACGAACTCACGCGATGTATTATGGGCATTGCGCATGAAAGAGTTTGAAAGTAGTCCATTTTGGGGTATTGGCTTTGGAACGATTTCGGATTATAATTCATGGACAATAGCTAGTGGTGGTACGGTGGAAACAGGATCGAGTTGGTGCGCAGCATTGAGTCAGACGGGACTGTTGGGAACGATACCCATTGTGTGGATAGTGGGTGGAAATTTGAAATGGTTGCTGTTTACAAAGAAAGAGCACGATTATCTAACCGTATTACTTACAGGACTAACAATCTTCTTCACCATTCACCCTATTTCAGAAGGCTATTTTACAACAGTAGGCGCAATATTGTGTGTATTGTTTTGGACTGTTCAGGGTATAGTTTACAGTCTTCGAAAAGGGGTCTTTAAGACTTCGGATATACCCTTGTTGGTGATTAATCAACGTAAATTCAGATTATTTTGAATATGGAATCTACTACTTATAGTAATGAATCAGGAAAGGATATTGCTAGGACACGTTATGTTTGGCTGGATTACTCCAAGGTGCTTTGTATAGCTGGTGTGGTATATGGGCACTGTGTGGCTGATGTGTTAAGTAGTTATATTTTTTTGTTTCATGTACCGATATTCTTTATTATAAGCGGAATACTTTACCGTCCTAAACGCTATATAGATACATTGAAAAGTTTGTTCGTTCCAGTGTTACTTTTCAGTTTGTTACTCTATCCATGGCATTTATACGGCATTTGGAATCAAGGACGCGGTTGGTCGTTCGAGACTATGGTGATGGAGTTTGTGATGGGACTCTTCTGTTATGATTTTAAAGTAGGTTTTCCTATCATCCCTCCTTTTTGGTTTGTAATGACGCTGCTTGTGATGCGGCTTATATCCGATACATTGACGAAAATAAAAATAGATGAGTGGTGGATGCTCCCCCTCTGTGTAGCGGTACTTTACTTCTCTGAGGGAGATGATGTCTATTACGACTATCTGTTTCTGCCACAAAGAGCTTTGCTCTGCTTTCCTTTCTTTCTGTTTGGACAAAAGTTGAAGCCTTGTCTTAAATGGATTATCCAATTAAAGTGGCAGTTGGCTGTTGGTGGATTAATAATTGGGCTAGTATTCCAGTATTTCTTCGGTTCTTTCAACACTATAAGTTGTACAACTAACATCTTTCCTTCTTTTTATATTATTCCGGTTGTAGTCTCTTTCGGGATATTCGGTATGTGTATAATTATGGCCGACTGGAAGGGGAGTCTGCATTGGATAACAGTGTTGTCGAATGGGACATTGGTAATATTGGGTTTGCATGAACTTCTACTGGTGGTAATGCGAAGACTTTCGGGTGGATGGAGTGCACAGTTTCCCATTATGGAGGTGGTGATAGTAATGCTGGTGCTTTACTTCCCTATAGTGTGGATACAAAATAAGGTCCCATGCTTGATTGGAAAATTTAAAAGCAAATAAGTATAGATATGATACCTAAGATTATTCATTATTGTTGGTTTGGGAGCAGTCCACTTCCATATGAATTTCTAACATATATAGATGGCTGGAAGAAGATATTTCCAGAGTTTGAAATAAAATGTTGGGACGAGACCACATTTGATATTTTTGCTTCACTGCCTTTTGTGCAGGAGGCATATCAAGTAAAAAAGTATGCCTTCGTGGCTGACTATGTGCGTATGTGGGCTATGTATCAATATGGTGGTATCTATATGGATACTGATATTCAAGTATTAAAGCGCTTTGATGAGTTCTTGAACTATCGTTTCTTTACTGCTATGGAGTATCACGGAGATAATGTCCGGATTAACCACGTAGAAGATCAACTCACTTCCCAAGGATACAAAAAAAATAAAGAGGATGTAATCATTGATATATGTATAGAGTCAAGCATATTTGCAGCAGAGAAGAATCATCCCTTTATAAAAGATTGTTTAGATTATTATATAGGAAAACACTTTATTTTACCAGATGGGACATATTATGATAAGATAATTGTACCAGTAATCATGGCTCTAGAAGCAGAAAAGTATGGTTTTAGATATGTGAATGAATTTCAGACACTGAAAGAGGATATGCATCTTTTCCCGGATGAGTACTTTACTCACCCCTCTAAGCAGACAGAAAATACATATGCTCTTCATATGGTGAAAAATAGCTGGAAGAAAATGAACTTTAAACAGCGAATTTATGCAAAATTGGCGCAGATAAAGGTGATAAAAGCCATATATAATAAACTGGAGCAAATCCCTCTAGTACAGAAAAAATTTGATAAAATACAACGTGATACATGGCTGAAATAAGCATGCAGAAATCATCTTTGAGAATTGAATGGATTGATGTTTGCAAGGGGCTTGGTATCTTCTTGGTTGTAATAGGTCATACTAGTATTGCACAAATATCGCAGACGGTTTATAATTGGATTTATTCCTTTCATATGCCGATGTTTTATATGCTTTCAGGCATGATGTTGAATGATAGCAAGTATAGTGACTTTCGGTCATATATAAAAAGACGATTAAAAACATTAATTATTCCGTTCTTCTGCTTGAATACACTGGTATGGTTGATAGTGAAAGGACTTAATATATCTCATATTCAGACTGATTTTACAGAACTCTTAACAGGCTGTTTAGCTATGTACTTTATTCGTGCTTTATTTGTTTCAGAATTGTGGTATTTCTTCATTAATAAACTGGCAAGCAATTGGGTGTTGAAGTTATTTATAATATTTCTTTTAATAGTTCTGTCTGATTATTTTCGTGGTGTTCCTTCTGAATATATAGGTTTAACTAGAAATGAGGCTATTGGTGTGATATTACCTAGTATGCCACTTTTTTATTATGCCGTAGGTCACGTAATAAGGAATATGGCTCTTAATTTAAATACGCATGAAATTAAATATTGGCTGGGAAGTTCTGTAATGATAGTATTGATTATAATATCATGCCTTTTACAACCTGTTAGCTATGGATATTTTCACATCTTACCGGCCTTTTGTGGTATAATAATATTGGGTTTACTTAGTATATTGTTATCAAGACTATCTGTAACTTTATTAAACTCTACAGTGTGCTTTATTGGTAGAAATACATTGATTATAGTAGCGTTCCATCAGATTATCTATAATTCAATGAAGATATTAACAAAGTATTTGTCTCTATCCACTGTGCAAGATGCAACATTGCGATTGCTCCTATTGGCATTAACCTTATATTTTTTAATAAGAAGCTTTAATAAGTATGCCCCGTGGCTTGTGGGAAGATGAATTTTATATGACTCAATCAATATTACTTGTAATAATAGTAATTGGTACTATTGCATTAATCACTTGTCGAAGTGGCGTAGGGATATTATTGGGAGAGGTGAATATCTATGATAAAGAGATGACAGAGTGTTATCGAGGTGTTGCTATTATTTTAATAGTCGTGCAGCATTGTGCAGGTGAGCTGGGAACTAATATTTTTACTCCTTTTGGAGGCATAGGTGTAGCAGTATTCTTGCTTTTATCTGGCTTTGGGTTGACAGAATCATTTAGTAAGAGAGGCATGAGAGGATTCTTGAAGAGTAAACTGTGGAGGGTATGGGTGCCTTTCTTATTGTTTTATACTGGTATTTATTTGCTTTACGATAAGCATAACTATAAGAATCTTTTTCTGAATATATGTAGTATCAGACAAGATGATTATTGGTATGTGCACTATATGCTACGTTGCTATTTGGTGTTTTGGGTAGCATTTAAATTCTTTTATAAGTATAGGTGGTATCTATTGGTAGCTTTTGCCATTTATACATTTTTTTGTATGGATGCTATTAGGGCAGAACAATGTTTGAGCTTTCCGATAGGTGTACTCTTATCTGAAAAAAAGGAAAAGTTCCTTTTGCTCTCAAAAAGAAAATATGTACAACTAATGGCAATATTTTGTATTATAGGGTGTCTCATTAGCAATCAAGCAGTTGCCAGAAGTGAGGGATTTATGTGGTACACCATTTTACTCTCTAGTAGAATTTGGCATAAAATTACCTTTGGGAATTTCTGTTATGATTATTCTTTGGTTGTTACCCCATAGATGGGTGATTAATCCAGTTTTAGCATTATGTGGTGCTTTATCATATGAACTGTATCTTGTACATATGCAGATGTTGGGTATGGTACATAGTTCACTCTCTGCTTGGATGATATTGCTTATTAGTATGCTAATAGCATTTTCATTACAGAAATTTTTAAAACAATTACAAAACTTCATTTTGAAATGAATTTAATATTCTTGCAAAACTGTATCAGTCCCCATCAGATGCCATATATTAAAGAATTGCCTGTTTATGAAAGTGTAGATAGGGTGGTGGTAGTGGCGCCACGTATTGATTATGATGATCGCAAACAGATGGGATGGAAGACTCCAGAATTGCTTAAGGTAGAGGGAATAGAGTTTTTGATTACTCCTACTATAGAAGTAGTGCAAAAATTATATGAGGAGTGCAAAGGTATTGAAACGTTTTGTTTTTTTTCTGGAATCAATGCTTTTCCTGAAATTGTGCCATGGATGAAACTCTCATTCAATTATCCTTTTAAGCGAGGGGTAATAACCGAGCCACCATTACTCTATAATCATCCACTATGGCAGCATAAACTAAGATTTGCATTGAAAGATTGGCGATATATAAAGTATTTTGATTATTTATTAGTGATGGGAGATGAATTTGTGCCTTATTATCGCTTTTGGAGTAAAAAATGGAAAGTATTACCTTTTATATATTGTACAGAGTGGAAAGAACGTACACATCCTATACCGACTTCAGAGAGGCTTAAGATACTCTATGTAGGTAGTTTGTCAGATAGAAAGAATGTGGTGGAAATGTTTCAGGTGTTGTGTCAAAAAGTAGAATTAGAGCTTGGTATAGTAGGAGATGGCGAGAAGAGAGCGCAGATCGAGGAAATGAACATCCAGTCTAAAACAGAAGTAACACTCTATGGTATACAACCGATGGAGAGGGTCTCGGAGATTATGCAACAATATGATGTACTGATTTTGCCTTCAAAACATGATGGGTGGGGGGCTGTTGTGAATGAGGCGTTGACAGTAGGATTGTATGTGATAACAAGCAATCATTGTGGAGCTTCGTATTTGTTGAAGAATAAGCAACAGGGAATGATATTTACTCTAGAAGAAGCACAGGGATTAGGCAATGTGGTTGATGCCTGTATTGCAAAAAAAGATTGGATAAGGGAGACGGTAAATGAACGCATTATATGGAGTAGAAACTACATTTCAGGTAAAGCGGTGGCAAATTATATGATACAAAATTTATGAATAAACGCTTATGAGAGTAATACATTATATTCCTAGTCTAGACCGTACATCGGGTGGTACAACTGCTTATATGCAATTGTTGACTAAAGAATTGGGACGATTGGTAGAGCTTTATGTGGTGAGTCACACTAGTGAGAATCCTGTAAAAATGGATAATTGTAAGGTGTATTTCATACCTGAAATTAGAAACTTCATGGAGATAAAGCGACAATGGAGGATATTGTTAACTCAATTACAACCTGATGTGGTGCATGTAAACTGTTGTTGGATGCCTGCTTGTGCCTTTACACAAAAGTGGGCACAGGCGTTGGGGTATAAAGTGGTGCTTACACCGCACGGTATGCTAGAGCCGTGGATTATGGCGCGTCATCATTGGACTCGTAAATTACCGGCATTGTGGTTTTATCAAAAGGCGGCAGTGATGAAGGCGGATGTATTGCACGCTACTGCAGAAAGCGAGAAGGAGAATTTACTGAAGTTGGGCTATAACGATAGGATTAAGATCATTGCTAACGGTATTGATGTGGAGGATATAGAGATGAAGTCATCATGGAAGCGGAATAAGGAGATTCTTTTCTTGAGTCGTGTACATGTGAAGAAAGGGATTAATTTTCTTCTTGAGGCAGTTGCTCAATTGAAGGAACAAATGGAAGGGTATGTGATACGTATTGCTGGTGAAGGAGATGATATCTACATTGATGAGCTAAAGCAATTAACAGTACGTCTTGGTATATCGAAACTAGTCATCTTTGAAGGTGGTGTATATGGCAATAGTAAATGGGAACTATTCCGTCAAGCGGATCTTTTTATATTACCTACACATAGCGAGAATTTTGGTATTGTGGTGGCAGAGGCATTAGCTAGTGGTACACCTGTGGTAACAACAATGGGTACACCATGGAGTGAGTTGGAGAGTCGGCGGTGTGGCTGGTGGACGGAAGTTGGTACAGAGGCAACCGTACAAGCACTTCGTAACTTTTTATCGCTTACTGAAAATGAGTTGGAGAAGATGGGACGTAATGGTCGTAAACTGGTAGAGGAGAAGTATTCGGCACATAAGGTGGCAGAGGAATTTGTGGAAATGTATAAATCCATTTTATGAAAAAGGATTTGATGGAATTTAAAACTCCATATTCTAAGGGGAATAAATTTCGCAGATTGGTATGGAGTATGGTTTGGACTTGTTTTGCCCGTCCGTTTCCTCGCTCTATGGCAATGGGATGGAAACGTATGTTGCTTCGTGCATTTGGTGCAAAGATCGCACCTACAGCGATGGTGTATGCTACCGCCCACGTGTTTCAGCCGTGGCTGTTAATAATGGATGATTATGCTTGCTTGGCAGAGGGGGTAGATTGCTACAATACAGTATTGGTACGTATTGGACGTAATGCTACAGTTAGTCAACGGGCTTTCCTTTGCACGGCAGGGCACGATATATCAGATCCATATCATCATCAAACCGACGCTTCTATTGTGATTGAAGATAGGGCTTGGGTGTGTGCAGAGGCTTTTATTGGGCAAGGAGTTACTATTGGTGAGGGTGCTGTTTGTGCAGCTCGTGCAGTAGTGGTTAAGGATGTAGAGTCATGGACTGTTGTTGGTGGGAATCCAGCAAAGTTTATAAGAAAAAGAGTTTTAAATTATGAATAATTCTATTGCCGCTATTATATTAACAAAAAATGAGGCAAAGCATATTGTACGTTGCATACGTTCGCTAGAAGGGATATGTGACGAGGTGATTGTTGTAGACTCACTGAGTACAGATAATACATGTGAATTAGCTGAAAGTATGGGGGCTCGGGTATATCGAAATCCTTGGAAAAACTATGCTACACAGTTTAACTACGGGGTGTATGAGTGTGATATTCAGTCGGAATGGATTTGGCGCATTGATGCTGATGAGTTTTTAGAAGGCAACTTAGGTGATTCAATGAAGAGAACATTGGCCCAGTGTGATATGGATGTAAATGGCGTTTATGTGCGCAAACGTATAGACTTCATGGGGCGTCCGTTGTTACATGGAGGATGGTATCCATCATATCACTTAAAGGTGTTTCGTAAGGGACATGGTGACTGTGAAAATCGATGGATGGATGAGCATATCCGCCTCTTTGATGGTAAAGCGATTACTGTGAATGAAGGTAATCAGGTGGATGCCAATCTTAATAATTTGACTTGGTGGACGGAAAAGCATAACGGGTATGCAACTCGTGAAATGGCTGATATGCTGATGATGGAGTATGCTATGGATGCTAAAGCACAGGAAGTAGTTCCTAAACTTTTTGGGACGGAGGAGCAACGCAAACGTTGGCTAAAAATGAAATACATTAAGTCACCTCTTTTCATACGACCTTTTGTCAACTTTACTATCCGTTATATTTTGAAAGGCGGTTTTCTTGATGGAAAAGAAGGTTTCATCTGGCACATCTTACAAGGCTTTTGGTACAGAATGCTGGTGGATGCAAAGGTGTATGAACTGAAGAAGCAATGCGGGTGGAATGAAGAAATGATAAAGACATATTTGAAAGAGAAATTCCTATGATCTTTTGATATGTGTAAGGTCTTTGATGTATAATAAAATTTTATGAAAGTATCTATAATAACGTCGTGCTTTAATCGTGCGGCGACGATTCGTGGTGCCATAGAGAGTGTATTGGCACAGGACTATAATAACATAGAGTTTATTGTTGTAGATGGGGCGAGTACGGATGGTTCGTTGGAGATTATTAGAGAATATGAAGGTCGTATCTCAACTATTATCTCGGAGCCCGATCATGGAATGTATGAAGCCATCAATAAGGGAATTCGTGTGGCTGCAGGTGATGTAATCGGATTGCTACATTCGGATGATTTCTTCTATGATAATGGGGTCATAAGCCGCATTGTAAAGCAAATGAAGACTACTCGAGCAGATTTTCTGTACGGTGATGGACTTTTTGTAAATCCTGATAATACAGACAAAGTAGTACGTAACTGGATTGGCGGTGATTATCGTTTGTGGAAGGTACGTCATGGCTGGCTTCCATTACATCCCACTTGTTATATTCGCCGCGAGGTAATGATGAGACTAGGTCTTTATAACGAAAGTTATAAGATTGCTGCGGATAGTGAACTGTTGGTGCGTTATCTGATGACGGGCGGGCTTTCTGTTACTTATTTGAAAGAGTATGTTGTACGTATGCGCATGGGAGGGCTTTCTACCGATAGTGCTAAGCGTAAGAAAATGTGGGGAGAAGACATTAGAGTGTACTCCTCTCACGGTCTATGGCCTACTCTGACTAAATTAGAGAAGATGGCATGGAAAGTACCACAGTTTGTGTTGGCATTATTGAAAGGATAATGGCAATTAAATGAGATTGGTTGCTGATTTGTGCAGAGCAACTAGCTATTTTCTAAAAATAGCTCCTGAAGATTATTAGCTTATAATATAACGATACATGTAGGTCCCTAATTTCATGCTACACACATGAATCCCCTACATTTTGCAGCTTGGGAAAAATACAGCGGTATATTCCTGATCTGTCCCCCTCATATTAGCAAAATGCTGATATGTATTCTAAATATATCAACTGTCTGTGA
>OAVV01000775.1_pt1 | contig 22071 bp, 15 predicted proteins | sample 1501401 | NCBI WGS metagenome assembly OAVV01 (sample SAMEA2580098, study PRJEB22360) | human gut metagenome | biome: human gut; feature: human-associated habitat; material: faeces | place: Denmark | collected 2008/2010 | reverse complement strand
AACTATGCCAGGGGGAGGGGGCCCTTGGCCTGGTCTGGGAGCGGCTGCCGTACGGTGGTCAGCGCCGGGCCAAGGAATGCGGCAGTCTGCACATCGTCGAATCCGACCACGGATAGATCCTCGGGAATACGTAATCCCAGCTGTCTTGCCGCCTCGTAGACGCCCATGGCCTGCAGATCGCTGCCGGCGAAGATTGCGGTCGGACGATTTGGTTGTTTCAACAGGGAGATGGACTGTGCGTAACCGCCGGAAGTGGTGAAATCGCCTTCGGTGATAAGTTCGGGATCGGTTTCGATTCCATGTTCCGCAAGCGCTGATGTATATCCGTCCAGACGTGCTTTGGAACACATCATTTCCTCCGGTCCGGTGATGATGCCTATGCGGGTATGTCCGAGTGCGAGCAGATGCCTGGTGGCGATTACGCCTCCGGTCCAGTTGTCCGCTTGCACCGACAGCGTGTCTGGATCTGGATTACCGAATGGATCGAACAAGACGAAGGGAATACCTCTGGAATGCAGTTTGTTCCGTTCGATACGTGTCAGACTGGAGAAGACAAGAATGGCGCCATCTGTCTGCCGACGCAGCATGTTGTCAATCCAGGATGAGTCCGGGTGCTGGCGATTGCCGCCTTCGGTGGTGATGATGTTCAAATCATGCAACTTGGCTTCGCGAATGGCGCCACGGAGTACTTCAAGGGCCCAAACATTATCGAAATCTTGGAACACGATTTCGATAATTCGTTGGCTTTTCGTGCTTGTCGCTTTACGGGAATACCCATACCGTTTCAACACCGCGTTGATGGTTTGCCGCGTCTCTTCGGAAACGTCGGCTCTGCCGTTGAGCGCCTTGGATACGGTGGAAAGGGAATAACCGGTCTCTTTAGCTATGTCAGAGAGTCGTACCGTAGCTTTTTTTGCCGTATTGCGCATGAGTCACTCCTTCTTCATTTTCATCATATCCGAAAATGCGAACGAAAGTTTCGGTTTGCGTTTTTCGAAACTTTCGATATGTTGGCAATACTTAAAAACGTTGTAAAATCAACGAAAAATAATTAGTTTTCTGATTTTACAAAAAACTTGACTTTGTGTGATTTGTTTCGGTAGTCTATAGGTACAACGAAAACGAAATGGAAATTTTCGAAGGGAGTCAAAGGCTGATTCTCTGTCTGCCAGGGGAGCTGCAGCAGCATTCGTTGCGGTCATGCTTCCCGATTCGACCCATTCGAGAGAAATTCCTGTCGTTGCCATCATTTTGTCGATGATGATTTGGTCAATAAGGAGAAGACAATGAAGTTCAAAACCATTGCAGCTGCCACTCTTGCGGTGGCGACCATGTTGGGCATGGGTGCCTGCGGCCCCAGCACTGGTGCCAAAGACGATAAGACCATTACGTTCTGGCATAACGCAACAGCTGGTGACGGCAAGCAGTATTGGGAGGATATGGCCAAAGCGTTCGAGAAGAAGACTGGTGTCAAGGTTCAGATTCAGGCCATCCAAAACGAGGATTTCGAAGGCAAGCTGACCACCGCTATGCAGGATCCCGCCTCCGGCCCGGATGTGTACATGACCCTTGGTGGAGCCAAGACCAAGGACATGATTGACGCCGGACAGACCATGGACCTCACTGATAAGATCAGTGACACCGTCAAGAAGCAGATGTCTTCTGCGCTGGAGTCCATGTCCTATGACGGCAAGGTCTATGGTGTTCCAGTCACTGTGCAGCCTGGTGGCATCTGGTATTCCAAGGATCTGTTCAAGCAGGCTGGCATCGATGCCGCGCCGACCACCTTCAGCGAGCTGAAGACCGATGTGCAGAAGCTTCGCAGCGCTGGCATCGATCCGATCGCACTCGGCGGCAAGGATGCTTGGCCGGTCGGTCACTGGTACTACTGGTTGTCCATGCGCGAATGCTCTCCGAAGGCCTACGCCAAGGGCGTCAATGACAAGGACTTCTCCGACTCCTGCTGGACCAAGGCCGGAGATGATCTGAAGGATTTGTTGGATGCGAATGCTTTTAACGAAGGATTCCTCACCACGACGGCCCAGCAGGGCGCCAGCTCGTCCGCAGGTCTGCTGGCCAATCATAAGGCTGCGATGGAGCTCATGGGCACATGGGAGCCTGGAGTTCTCAAGGACCTGACTCCGGACAAGAAGCCAATGGCTGACCTTGGCTTCTTCGCCTTCCCGACCGTGGACGGAGGAAAAGGCGAGGAAGGTGCTTTGATGGGCGCTGTGACCGGTTTCGCTGTCAATCCCGAGGCTCCGGACGCTGCTGTTGATTTCGTCAATTTCATGGCTGAGAAATCAAATCAGGAGAAATACGCCACTGCGTTCAGCACCATTCCGGCTTCCGACGAAGCTTACGATGCGGTTACCGATGAAAATCTTAAAGCCATCATCGAAGCTATGAAAAAGTCCGATGGCATGCAGCTGTGGATGGATACCGCTCTCGGCGGAAATATTGGCAACGCTCTTAATTCCGGAGTGGTGAATCTGCTTTCCGGACAGGGGACTTCGGCTGACATCGTCAAGGCGATGAAGGACGCAGCGGCCAAGGGCTGACAGTGAACATGGCTGGTTGAAGGCCAAAGGAGGGTGGATAGACAGATATTCATCCACCCTCCTTCCTATTCGAGAAACGTATCTGGTAGTGGAGAAAACCATGTCAAGTACAAGCAAAGACGCGGTGACGCTGCGCGCTAAGCGGTCCAAGAAACCGTCCGATGGCAAAATGCGTCGTAATGTTGAGATTTTCGTACTGTCCGCACCTGCGATTCTTCTGTTCGTCTGCTTTGTGATTCTGCCTATCGTCTTGGGTGCTTATTACGGCTTCTATCAGTGGAAGGGTTACGGACTTCCCTCCAAGACAGGTAAATTCGTTGGTCTCCAGAACTACATCACAGCGCTTAAGGATCCCGCGTTCCAGGCGGCAATTCTGCATACCTTCGAGGTCGTGATCGGCTCGTTGGTCATCCAGGCTCCGCTCGCCATCCTGTTCGCATTGCTGCTGAACCAGAAGTTCAAGGGGCGTGGTCTCATCCGCACCCTCATCTTCGTGCCGTATGTCGTTTCCGAGGTCATCGTCGGCACAGGATGGAGCCTGTTGCTGCAGAAGAAGGGCGCCATCAATGAGATTCTGGCCAACTTCGGCATCAATGGTCCCGATTGGCTGGCCGACCCGAAAATCGCTATTTGGACGCTGCTGTTGCTGATCAGCTGGAAATACGTCGGTTTCGCCGTAATTCTGATGCTCGCCGGCATGCAATCCATTCCCGAGGAACTGTATGAAGCAGCCAAGGTGGATGGGGCGAGTTTCTGGCAGATGCAGAAAAGCATCACGTTGCCGTTGCTTGCTCCGACGTTGCGGATCTGGGTGTTCCTTTCCATGATTGGCTCTCTGCAGCTTTTCGATCTGGTCTATATCGTGTGGGGCAAGTATGTGTCGACCACCGCTGGTGTGTCCACCATGGCCACCTACATGGTGCGTGAAGGTCGTGGAGCCGGCAACTATGGCTATGGTTCCGCCGTTGCTCTGATCATCTTCGTGATCTCTTTGATCATCGCACTCGTCTATCAGAAGTTCGTGCTGAACCGTGACTTGGACGGTGCTGTTACTGAACAGAAAGAAGCCGAGAAGCGTGCCAGGAAGCGCGCAAAAGAAGTGCAGCATCGTGAGGTTGCTGCCCTGGCAAGTGAGGTGAAGTGATGACTGCCGCAACAATCGCAGGACATTCCAACAAAAGCGAGTACAGCAAGAAGAATGGTTACCGTAAGTCATCCAAGACGCCATGGGGCAACCCAATCGTCTACTTCTTCTCCCTGGTGCTTGTGGCCATCTGCATCACTCCGGTGTTGTACATTATCTTCGGCGGTTTCCGTACCAATTCGCAGATCACCAACCATCCGTCCGGGATGCCGAACCCATGGGTCCCCGACAACTACAAGACGGTCTTCGAAAGTGATATTTTCTGGACGGAACTGAAGAATTCTACCATCGTGGGTATCGCCACCATGGTAGGCGTCGTGGTGCTTAGCATCATGGTGAGCTTTGTCATCGCCCGATACAAATTCCGCTATGCGCCGCTTATGTACGCGTTGTTCTCTGCTGGTCTCATGTTCCCGATGACCGTTGGCATTACACCTTTGTATCTGCTGATTCGCAATCTGGGTCTGGCCAACTCCCTGTGGGGTCTGATCCTTCCGCAAATTGCCTTCGGACTTCCTCAGACCATCATCATCTTGGTGCCGTTCCTACAGTCGATTCCTAATGAGCTTGAGGAGGCCTGTCTTCTCGATGGATGCTCCCGCCTTGGCTTCTTCTGGCGCATGGTCATTCCGCTGTCCATGCCTGGCGTGGCCACCACTGGAATCCTCACCTTCGTGGGAAGCTGGAATGCCTACATGCTGCCGCTGTTCGTGCTCAGTGATGCCAACAAGTACACATTGCCACTTGGCGTACAGATGTTCAGCTCCGAACACTCCGTTGACACCGCACAGGTGTTGGCCTTCACCTCTCTGGCTATGATTCCGGCCCTGATCTGTTTCACCATCTTCCAGAAGAAGATCGTCGGCGGCCTGACAGGTGCGGTCAAGGGCTGACGAAATGTGACAATCCACGCCCGGAAGATGTTCCTTTCCGTCTTCCGGGCTTCATCTCTTATGCAAGAGGTACATTATGAAGATTTCCAACCCGGTGCTCACCGGTTTTCATGCCGATCCTTCAATGATTCGCGTCGGTGACACTTATTACATTGCCAATTCCACTTTCGAATGGTTCCCAGGCGTTCGCCTGCATGAGTCCAAGGACCTGGTGCATTGGAACATTCTTCCAAGCCCGTTGAGCCGGTCCAGCCAGCTTGATATGAGAGGAAACCCCTCTTCGGGCGGCATCTGGGCTCCTGACCTAAGCTATGCGGATAACAAATTCTGGTTGATCTACACTGATGTCAAGGTGGTCAATGGTGCATTCAAGGATTGCACTAATTATTTGGTCACCGCCGAGGACATCCACGGGCCATGGAGCGAGCCGGTTCGCATCAACGGGGTCGGTTTTGACGCCAGCCTGTTCCATGACGACGACGGCCGCAAATACTTGGTGCAGCAGACATGGGATTTCCGTGAATACCACCACCAGTTCGACGGCATCACGTTGACGGAATTCGACGTCGACACCATGAAGCTCAAGCCAGAAACGGCCCGCACCATCTGGGATGGCACCTCGGTGAAGATCACCGAAGGTCCCCACCTATACAAGAAGGATGGTTGGTACTACCTGTTTGCCGCAGAAGGCGGCACGGTGTATGAGCATCAGGAATCTGTGGCGCGTTCCCGTACCCTTGACGAATGCTCCTTCGAAGTTATGCCGAATGGCCCGTTCATCGGTAACTTCGACACTCCTGACACCTATTTGCAGAAGCAGGGCCATGGAGCGTTGGTGGACACCCCGTCCGGCGAGTGGTATTACGCCTCCCTATGCGGTCGTCCGTGGCGTCATGATACCGAACCGGCCCATGGCACCCGCGGATGGTGCACACTCGGACGCGAGACCTCCATCCAGAAAGTCGAATGGGATGAGGACGGTTGGCCGCGCGTGGTCGGAGGCCATGGCGGACAGCGTTACGTCGACGCTCCGAAAGACGCCATCGAGACCGTTGCCCCAGCGACGCGCGACGAGCGCGACGAGTTCGAATCCGACGAACTCGGATTGAATTGGAACACCCTGCGCGTCCCGTTCACCGACGCCATGGGCACGGTGGGCGGTGGCAAACTGGCATTGCGTGGTCAGGGCTCGCTGTGCAACCTGTTTGACCTGTCCCTTGTGGCTCGTCGCTGGCAGGCATTCGATTTCGACGCTGAGACCAAGGTGCGTTTCGATCCGAAGAACTACATGCAGATGGCAGGCCTGACCAACTATTACGATGACCTGTGCTGGTCATGGGCGTTCGTCACTTGGGATGAGAAACGACATGCAAGGGTCATCGAAGTGGCTCAGAACGATTTCAACCAATACACGTCGTTCCTCAAGGATGACGCCATCGTGGTGCCCGAAGACGCCGAAGCGGTATGGCTGCGCACCAAGGTCCGCACGGAATACTATTCCTACGAATATTCCTTCGACGGTGAGCGCTTCACCGAGATTCCGGTGAAGCTCGATGCGAAGATTCTGTCCGATGACTATGTGAACCAGCGCTATGGCGGCTTCTTCACCGGCGCGTTCGTGGGTCTCGCCTGTGTTGATCTGTCTGGCTATGACGCGAAAGCCGAATTCGACTATTTCGATTATCGGGAGCTTCCCGACAACCGGTAGTCGATGCCGACGGGCGGCGATTCGCCGCATTCCTGCCGCCCGTCGGTTATTTGGTGAAATGAACGCAGACTCAATGGGGAGAATGCTGAGATGACTTTGCGATTGCCGAAACTACTTGACGACGGCTGCGTGCTGCAAGCCGGTGTGGACATGCATATTTGGGGCACCGGCGATCCCGGACGCATCGTATTGACACGGCTTGCTGACGAGCGGCATATGGTGCAGGTGAAAGACGACGGAACTTGGAACGCGCCGTATGGTCCGATCGAAGCTGGAGGGCCGTACGAGCTGACCATATGCTACGAGGACGGAGCGGAGCGTATCTCACGGCAGTGCTATGCGGGAGAGGTGTTCCTGTGCTCCGGGCAGTCGAATATGGAACTGCCTATGGCTTGGGTGCGCGCCGACTATCCACAGGAGTGGGACCGTGATCCCGATCCATTGCTGCGGCAGTACAAAGTGATTCCCGATTACGATTTCAAAGGTCCTCGCGACGATCACGACCGTGCGTTCTGGCAGGGCTGCGATGCGGATACGCTTGATGATTTCTCAGCGCTCGCATATTTTTTCGGTCGCAGGATCCGCCAGTGGCTCGGTGTGCCCGTTGGTCTGTTGAACATTTCATTGGGCGGCTCTCCGATCGAATCCTGGATGGACATTGACACATTACGAGCGTTCCCCGAAGCGCTCGTCAGTCTTGAACCGTACCTTGGCGATGGTGTGGCGTCGAAAAGAAGCCTCGATTCCGTTGCCGAGCGGGACCGGTGGTACCAGGCGCTTGGATACGAGGCTGTGGCCGATGCCCACCATGAATGGCTGCCATTGATCGCGTGGGACTGTCCGGAATCCAAGAACATCGAGCCGCGTGACGTGGCATGGCATGACATACGCCTGCCTGGATGGTACAAGGATCGCGGACTTGCCGGTTTCCGCGGCGAGATTACCATGAGAAAAACCGTGTTCCTGCCTCCGTCGGATGCGGGGAAGCCCGCCCTACTGCGTCTGGGCACCATGAATGATGCCGACCATACGTGGGTCAACGGTGTGTTGGTCGGTGGGCGAAGCAATGTGTATGAGCCGCGGGACTATCCGGTCGCAGCCGGCGTGCTGCGCGCCGGTGCGAACGAAATCCGCATGCGTCTGGTCGTTGAACGGCCCGGCGGCCGTGTGACGCCCGGCAAACGGATGACACTGACCATCGGAGACGATATCTTCGACCTGTCCGGCATTTGGCAGTATGCCGTGACCGCCGAAGCCGACCGCGATTGCCCATTCGAGGATTTCGTCAGATGGAAGCCGACCGGCCTGTACAACGCCATGCTCGCCCCGTGTTTTCCATATGCGGTGCGGGCCGTGCTGTGGTATCAGGGCGAATCGAATACCGGCGACTACGCCATGCGTTATGGCGATGAGCTGAAAGCCATGATTGAATTGTGGCGTGGCAAGTGGCATCAGCCGGATATGCCATTCCTGATCGTCCAGCTTCCGAAATTCGGCATCGACGCCATCGAGGATGGTGGTTGGCCGCTTATTCGAGAACAGGAATGGAGAGTGGCGGACGAACTTGAACACGTGGCTGCGGTGGTGACGCTTGATGCCGGTGAAAGCAATGATTTGCATCCTCATGATAAGAAAACCATCGCGGATCGTGCATTCAATGTCGCGATGGATTTTGTGTATGGCCAGCAGGCTCAGCCTCAGCCGGTTGTTGAAACCGCAGAGGCGGACGATGGATTGTTGAGGATGCACTGCGTGTGGCGGAATTCCATGGGCGAACAGATGCAATCGCAGAATCGCCATCTGATGACGTTGGATGGTGACGTTCCGCGAGAAATTGATTTCCTGTGGCACGACTGCGCCACTTCGGTGCGGGCTGAGGCATGGCTGGATGGTTGCGATATTGTGGCGCGCATACCGTCGCGCATGCCGGACGAGGTGCGGTATGCGTGGAGCAACAGCCCGGAATCCGGTCTCATCTGCGACGGGGACGGTGTTCTGCTTCCGCCGTTTCATCTGCCGTTGCCCATGGTTGATTAGGAGCAGTCATGCGCAGACAAGTCATGATTCGTCAAGGGTGTGTCGACGGATTCTCCGATGCGGATCCTGTGATCACCGTGTTTCGGGGCATTCCATATGCCAAGCCGCCTGTTGATGAGTTACGCTGGCGTGAGCCACAACCTGCTGAAGCGTGGGATGGCGTGCTCGAAGCCGGTGATTTCGCGCCGATGCCGATGCAGCCGCTGCCCGGCTCGGATGAGTTCTACGGCAGGGAATGGCAGATTGACGCTGACACTCCGATGGCTGAGGATTGTCTGTATCTGAATATCTGGACGCCGGCCTTGCGTGGATGCGGCAGTGGTTCCGAGATTCGTACGGATTCCCGTTGCGATGGGCATGGGCTGCCTGTGATGGTATGGCTTTACGGTGGAGCGTTTCAGACTGGATCTACCTGTGAGAAGGAGTTCAATGGAGAGCAGCTGGCCCGTCAGGGCGTGGTGGTGGTCTCCATTGCTTATCGGTTGAATGTGTTTGGTTTTTTCGCGCATGCCATGTTGGAAAAGGAAGCGGTTGATGGACGGCCTTGTGCGAATTTCGGATTTCTTGACCAGCGGATGGGCATTCAGTGGGTAAAGGACAATATTGCCTTGTTTGGTGGCGATCCTGCGAACATTACCGTGTTCGGCCAGTCCGCAGGGGCCGCAAGCGCGTTGGCGCAAAGTGTCTCGCCGATGAACGATGGTCTGTTCCAACGCGTCATCATGCAGTCTGGAGGTGGAACTGGTCTGTTCAATCGCCATCTGTGGTCTCTTGAGGATGCGCAGCGAAATGGAGCGCGTTTTTTGAAGTATCTGGAAGTTGAATCGATTGCCGAGGCGCGTTCTGTTCCTGCGACTGATCTGCTGGAGGCGGCGGTGACTTTTCCTGCTTGCGATTGGTCTGGGCAGGGTGATGATGTCGTATGGGCTCCGATGACTAATTGGATTCCCTGCGTCGATGGGACATTCCTTGTCGAGCAATACCGTGATGCGCTTATTGCGGGACATCGCGTTCCGTGTGATTTGTTGGTGGGGAACACGACCGGCGAGTTCATGGTTCCGGGCCCTGATGGCACTCCGTATCCGGAGGGTGAGTGCGGCAATCTGGATATGATCGATGCATGGGTGTCAGGCGGCGGCTCGGAACCATACAGGTATCGATTCGATGTGGATATGCCGGGGGATGATGCCGGTGCGTTTCATTCGTCCGATTTATGGTTTTCGTTCGGGACGCTCCCTGCGAGCTGGCGGCCGTTTCGAGGCTGGCATTACGATTTGTCCCATGCGATGAATCGATATTGGGTGAATTTCGCGGCGACAGGTGATCCGAACGGTTCCGGATTGCCTGAGTGGACGGCATGCGGACCTGATGGCCAACGATATATGCTGTTCGGTGGATGCCACGATACGCCGGGTAACGTTTCATGCGTCATGGTCAAGTAAGTGAATATAGTATGGTGTGAGCGTTCACTATAGTGCGGTGGAATGTGATGAAGGAGACGGATATGACGCAGGAGACGGAAGCGCTGATCGCGTCCGACGAGGATCTGACCAAACTGTTCGCCGGCAAGCCGACGCAATATCGCAAATCGAAGTCGCTGCCGAAATTCACAGGCGAGGCCATGCGCGCCTGCGCGAAGATCAACCGCATCTTCTTCGATGATCCGGACGAGGCGTACCGTTTGTTTCACGAGCTGGTCCCGGACGCGGGGGAGGGCGTGCAGTTCACGCCGCCGTTCAATGTCGACTACGGCATCGGATTGACCATTGGCCGCGGCACGTTCCTCAACAAGGATTTCATGGTGTGCGGCGGCGGATATGTGACGCTCGGTGAGGATTGTCTGATCGGTCCGCGCTGCACCATCGCCACACCCAACCATGCCAAGGACGCTGCCACCCGCCTGGCGGGCTGGGAGCATGCCAGTGCCGTGACCATCGGTGATAACGTGTGGTTCGGCGCCAATGTGACGGTCACGCCGGGGGTGACCATCGGGTCGAATTCCATCATCGGCGCCGGGTCCGTGGTGACACGTGACATTCCGGAGAACGTCATAGCCGTGGGCAATCCAGCGCATGTGATTCGTGAGATTCCCGAACATGACCCTGCCTTCGCCGATGTGGAAGGTTTGCTGTAGTTTTGCAAACGTTTCATAGGGTGTGTTGACGGCAAATCGATTTCTCCAGCCATGCGATGCAGGTGAGCGCGTAAAGCCTTATACGGAAGCTGTCGTTCATATTGTCGTTTCTATGAGTATGGTTCATGAATCAGCATAGGGCCGGGAAGCCCCATTGTTGGGAAGCTTCCCGGCCCTATGCCTGAATTCCTGCGGTGATGGATCAGCCGCGGGCCTTGGCGTAGGCTTCGTATACGGCTTCGGTCGGTTCGCCGGTCTCCACGCCGTCGATGGTGAGTTGCCATGCCGGAGGCTCGGTTTCGCCGGACAGCACCCAGGCGGCCTGGCGGGCCGCGCCGATGGCCACGTATTCGTCGGTGGCGGGTCGGGTCACGTCCATGCCCAGAATGCTTGGTGCCAGCGTGCGGATAGCTTCGGACTTCGCGCCGCCGCCGATGAGCAGAATGCGCGTGATGCTTGCGCCCAGGGATCGGATGAGCTCCAGGCAGTCGCGCTGGGAGCACAGCAGTCCTTCGACGAAGGCGCGGGCCAGGTTCTCGCGTGTGGTGTTGGCCAGAGTCATGCCGGAGAAGGTGGCGGTGGCATTCGGGCGGTTCGGCGTGCGTTCGCCGTCGAAGTACGGCACCAGGGTGATGCCGTTGGCGCCGGGCTTGGAGGCGAAGGCCAGCTTGGCCAGTTCGTCGTAATCCACGCCGAGGGCGGCGCGGCCGGCGTCGAGGATGCGCGAACCGTTGATGGTGCAGGCCAGCGGCAGGTAGTGCCCGGTGCAGTCGGCGAAGCCGGATACGGCGCCGGTCAGGTCGTAGGTTGGGTTCTCGGAGATGGCTGCGGCCACGCCGGAGGTGCCCAGGGAAATGGACACGTCGCCGACGGCCATGCCCAGTCCCAGCGATGCCATGGCGTTGTCGCCGCCGCCGGGGGCGAGCAGGCAGCCGCCTTCGACGTTCTTGCCGGCGATGGCCGGATCGGCCTTGACGGGGGCGGCGTCGCGCGGCCCCAGCACGGTGGGCAGCACGATGGCCTCGGCGTGCGATTGCGCGGCTTCGGCGCCTTCCGCGGCCTCGAGCACCATGGCGATCAGGTCGCGGCGGTATTCGTTCGACGCGGCATCGTAGTAGATGGTGCCGGAGGCGTCGGAGCGGTCGGTGAACAGGGCTTCAAGATGGGCGTCCTCGCCTTCGGCGACCGGGCCGTAACCGGCGATGCGCCAGCTCAGCCAGTCATGAGGTAGGCAGATGGCGGCGATTTTCTTGGCGTTTTCGGGCTCGTTCTCGGCCACCCATGCCACCTTGGTCAGCGTGTAGGAGGCGACGGGGGAGGAGCCTACGGCCTTGACCCAACGCTGCTTGCCTCGGGCGATTGGGTCTTCCGGCTCGCCGTTTTGTGCGGGCGCTGCGCCGAGCTTTTCGATCAGAGCCGCAGCCTGGGGCGCCGAACTGGTGTCGTTCCACAGCATCGCATCGCGGATGACGTTGCCTTGCTTGTCGAGGATCACCATGCCGTGCTGCTGGCCGCCGACGGCCAGCGCGGATACGTCGTCCAGGCCGCCGGCCTGCTCGGCGGCCTCTTGGAATGCGCTCCACCAGTATGAGGGGTCGACGGATGTGCCGTTCGGGTGTTTGGCCTGCCCGAAGCGGACGAGCTCGCCGGTTTCGGCGTCCGTCACGCGTACCTTGCAGGACTGCGTCGATGTGTCGACGCCTGCAACCAGAGTCCTTGCCATGGTTTGTGTTGCCTCCTTGCATGTGCCGTTCGCCGGTGGCGCACGGTTAATAGTTAGATGAATAAACTATACTATAGTAGTGTAGCACCAGGAAAGGCTCCGGAACATCGGTTCGGGGAATTCATGCTGATGCGGCAACACGGCAAACAGGGCAGGGACGGGAACGGCTATGGCATCTCTTCGCAGGATCAATCAGGACGATCTGCGCAATCACAATCTTTCGGTGGTGATCGACACGCTACTGCGTGCCTCCGGGCCGATGAGCCGAGCGGATCTTGCCAAGGAGACCGGGCTGACCAAGGCGACGATGTCGTTGCTGGTGTCGCTGCTGATCGATGCGGGCGTCGTCAAGGAGGGTGAGCCGCAGAACTCGGCCAGCTATGGGCGCCCGTCCACGCCGTTGATGCTGGGAGGCGGCAAGGTGTGCGGCATCGGCATGCAGGTCAACACCGACGGCTATGGATGCATGGCTTTGGACATCAACCACGACATACTCAGGCACGAATGGGTGGATGCCGACATGAGCGGCGTCGAGCCGGACGTCGTATTCGGCAAGCTTGACGCCATGGCCAAGGCGATGGCTGAGGATCTGGAATCGAAACGATGCATCATCGCGGGCGTCTCGTGTGCGCTGCCGGGCTTGGTCACCTCCGACAAGAGGCTGCTCATGGCCCGCAATCTCGGTTGGGAGAATGTCGATCTGACCACGTTCGACGTTATGCGAGGGTATGACGTTACCCCGTGCAATGAGGCGAAGCTGGCCGCCATCGCGCAGATTCCGGGATATGCCTGTGCGCGTGCGGACGTGTTCGATGGCGTGGATTGCGCCGACTCCTTCCTGTATCTGTCGTGCGATATCGGCATCGGCGGCGCGATCGTCCGTGACGGTGAGATCGTGTCGGGAAGCCACGGTTTCGCCGGTGAGATCGGTCACGTGTCGGTGTCTTTGGACGGTCCGCTGTGCGGATGCGGACGACGCGGATGTTTGGAAACGTATGCTGGCCGTCGCGCGCTGGTCGAGGCTTCCGGAGTGGCCGAAAAGAATGCGGCTTCGAGCGGTGAGGCACTGGAGCGTCTGTTGGACGCATGGCATTCCCATGATGTGCGGACCGTGGAGGCCGTCGGACGGGCCATCGACGCGCTGGCCTCGGCCATCAGCTCCGCACTGAATCTGGCCGATGTCGATACCGTGCTGCTGGGCGGTTGGTGGACCGATTTCGGGCCGTTCTTCTACGAAACGCTCGAAAACCGTTTGGAATCGCAGGTCTTGGGGGCGTCGGACATGCAGGTGAGCGTGTCCATCCCGTTGGTGGCCGACCATCCGGCGTTGTACGGTGCCGCGGAAGTCGGCTTGCGCAAATTCATCGACAATCCGCTGACGTTCATCACCGACAAAGCATGATTCCTGAGCGCCGCCGCAACGTCACTCGTGCGCATTGACATATTGCGGATTCTCCACTTTGCCCGTTCCGCCATACCGTTTGAAGCCCCACAGCAGAATGAGGGATTTCGCATACGCCACCCAGGCGATGCCGAAGAGGATGGCGAGAACGCGTATGAACGGTACGAAATATGACAGGCCGGCCGCGAGTACGTCGATGACGACGAGGACGAGCGAGCAGGGGAAGGCTCGCCAGGGGGAACATCGCCGATAGCGAGAAGAGCCTGCCGGTGGTGTTGGCGAAGCGTGCCTGCAACGGTGCGACGTATTCGGCGAACAGCGCCACGACCACGGCGGCGATGACCAGAAGAATCAGCGGTATGTAGGAGGTGTTGGTATCCCACGCCTTCCAGAACGACAGGCCGAAGAGGATGGCGGCGGCGAGGATGGCGACGAGCACCCAGGCCGCAAGTCCCTGTTTGAACTCGCGTTTGAAGCGGGTGAGATATTCCTTGACGAGGCGGATGTCGTCATGCTCGTCATAGGCGAACATTGTGGAATACAATGCCGCGCGTGCCGGGCCGATGGTGACGTTTGGGATCAGCGTGATGAGGTAGACCAGATTAAGCCCGACGAAACGCAGCAGGGTGTCCATGAAACGCCAGAAGGGCGCGTTGATGTTGAACCGCATGAATCCTCCTCGATGATGTGTTCGGCTATTGCCGATAGTACTGTGCCGTATTGTGCGACACGCCCTATTTATAAGATTATAAATAGCTCTCCAAGAGCACTTAGTTTGTTGGAATAACAATACTTTAGCGCCGATGCGGCAAGGGTTTTGCGGCCACTGCCGTCGCTGCAGGAAGCCGCTGAAATGGACGGCGCCGGCACGCTGACCGTGTTCACCCGCATCATCCTGCCGATGTGCACGCCGATTCTGGCGACCGTGGGCATCTTCTCGGCCGTGAACCAGTGGAACTCTTTCCAGGACACCCTGATCTACATGACCGATTCGAAGCTCTACTCGCTGCAGTACCTGCTGTACACCTACATCAACCAGGCGTCCGCACTGGCGAATGCGGCCAAGGCGAATTCGGCGAATGTCGCCGCTCTGGCAAGCGCCGCGACGCCGACCTCGATCCGTATGACGGTTTCCGTCATCGTGGTGCTGCCGATCATGTTCACCTACCCGTTCTTCCAGCGCTTCTTCGTCAAGGGCATGATGCTGGGCGCGGTTAAAGGCTGATTAACAACACAACGATTCTTTTCCCCATAACTGAATATCAGAAGAAGGAATACAAGGAGGTTTCCGCATAGAACTGAAGAAAATCACCACCCGCGCGATTGCGGCTGGCGTTGCGGCTGCTACGCTGGCGTTGCGCCCGTTGCCAGAGCGGCTGCTCCGCGGCTGTCGCTCGCGGCCTGCGGCAGCGGCAGCAACAGTGCCGACACCAAGGACGACGGTTCCGAAATGACCGTCGAGGTCTTCGACTCGCTGGCCAGCAGCCAGGGTCTGCAAAAGAGCGGCTGGTTCGCCAAGATCGTCAAAGACAAGTTCAACATCAAGCTGAACATCATCGCGCCGAACGTGTCCGGCGGCGATACCGTGTTCGATACTCGCTCCGCTTCCGGCAACCTTGGCGATCTGGTGATTGTCGGTACCGGCAACGGGCGTCTGAACAAGCTGGTCAAGGCCAAGCTCATCGAAGACATGACCCCGTACTACTCCAGCATGAAGAATGTCAAGAAGTACGATTCCGCGGTCAAGTCCATCGCCAAGCAGGCCGGCAAGGATGGCGTGTGGGGTGTTCCTCAGGGTGTCTCCTCCCAGTCTCCGACCGACCCGAGCGAAGGCAACGAGTCGGCTGCCGCACCGTACATCCGCTGGGATATCTACAAGGAGATCGGCTACCCGCAGATCAAGGATCTCGACGGTCTGCTCAATGTGCTTAAGCAGATGCAGGACAGGGCTCGCCAGGATACCGGCAAGGACGACATCTACGCCATGTCACTGTTCAAGGATCGGGACGGCGATGTGATGCAGAACGCCGCATCCATCTGCAGCTGGTTCGGCTACACCAACCAGGGTTCCGTGTTCATCTCCGCCGACGGTAAGGACGTGCAGCCCGCCACCAAGGAGGGCGGCATCTACCAGCAGGCCCTGGAGTTCCTGAACAAGGCCGAATCCATGGGGCTGGTCGATCCTGATTCCACCACCCAGGACTGGGATACCATGCGGACCAAGGTCACCAACGGCAAGACCATGCTGTCCATCTGGAGCTGGCTGGGCAAGCCGCGTATGAACTCCGACGAGAACAAGGCCAAAGGCGTCGGCTTCATGCTGGCTCCGCTTGAGAACATGAAGGTCTATTCCGACGGCTTCCAGCCTGACGGTGATGGCGCCACCATCGTGGCCATCGGCTCCAAGGCCAAGAACAAGGCCCGTCTGGCCAAGTTCATCGACTGGATGTATTCTCCGGAAGGCATCTACGCCTCTTCCTCCAACTCCGGTGGCGCCGCCTGCCCGAAGGATCTGGGCTGCTTCACCACCGACAAGGACGGCAAGAACCCGACCCTGACCAAGTTCGGCCAGCAGGCCATGACCGGCGACCACGCCAACCTGAAGGTCTCCGCCAAGCTTGGCGGCTCCAGCTACGATGACGGCTACTCTAAGCTGAACTTCAAGGCCGTGTCTCAGAACGACATCGACCCGAACACCGGCGAGGCCTACAACCCGCTGCTGTGGAAGTCCAACCAGGATGAGACCGAGCTGTTCAAGGATTGGTCCGCCCACATGGAGAACGCCACCAACGACATCGACTATCTGCAGAAGGCAGGCAAGCTCTCCATCGCAGCCGGTGCGTCCTACACCACTCCACAGGAGGATTCCACGGTTTCCGCCACCCGCAGCTCCGTCAAGTCCGAAACGGTGAACGCCTCCTGGCAGGCCATCACCGCTGCGGGCAAGTTCGAGAAGACCCTTGACGAAGCCCGCACCAAGATCGACAACCTCGGCTACAAGGAAGTCCTCAAGGTCGACCAGCAGAACGCCAAGGACCTGATCCAGGCCCGCAAGGACATCGTCAAGCAGGCCAAGTAATTCCTGGCGTTCCGGCTGGAGCGTTTTCGCTTCGGCCGGAACGCCTCGCCTAATCACATAACCAACAAGGGGCGTCGGACTCTTCGAACCGGGCCGACGCCCCGCAACTCTTCCGGTTCCGCATATTCCGACGGACGTCGTCGTCTCCTTCTTGCCTGTCGGAACTTTTCCGCTTTTTCCATGTCCACTTTCCTCCATGCTTTCGTGAGGAGCGCGTTCGATGATGAATCTCCACACCGTCGAATCGCAATGAAACGAAAGAAAAACGCATGACCGTAATTACTGAAGCCAACAAAACCAAAGCCAGGGAACTGACGGCGCAACTCACGCTGGACGAGAAAATCGCCATTGTGCACGCCGCAGGCCTGTTCCGCAACGGCAACGCCGAACGACTGGGCATTCCGCCGCTCAGGATGGATGATGGTCCGATGGGCGTGCGCGCCGAACTGCATAACGACAATTGGGCGCCGCTGTACAACACCCGTGACTATGTGACCTACCTGCCGTCCGGCTCGGCGGTCGCCTCCACATGGAACCCCGACCTGGCCCGCATGACCGGTGAAGTATTGGGGGAGGAAGCCCGAGGCCGAGGCAAGGACGTGATTCTCGGCCCTTCCATCAACATCAAACGCAGTCCGTTGTGCGGACGCAATTTCGAATACATGAGCGAGGATCCGGTCCTGACCGCCGCGCAAGGTGTGGCCTACATCCAAGGCGTGCAGGAATCCGACGTGGCCGCCTGCGCGAAACATTACGCGGTCAACAGCCAGGAAACCGACCGATTGGACGTTGACGAGACCGTAAGCGAGCGGGCATTACGCGAAATCTACCTGCCGGCCTTCGAAGCGGCGGTACAAGACGGCGGCGTGCTCTCCGTCATGGGCGCCTACAATCTCGTCAACGGCACCAAATGCTGCGAACACAAGCAGCTGCTCGACGACATCCTGCGCGACGAATACGGTTTCGACGGTTTCGTCGTTTCCGACTGGAGCGCGGTGCGCGACACCAAAGCCAGCGCCGAAGTCGGCATGGATATCGAACTGTCCGTCACGCCGAATTTCGACGATTACTACTTCGCCAACCCGCTGAAGAAAGCCGTGGAAGACGGCGACGTCAAGGAAAGCGACGTCGACGGGAAAGTCGAACGCGTGATCGCCGTCATGGACGCGCTGCACATGCTCGGCGACGCGCACGCAAGCCGCAAACCAGGCCGTTACGCGACGCTCGACCACGCGGCGAAGGCATTGGACATCGCCCGCGAATCCATCGTGCTGCTGAAAAACGACGCGCACCTGCTGCCGCTCGACGAACGCAACATGACCCGTCTGCTGGTCATCGGTGCCAACGCCGACCGCATCCACTCCAACGGCGGCGGCTCGGCCGTCATCAAAGCGCTGCACGAAGTATCCCCGCTGCTCGGCCTCAACGGCGAGCTCGGCGGCAACGTCGAAATCGAATACGCGCTCGGCTACGACGCCAAACAGATCAACCAGGACGAAAGCTGGCAGGAGGAAAGCCTTGAGAATTCCAAGGGTTCCGATGCCAAAGACGTGAATCGCGCGCGCGAACTGCGTGACGAGGCCGTGGCAAAAGCCCGCGCGTACGCGGCCGCCGGAGATCCGGTGGTCTTCATCGGCGGCCTCGACCACGAACATGATCTGGAAGGCGGCGCCCGCACCGACATGCCCCTGCCGTAGGGCCAGGACGAGCTCATCGAAGCGCTCAACAAGGCGTGGTGCGCCAATTTCTGGAGCCACACCATCTACGATTGGGGCGACGTGGTGCCCGCCCGTCGGCTACGGCGACGGCATCAGCGACGCCAAATGCGTGGTGTCCGGGCTGCAGATGGACTATCGCCGCTTCCAAAGCCAGGCGCAGTTGGCCTGCTATACGAACGAGCGCGACGCAATCCGCGAATACGACGCGACCACGCCGATCACCACGAACCTCATGGGCACGTTCAAGGATCTCGACTACTTCGAGTGGGCCAAGGAGATGGACGTGGTCAGCTGGGACAACTATCCGGGCATGGACACCCCGCCGAGCTTCACCGCCATGTGCCACGACCTGATGCGCGGCATCGGCGGCAACAAGCCGTTCATGCTGATGGAGCAGACCCCGAACCAGCAGAACTGGTTCCCGTTCTGCAAGGTCAAGCAGCCGGGGGAAGTGCGTAAGCTCAGCTGGCAGGCCGTGGCCCATGGCGCCGACACCGTGCGGTTCTTCCAGATGAAGCAGTCCCTTGGCGGCTGCGAGCGATTCCATGGCGCGGTCATCGCGCATGACGGCACCGAGGAGTCCCGCGTGTTCAAGGAGACCGCGGCCTTGGGTGAGGAACTGGACCGCATCGGCAGGCGGATCATGGGCTCGCGCATCGAATCCCGTGTAGCCATCATGTTCGACTGGCAGAGCTACTGGTCGCTTGAAGGCTGTGTCGGCCCGACCACCGGCTTCAACTATCCCAATGAGGTTCATCGCTTCTATCGTGCGTTGTGGCGTCGCAATGTGCCGGTGGATATGATCGCCAGCACCACGCCTCTTGCGCGGCTCAGCCAGTATGATCTGGCCATCGCCCCGGCGCTGATCACCGTGTTGTCTGGTGTGGCTGAAACGTTGGAAGCCTATGTGGCGGATGGTGGCACCTTCATCACCGGCTATATGGCCGGCATCCATGATGAGCATGATCTGGTGGTGCCAGGCGGCTACCCGGGCAAGCTGCGCAGGCTTATGGGCGTATGGGTCGAAGAGATCGATGCGCTTGCGCCGGGCGAAACCATCGAAGTGCATGGCGGCACGGTTGATGCCAAGGGCGAGATCGTGGCGAGCATTATTCATCGCGAAGGTGCCGAGCGTCTTGCTACGTACGGCGGCGACGAATTCTATGCTGGGCATTCCGCGCTCACCGTCAATGCGTATGGCAAGGGCAAAGCCTATTTTGTGGGCACTCCGTTGGACGAGACCGGCATGAGCGCGTTCATGGCTCCGATCATCAAGGAGCTGGATCTGAAGTCGCTTGATACCCCGGAGGATGTCAGCCTGTCCGTGCGCTATGGCGATGGCGGCACCCGCTACGCGTTCCTCATCAACAACAGCGCCGCCGACAAGCGTCTGTGCCTCAGCGAACTCAACGGTGGCACGGAGCTGCTGACCGGCACCGTCATCAACGATCTGATCGAGCTTAAGCCGTATGGCGTGGATGTGATTGCGTTGCGGTGATCGCAATGCTGTAGACCACGTTAGACGGAGCGGAACGACTCCACTCGACGAAGCCGAATATGAAGAAGGCCGATGCCCTTGATGGACATCGGCCTTCTTCGTCAGGAACCGGTGGTATGGCGCCGTTCCGCGTTCATCGGGTGGCTGCGATCACACCGCCGGTCATCATCACGCCTGCTTCTTCTTCAGCAGAATCGCGGCGCCTGCAATCAGTGCCACAGCCGCGGCGACCGCCATGCCGAGCACGGAGGAGCCGGTCGAAGGGGTGGACGTGACACCGGTCGGTGTTGTGGATGGCTTCGTGTCTGTGGCAGGCTTTGCCGGGGTCGTTGGCGTCGTCGGTTCAACAGCGTCCTTTTCGAACACAGCCTGGATGGAGACGCTGCCGTCAGGCATCTCGAAGGCGTTGTTCTCGATGGAGACGTTGCCCTTCAGCACGTTCCACTCTTTGAAGTGGTAGCCCTTGTTCGCGGTGGCCGTCAGCGTGACCTTGCTGCCCTTGGCCGCGCGCTCGACATCCGCGGAGGCGGAGCCGCCTTCGGTCGCGGAGACGTTCACGGCGTACTGCGTATTGCGCACGCGCCACAGCTGGGTACCGTAGAACGGGTTCGCGGTGCCGACCACCATGTAGTCGTCGGTGTCGCAGAAGATGCGCAGACCGTGGTTGAACGGGTCGCCGAAGCCGTTGTCGGTAACGGTGCCGACGGTCACGCCCTCATTCGCGGCGGAACGGTCGGTGATCTCGAACAGGTTGAAGCCGCGCTTGGACTTGGCCAGGTACGGCAGGGACTTGGCGTAGGCCTTGAGGTTGGCCTTGCTGGTCAGCTTGACCAGCATCTCGTACAGGCCCTTGAACTTGTCGGGAATGATGTCGGCGATGCTGAAGAACGCGTCCGTGACTTCGCCGTAGTTGTTGGCGAAATCGGCGGAGCCCTTGTCGGACAGCTGGGAGCCGAGGTTGTCCAGCTCGTTGTTGATGTCGAAGAGCTGCGAGGCCTCATCGGAGGAGCCGGAGGCTGCCAGGCTGCCCGGAACGATGCTGCCGTCCTTGATGCCGTCGACCAGTTCCTTGGTCTGGGCGGCGGTCAGGCTGATCGGCTTGGCGGACGAGACGGACTTGGCGTCGGTGGTCTGCGGCTGCGCGGCGGAGGCGTCCTTGCCGGCCTGGATGCGGGCCCAGTCGACCAGCGCCTCCGGATTGTCGGTGGACGGCATGGTCTGGGTGGTCACCTTGGCGTTCTGATCGTTGCTCTGCGTGGCGATGGCGGAAGCCGGGTCGGTCGGGCCCATGCCCCACAGCAGGCGCAGGAACACGCGCAGGTAGTGGACGGTGTTGTTCCAATCCTTCTCGTTCATGTTGAGAATGTCACCGTTGGTGAACTGTGCGATCGGTTCCAGCAAGGTGGTGGTGTTCATGGTGGACAGGTACATCTTGCCCTCGTGAACGGTGGTCTGCCAGGTGTATTGGTTCATGTGGTTGTCGTAGCCGCTGCCCAGACCGGTGGAACCGCCCTTCGGGAAGGTGTCGTTCTTGTCGCCCACGAGCATCTCGACGTTCTCGTTCTTGTCCATGCGGTATAGGTTGACGGACTGTTCGAGGTTGGTGGCTTGGGTTACGAAGTTGCTTTTGGTGACGAAGCCCTGCAGTGCGCTGGACACGTCGTTGTAGTCGCCGATGTACAAGTGGTCGCCGTAGACCTGCAGGGTGCAGGCGCCGGCGCTCACACGGCTTTTGTCAAGACCGTAGTAGTACTTGGCGCCCTTGGCGGTGTCGCCTACGAGCGGACGCCAGGTCCAATCGGCCTTGTTGGTGGAATCGCCCTTGTTCTCGCCCACGTAAATGGCGAAGGAGCGCATGGTTCCGGTCTCTTCGTTCAGGGTGCTGGTGTCGCCGGTGCAGACCACGACGTACAGCTTGCCGTTGAACTCCTGCACCTGATAGATACCGCCGCCGCCGTTGACATCCTGTCGGTGGATGGCGGGCAGGTTGTCGAAGCTCGCCATGTCGGTGATCACTTTGTAGGAGTTCGGATCGGACGGGGTCTTGGATGCCACAAGCAGCGCCTTGCCCTTGCCGTCCGCGGTCGGCTTGAGGTCGCCGGCGATCAGCGTATTGCCGAAGGAGCCGATGGCACGGGGGGAGGGGAACACGTTGCCCTTGACCAGGGAACGGA
>OAVV01000771.1_pt1 | contig 22117 bp, 23 predicted proteins | sample 1501401 | NCBI WGS metagenome assembly OAVV01 (sample SAMEA2580098, study PRJEB22360) | human gut metagenome | biome: human gut; feature: human-associated habitat; material: faeces | place: Denmark | collected 2008/2010 | reverse complement strand
AACGGATTATTCAGCAGTTACTGATGTTTATTCAAAATATCCCGGAAATTTTTTGTCAAATAATATGCGTGAACTGTTGAAAAAGAAGAGTTTTCAGAAAGTTCAGGAAGAAGCGGTAAAATCTTTATACAACCCTCTCTGTATCTATATCTCCCCGCCGGATAAAGACCCTTATCTTCTGGCTACGGATTTTTTACTCTCAAATTCTAAGTTTCTTGAAAATGATACAAAAGAATTCGGGGGAAAATACTATTCGGTTTTACATGCACAGGTAAACAGCAATGATGAGCTGGAGCAAATTATTGAAGCTGCTAAAGGCAAAACGATTTATCTAACAGGAACGCCGGTACATTCGTATTATGCAAGCAAAAAATCAAATATTGAAATTAATATTATCTGTATTATTTCAACGCTTGCATTAGCAGCTCTTTGCAGATTTTATTTCCGCTCCTTTAAAGTTGTTATACCTGTAGCATTCAGTATTTTGTTCGGCTTCCTTTTCGGGTATTCAGCTGCTGCTCTGATATTTAAAAAACTCCATGTTCTTACATTTGTTTTTTCAACTTCGCTTATCGGGATAAGCCTTGATTATTCACTGCACTATTTTTTGACAGGAAATGATAAAGAGTTTAAAAAGAGTTTGACTGCATCAATGCTTACAACTGCGTGTGCATTCTGGGGGTTGTTGTTTTCAAATATAGAAGTTTTAAGACAAATCGGAATTTTTACATCGTTTGGCTTAATCGGAGTTTGGCTTTTTGTTATCTTAGTTCTGTCAGACGGGGAATTTAAACATAATAGTTTCAAAAAAATCAAGCTGCCTCAAAAAGCTTTGCTGGTTGTTGTTTTTGTCGTTATTGCAGCAGGAATTTTCAGGGTAAAGTTTGATGATAATATCAAAAATCTGTACGTTCCGCCTAAAAATCTTCTTGCAGCAGAAAATTTGTACCAGAAAGTTTTTAATCCTGTTACTCCGGAGTTTCTTATTGTACATGGAAATAACATAAATGAAATCTTACAAAAAACAGAAGGTATAAACGAAAGGGAAAATATCAATTCTTTAAGCCTTAGTAATTTTGTTTCTTCTGAAAAACGCCAGCAGGAGAATATTACACTTGTTCAGGATTTGTATAAAAATGATTTAAAAAAATATGAAAGCAGACTGGGGACGAAGTTTGAGCCTCAAAAGCCTGTTCTCTATAATCCGGAAAACTTTCCTCTGGTATCAGAATTTGAGCTGGATAAAAATAGTTCATTTATGATGGTAAATGAGCCGGTTAAAGGAAGTTTTAATATAGCAGATGAAATTTCTAAAATCCTTAAAAGACTAAGGCTGGAATGTTTCACTATTCTGCCGTGTGTTTTTGCCATGCTTTTTCTTCTTTTGAGCATAATGTACGGTATTAAAAATGCCTTTAAGATTACAATGCCGCCTTTGCTTGGTATAATTTTTACTGTCGCTCTGCTGAGCCTTTGCGGAGTAAATTTAAACTTATTTCATATACTTGGTTTATTCTTGATACTCGGGTTCAGCCTTGATTATTCAATCTTCAGGCTTAACGGCGGAGAAAAATCTAAAGATGCAGTGCTTATGTCAGCAGCCTCTACTGCATTTTCATTCCTTCTTTTGTCGTTTACAAGCTTCAAGCTTATTAGTTCGCTGGGACTTACTCTTTTTATCGGTATTACGGCTTCATATATCCTGAGCCTGTTTATGATAAAATCAAATCATGGAACGAGATGAACATAAAAAATGTGTTATTTCTGCGCTTACGGATGCTCAAAAGATAGCTTTTGCTCCGCTTACTTTTCAGGCTGTTTCTGCTATGCTGGAACTTGGACTTTTAAAGCAGATTGATTCAAGGCCGGAATGTATTTATGTTCTGAAAGAAGAACTCAATCTCTCTGAATATACAGTTTCTACTCTTCTGGAGGTCGCAGAAGCTTCAGGAATTGTTAATTCTAATGACGGAATTTATTCAATAACTCCTCTCGGGCAAGCTTTTCTGTATGATGAAATGACAAGGGTGAATTTTAATTTCGTAAAGGATGTATGCTATAAAGGTGCTGAAAAGCTTACTAAATCTTTTATTACAGGCGAACCAAAAGGGCTTAAAGCAATGTTTGGAGATGCAGCGACAATTTATCCGTATCTCTCTAAATTGCCTCAAGATATGAAAAACAGCTGGTTCGAATTTGACCATTATTATTCGGATAATTGTTTTGATATTGTATATAAAATTATAACTCCTGTCAGCCAAATATTTGATATCGGTGCAAATACCGGCAAATTCGAAAAAGTATGCCGTAAGTACAATAAAGATATTAACCTCACATTGATTGATCTTCCGCAAAATATTGAGGTAATAAGAAACGACCCTGAGCTTGCCGGATGTAAATTCCATGCTGCAAATATTCTGGAAGAAGCTGATAATCTTCCGGAGATATCAGGAGCTGTTGTAATGAGCCAGTTTTTAGACTGTTTTTCTCCGCAGCAGATAAAGTTTATTTTAGAAAAAGTTGCAAAAACAGCTTTAGATGATACAAAGATTTATATCCTTGAACCTTTTATAGACCGCCAGAAGTTTGAAGGTGCTAAATTGTCGCTTGTGCACACTTCTTTGTACTTTACCTGTATGGCAAACGGCTGCAGCAAAATGTATTCATTCAGCGAGATGGAAACTATTATAAAAGATGCTGGATTAAAAGTTAATGCGGTCTACGATGCACTTGGAGCACATGACTATACGCTTCTGGAGTGTGTAAAAAATGTCTAAAAAATGGTTTCAGCTTTCAGAGCAGGGAGCAGGAGCAAAAAGACTTCTGCTTACAAAATATATCTATCAGTTTTTGGGAGAGTTTCCTGTAAGGATAATAGCTTTTTTTGTTACACTTATTGTATTTATTAAGGCAAAAGAACAAAGAAGGGCTTCTGAAAAATTTTTGAAAATTGTAAACAATAAGTTTGTAATAATTTCCTCTTTTATACAATTCTTAAACTATGCAAATTCTCTTGTGGATAAATTTATTTCGTGTCTTGGAAAGCTTAATCCAGAAAGGTTTGAGCTCTCTTCACCGGAAGTATATAAAGGAGCTTTTTTTATAACAACCCATGTCGGAAATGTAGAAATCCTGCGTTCGCTTTTTCAGTCTGATAAATATCCAAATCCACAAAGGGTTAATGTTTTTCTGCAATCAAATGCGTGTGAAATTTTTAATAATTTTCTTAAGACTCTTGAGATAAAACTAAATATTGATGTTTTTCCTGTAGAACAAATAAATCCGCAGGTTTCAATTCTTATATCAGAACGTCTGAAAAATGGCGAAATTGTTTTTATGGCAGGAGATAGGGTATCCGCGCAAAATGAAAACAGGACATACACTGCGGATTTTCTCGGTAAAAAAGCCCAATTTCCTCTTGGAACTTTAAAATTTGCATTAATGATGGATGTACCGGTTTATTTTATTGTTTGTGTCAGTGAGGGTAAAAAATACAAAGTTTATACCGAAAAATTCGTAACAGATAAATCAAAACGAAATGAAAAATTACAGGAACTTCAGCTTCAATACGTTAAGTTTCTGGAAAAGTATGCTTTGAAATACCCTTATCAATTTTATAATTTCTTTGATTTGTTTGAAGAGGAGTAAAAATTTTTCTACTTGACATAGTGTTAGGATTGCCTTACAATAAGCTTAATAAAATTGTTAGGAAAGCCGTACAATGAACTCATTAAAAGTTTTTGGAAAATATTTAGATCAACCGAGGTTAGTCAGCAGATTTTCACGTGCTGTACCTCCTCTTTTATCTCTGGCAGCTTCCGGTATTGTGCTTGATAGTACATACAGAGCTCCTGAGGACAAGAGGCAAAAAGTTTTTATCCGCAATGGTCTGACAATGTTTGGGGCAGTCGCTTCTTCTCTTTACGCGCCGAAAATTATTTCCAAAATGTTCCGGACTGCGCCCAAACTAGTCAAATCAAAAGAATTAAAGGAGTATAATACCAGATTGGTAGATGAATTTGTTTCCCAAAATAAGGTTAGCTCTCAGACATATAAAATCCTTCAAAAGATAAAGACAGAAGTATTGAATATGAAAGAGGTGAAAACTATTTCAGAGGAGCTGGAGGGTAAAGAGCTATTGAATAAGCTTATTCCTGAGCCTGAAAATATTTCTTCAAAGGATATTTTTTCGGAAATCGGCCGTTTGTCCGTATTTGGTTTAATTCCGGTGCTTGGCGGAATAGCAGGCGGGATTGCAGGTGACAGACTAACCTCTGATGATTACAAGGATAAAATACCTAATAAAATTAAAGAGGGTGCATATCAATATCTGGCAAATATTTTTCTATGCAATATAGGTGCCGGAGCTGCTCTGGGAATTTTGGAAAAAATGAATATAAAATCAAAATCTGCGCGGGCGCTCGGTATGGTAACTGGAGTTATCGGCGGCAGTGCGATTGCAAATCTAATTGGCAGAAAAGTTATAAACAGGTGTTTTAAACATCAAAACTGCAATGAAGCAGACAGGAAGCCGGAACCTCTTGATATTTGTCTTCATTCTGACGATATCGCAACAGTGGCTGTTATGTCCGGTTTAAAATGGATAGAGCCGGCCCTTCCTGCTCTATATTCAATTTCCGGCTACAGGGCAGGCATAGGGTATCGCGGTAAATAATTTAAACATCTTTCGGACTGGTTAGAAAACCTTGTTTGAACGGCACTTCTTTATTTGTAAACCCTGTTCTTACAATATTACGGCCGAATTTCTTTTCCAGCTTATCCAAACTCTGGCCGAGTTTTTCGTTTTGTTCTTTCTTTTCATTATTGCTGAACAGCGTAAGTTGTTCTTCTGCTTTTTCTCTAAAATCTTCAAGAACAATTCCTACACTGCGGTAAACCTCTCTGCTGATAAACATTTCTGTAAGAAGCGGAAAAGCAGCTCTTGAAATTTCAAATTCAAAATCTGTCGGAATATCAAGCTGAACTTTGGAGTACAATGTCCTGAAATCTTTAGTTTTTAGGAGCACTCCTATCGTTGCACATTTGCAGTCAATTTTTCTTAATCTGGCACACGATTCGTGAATATGTATGGAAAGTTCGTTTTTCAAAAACTGCAAATCAGATGAAAATTCAAGGAATGATTTTGTATCGCTTATAGATTTAGGAAGCTCAACTTCGTTGCTTATAGGAGAAACCATAATGCCAGACAGTTCAGCTTTTGAGGTAAGCCCGTTTTTGCCGAATTTTGACTTAACCCATTTATCATCTTTATTAATAAAATCTAGTGCCGTTCGAACGCCCAGACCTCTGAGCCTTACTCCCAGCTTTCTGCCGATACCCCAGACTTCCTGTATTTCAGTGAATTCAAGAAGATGGTGTATTCCGCATTTTCCAATCACAGCAATCCTTGCCGAGGTGTTTTTTGCCTTGTCAGAAGCAAGTTTGGCAAGAGTTTTACTCCGGCTTATACCTATAGTAACCGGAATATCAACCTCATCTGCTATGCGTTTCTGTAATTCGCGCGCAAGCTTGAAATAGTTCTTTTTATATAATTTGGTCAGGCCGGTAAAGTCAACAAATGCTTCGTCAATTGAATAAACCTCAACATTAGGGCTGAAATCTTTTAATATGTTCATTACCTGTTTTGAAATTTTGGTATAAGCATAATGGTTTGCACTTATATAAATACATTCCGGAACCCTTTGTACAGCCTGAAAAAGCGGAAGCCCCATCGGGAGTCCGAGCATTTTGGCTTCTTTGGAACGAGAAATCACACATCCTCTTTCTCCTGATACGACAGCAACCGGAACCCCTTTGAGCTCGGGATTGAGCTTTCTTTCGCAGGATACGAAAAAGCTGTCACAGTCTATCAATGCTATGTATTTTTGATTAGTCATATTTAAAGTTTACCTTTTTTTCTTTCCAGTCGTAAACTTTTTTTTCAGGGAGGATTTCGAGAAGAAGCCCTTCTTTGTATCTTGCAACATACCATTTGTGGAACTTAAGCGCGCGTTTAATATCAGGAGTCTTAAATTTTTCTGTACGCTTTCCGCCCCTGATTTCTACAAACCGGTATAGAGTTTTTATATTTTCTCCTGTATCTAAATCAATCATAACTATAGTTTAGCATATTTTGTAAATAAAAACTCCTGAAAGTAACAGGAGTTTAGTTTGGGAGAAAGAAATTATTTAAAATCTTATGTAAATACTGCTGCTATATTGCGGTGTATAATAGTCGCACCATCCTAATCTATAATCGCAGTAAGCAGGGCCCCAATAGCTGCGCCTGGCTAATACTCCGCCGATTACGGCAGAGCCTCTGTGGTGCTTGTGCGGCGGTGGAGGCGGAGCATACCAGCCTCCGTGAGGACGCATCTGTCTATGCATTCCGGGGCCGGCATGGATAACTTCACCGCGCCCGCCGGCATATGCCGGTGATACCATTGAAAAAATTGCTATTAACCCCAGAAGAGATAATACTTTTTTCATATTTCAACCTCCGTTTCTTATTTATATAACGATTTGAAAATCATTTTTGTTCTATAATGTTTTTAAGAAGGAGCAAAAATATTATGAAAAAAGAACTAATTTTTTTAGGACCTCCGGCATGCGGTAAAGGCACTCAGACTAACAGACTTTCGGAATATTTGGGGTTTCCGCATGTTGATACAGGGTCGCTTTTGAGAGCAGAAATTGCAAAAGAATCTGAAGAAGGAAAGATTGCAAAATCTTTTATAGACAAAGGTCAGCTAGTTCCTGCTGAACTTGTAGGGAAAATTATTGCAAAAAAACTTGCAGGTGATGACTGCAAAAACGGATATGTTCTTGACGGCTATCCGAGAAGTCTTGAGCAGGCAAGAATGCTTGATGAAATCAATGCTGATGTTGATAAAGACGAACAAGTTTCTTTTAAAGCAATTTATTTTGATATTGATACTCAAATTTTGATAGAGAGAATTATCTATCGTCAATCCTGCCCTGTATGCGGTGAAATTTATAATAAAAAGTTTAGACCTTCCAAAGTTGAAAATAAATGTGATAAGTGCGGCGTGGATTTAAAAACACGTGCAGATGATAACGAAGAAACTGCAAAAGCACGTTTCGAAACTTATTTTAGAGAAACAGCTCCACTTGTTAAATTCTATGAAGATAAAGGTGTTTTATACAAAATAGATGCAAACGGATCTATTGATGAAGTCTGGGAAAGACTTTTGAATATCGTTAATCAATAAGTAAAAGAGGTGGATTTTCCACCTCTTACTTTTTATATTTCTCCGATTAAATCGTATTCCGAAGCGTCTGTTATTTTAACCATTTCAATATCACCGGGAACAACCATTTTATCTGTTTGAATATTTACAATTCCGTCAATTTCTGGCGCGTCATATTGAGTTCTGGCGATAATTTCACCATCATCAGCAAAGCACTCAATTATACATGGAATTGTTTTTCCGATAAATTTTTTGTTTCTTTCTGCCGAAATTTCCTGCTGAATTTCCATAAGTTTTTTGTATCTTTGGTTTGCAATTTTAGCAGGTACACGGTTCGGAAGCTTGTACGAAGGAGTGCCTTTTTCTCTTGAGTATTTAAAAACTCCCATCCTGTCAAATTTCATATCACGGACAAAATTACAAAGATGTTCAAAATGTTCTTCTGTTTCACCCGGATACCCGACAATAAAAGCTGTTCTGATTGAAACATCCGGAATTCGTTTTCTTATATTTTCTATCATCGGGCGGTAATCAAATGCCGGACGGTTCATAAGTTTTAAGACTTCCGGGTGTGAATGCTGGAGCGGGATATCAACATACTTCACTACTTTGTCAAGCTTTGAAACTGAATCCAGAAGCTCATCATCAAGATGTGTAGGATATGCGTACATAAATCTAATCCAGCCTAATCCTTCGATTTTATTCAATTCTTCTAAAAGTTTTGGAAGCGACGGCTTTTTATAGATATCAATACCGTAGCTTGTTGTGTCCTGAGCAATGAGTATAATTTCTGTTACACCTTTTTTTACAAGTTTTTTTGCTTCAGCAACGATATTTTCTATTGTTCTTGAGTGGTAATCTCCTCTTAAATACGGGATTATACAATAACCGCACCTGTAGCTGCATCCTTCTGCAATCTTAAGATAGGAGCTTGCCCCCATGGTAATCTGCTGGCGTTCAATATTTTCGGGGTAAATGTAGTTAGGTTTTTCGCTGACTTCTGATACAAATTTTTTGTCAATATTTTTAATGACATCAACAATGCCCCCAAAATCGGCAGTACCGATAATACCAGCAAGCTCCGGAATTTCTTTTTTCAACTCTTCTGGATGCTTCTGAGCAAGGCATCCTGTTACAATAACTTTTTTACCTTTATCAACAAGTTCTAAAATTGAACGGATAGATTCTCTTTCGGCATCACAAATAAAAGAACAGGTATTAACAATTACAATGTCGCTTTCATCCTCGTTAAGAGTAATTCCGTAGCCGTTTTGGGCAAGTATTCCTAATATTAATTCCGAATCAACTAAGTTTTTCGGACATCCGTGACTTACAAGTGCAATCTTTTTCATTAGTTTCTATGTCCTTATTTTTTGAAAATAAAAAATACTGCAAGGATTATGAAAATAAATCCTATCAGATAATTCCATTTGAACTCTTCTCTCAGATACCACACAGAGAAGAATGCAAAAACAGTGAGTGTAATAACTTCCTGAATAGTTTTAAGCTGAACAGCGTTGTAGCAGTTGTACCCTATTCTGTTAGCCGGCACCTGAAAACAATATTCAAAAAACGCAATCCCCCAACTTGCAAGAATTACAATAACCAGCGGCAGACTCCTGAATCTGAGATGACCGTACCACGCAAAAGTCATAAAAATATTTGAGATTAATAATAATATTATTGGTGCGATATGTCTTAACATAATTAAATTTTACCATGATAGCAAAAAATTTTTCACAAGTTTTATAACTATACACGAAAAGAAATTTGTTATGAATGTTAATTTGACCCCGCAAATAAAACAATCTCCAAATTTTAAGTCAGTAAGCATTGTTCAGGTTTCGAAAAAAGCATTCGCAAATCCTGAAAACTTTAAAGCTTGTTCAAAATCTATTCGTTCTATATTTTTACGAAAGAACATAAACAACGTTTTGACGATGCTTTCAAAGGACAAATGAAAATGTTATTTGGTTACGTCAGAGAAGGTGTAAATATATATTCAGGTGATGAACGAATGTCAACGATTTATCCAGATTTAAAGAGAAGTGCTACTGTTGATACGGTAATAGATGAAATGGCCGCCAAAGTACTGGTTAAGAAGTTTAAGCTCGATAGTCTGGATGAAATAAAAAATATTGTTAAAGATTTAGATGTTTAATAAAAAGGGCGTTTAGCGCCCTTTAACTTTACGCCCATGTCTGTTTATGTTAGAATTTATGCATTATTTGAAGAGCTATAGGAAGGAGAATTATAAATGGCACAGAGAATTGGTATTGACGTAGGCGGAACCAATGTTAAAATCGCGCTTGTAAGCGATAAAGGAAAAATTATTTATTCAAATTCTATCCCGACAAGAGCGGAGATGGGGTACGAATATACAATTAACAGTATGAAAGATGCAATCAGAGATTTGCTCAAAGAAACAAAAATGAAAGCATCAGATATTGAAGGTATTGGCTTTGGTTTTCCTGGACAGATTGACTGCAAAAAAGGCGTAGTAAGACTTGCTCCTAATATTCCGGGCTGGGTTAATGTCCCTATCGCAAGTATTATGGAAAAAGAATTTGGTATTCCTACCCGTGTTGATAATGATGTAAGAACAGCAGCTCTTGGCGAATTAAATTACGGTGCCGGCGTAGGATGTGAAAACCTTGTTTGTATTACAGTCGGAACAGGAATTGGTTCAGGACTTGTTATTAACGGCAAACTCGTAAGAGGTGCAGATAATGCAGCAGGTGAAATCGGACATATTAAATTGAATATGCAGGGCGGTCCTCTTTGCGGATGCGGCGACAGAGGCTGTCTTGAAGCTTATGCGTCAGGCCCTAGCATTGTTGCTATGGCAGAAGAATATATAAGAGGCGGAAAGTCAACCAAGTACAGAGAACTTGCAAACCCTGATATAACTCCGTACATTGTGGCTGTAGCAGCAAAAGAAGGCGACCCTGTTGCAAAACAGATTTTTAAAATTATGGGTGAATATATCGGAATGGGTCTGGTAAGCGTTGTTAACCTTCTTAATCCTGAAAAAATTATTATTGGCGGCGGTGTTGCTGATGCCGGTGATATTCTTCTTGATCCGATAAGAGAAACAATTGCTAAACGTGCAATGACTATTCAGCGAGAAGTAGAAGTTGTTCCGGCTCAGTTAGGAAACACTGCCGGTGTAATTGGCGCAAGCTTATTGATTAAATCATAGAAAAAAGGCTTCCAATTGGAAGCCTTTTTTGTGTTTGCTATAAAATTTCCATAACCGGATCTGAGTGTCTTATTTCAGGAATTTCCTTCAAGTTAGGAAGCTCAATCGGTTTAGGTGTATTTTTTGCTTCGGCTGCTTTTTCCGGCATCGGAGCCTTTGCCTGTTTAACTTTTGCGATAGCAGGATCAGGATTTGCCTTTTGTCTGTTGTATTCAAGCATAATCTGGTTTACAAATCTCTTTGTTTCGCCGTACGGAGGTATTTGGCCGCCGAATTTTTTTACATTTCCCGGGCCTGCATTGTAAGCTGCAAGCGCAAGTTCTGTAGAACCGAACATTTTATACATCATCTTATAATAAGTAAGTCCGGCTTTAATGTTTTCACTCAAGTAATAAGGGTTAAAGCCCATTCTGTGGGCAGTAGACGGAAGCAGCTGGAAAACTCCGACTGCACCGTAAGGACTTTTCAGCTCGTGTCTGAAGCCTGATTCTTTCTTAGCAATGCTTAATGCTAATGCGGGGTCAACATTCATCTCAATTGAATGTTTTACTATGGTTTCTTTAATTACACTCTCAGGAGTTGGAGCAGCTTGCACCCTAACGCATAGCAAAGCCAGCAATGCAATAGTTGTTAAGACTGTTTTTCTAATCATTGAAATCCTCTTATATTATTTGTAAATTGGATTCTGTATACTATTCTCAAAAATCCTCCCTACGGTTTCACTTTGTTCTCGCTTAGTTCCCATCAAAGCGTCTTTCCTAAATTTTTAGCTATCCTGTACAAGCCCCGACGACTCATGACTAAAAACTTGTTAGGCGACTATCTCTGTTGTTCCCCGCGCTCCGGCTTGGATAAATAATTATACAGAATTTATGTCAAATCCATATTAATACAAAAAAGAAATTTTTTCAACCCTTTTGTTGTAAAATGTACACTTAATAGCCTTACCGGCTATTTATACAATGCTGAATTTTCGGTTAAGCAGACGGTGTTTGCCGCACAGAAAATCTTCTTCTGTTGTGTAGAGATTAATGAACTTATCAAAATTCATTAACGTAAGAAGTGAGAGTATATCAGATTGTATATTGAAAAATCCTGCCTTAAACTCCCTTGCTGCATCCAAAAAATCTATTGTGCAGTCCTGAACATAGCTTAAATCAAGACCTACAGTCTGATGAGAATGATATTTTAACTCTTCAACCAGCCTGTTAGTTTCTCTTGCATCCAGTTTTGGACTCAGCGGGGTTATAATGCAAAATTTTTGTGAACTCTGGATTTCCATATTATTATTTTAATAAGATTTGTATGGAATATTAATTACCCGAAATTATGAAAAATCTCCAACTAAGGTATTATAAAATTTTGTAAAGTTATTGTATAATAATTTTGCATGTAATAACGTGTAAGGACGTTTCTGACGACCATTCTCGAACAACAGTATTACGGTCATATAGTCGAGAAAGGAGGTCGCACATGACAGAATGGCTAATAAAAATAGCTATCACCTTGTTAGTACTGATAGCTACTTTACAAACTGTCTTGTAAAGGAAACGGTCAAGCTCTAGTTCCAGCTAGGGCTTTTCCTTTACAAAAACATTATAACCTATTTGGTTATGATTTTCAAGTCTGGTTATGCGAACCTGATTATTGACATGGAGTTGTTTTCTGTAGTAATCTAAATACAGACATGTCTTTTATGGGAAGGGATTTATGTACATAAAACAGTTGGAGATAGACAACTTTAAGTCGTTTGCGAATAAAGTCGATATTCCTATGCTGCAAGGTTTTACAACCATTTCAGGGCCGAACGGTTCCGGAAAAAGCAACATTATCGATAGTATTCTTTTCGCACTCGGGCTTTCAACAAGCCGCACGCTCCGTGCAGAAAAGCTCTTCCACCTTATATCAACCTACAATAAAAGAAACGAAGCCTTTGTAAAAGTTACTTTCGGCGAAACCGAGGACGGTGATTTTTCTGTGGCAAGGCGCATCAGAAAATCTTCGCAGGGATTTAATAGTATTTACTATCTTGATGACAAGATTGCAACGCTTTCTGATATTCACGCAAAACTTGAAAAATACAACATTACTCCTAACAGTTACAACGTAATGATGCAGGGCGATGTGATGAGTATTACAAACTGTACGCCGGGCGAGCGCCGTAAAATTATTGATGAAATTGCTGGTATTGCAGACTTTGACAGGCGTATAGAACAGGCAACAAATGAGTTAGATACTGTAGAAAAACGTGTAGTTAATTCAACCCTTATTCTTAACGAGGTTAACACCCGTCTTGAACAGCTCAAGGAAGAAAAAGAAGTTGCACTAAAGTATCAAAAACTTAAGGAAGAAAAAAACGGTTTAGAAAGTCAGATAAATACGGTTAAGTTCTTTGATTTGCGCAGAAATATCGAAAAAGCGCATGAAAATATTCTTGAATTTACCAAAAAGAAAAAGGAAGAAGAATTAAAGTCAAAGGATTTGGAAGAACGGCTTAAACTCATCAAAGAGAAGTATGATGAGATTTCCAAAACAATTACGGAAAAAGGCGAAGGGCATCAGCTGGAATTAAAGCAAAAAGCCGAGGAAATCAAAGGTTCTATTGCGCGGAAAAATTCTTCAATTGTGTTTGCTGACAAACAAATTCAGGATAACCTTAAAACAATTGAGAATACCAGAAACGGTATTGAGGTTCAGCAGGGAAAAATTAAGGATTCAGAGCTGAAAATTTCGCTCAAACAGGATGAGATTAAGGGCATTGAGAAGAATATAGAGGAGCAGAAGGCTGTTCTGCATAAAATTCTTGAAGATATGTCCGGTTTGAATGAAACAGCTGAGAAACATATAGAAAAACGAAATACATTAAGAAAAGAGTTGGAAGCTTTGCAGGATAAGGAAACAAAACTTATTCAAAAGCAGGCTCCTTTGGAAGCAGATTTGTCGACCAAGAAAAAATCTCTTGAAGATGCAAGGGGTAAATTGGCTGAACTTGAGGCATTCAAAGCGAATTTCTCTGAAACAAAAGCGTCGAAAGAGCTTTTGATAGAACAATTGGGTAAAGAACTTGACGATTTCAAAATTATCCTTAAAAACACATTGTATGAATATGATAAGACTAAAAATGAAATCACAGACATGGACTACGACCTTCAAGCTGCACGTAAGAAAATATATCAGCTTGAAGCAGTTAAGCAAGCGAACGAAGATGCTAACCTCGGACGTGCGGTTGATACAGTTATAGCAGCGAACATCAGCGGTGTTCACGCACCTCTTATGAAACTGGGTCAGGTTGACGAAGAGTATTCTACTGCGATGGAAATCGCAGTTGGCGGAAGAATGGCTCACATTGTTGTTGATGATGAGCATGTTGCTTCAACCTGTATTGAACTCCTGAAATCTTCAAACGCCGGAAGAGCAACATTTGTTCCGCTTAACAAAATTGTTAAATGTCCAAGAAGCCTCAATCTTCCAAAAGAGAAAGGGGTAATTGACTTTGCAATTAACCTGATTGACTTTGACGATGAGTATTTGAATGCTTTCTATTATGCAGTTGGCGAAACTCTTGTTGTTGAAGATAGAAGCGTTGCAAACAAATTAATCGGCAAGTACAGAATGGTTACGCTCTCCGGCGACCTGTTTGAAAAATCAGGTTCAATTACGGGCGGTGCTGTTCGTAAAACAGGCTTGAAGTTTGCGCAAAACTCCGACAGCGAGATTGATACGTTTAAATCAAGGCTTAAGGATATGGAATCAAAATATGCAGCTTTGATTTCCAAGCGTTCTTCTCTTGAAGGAAAAATGGAAGATGTCAGAGGTAAATATTCTTCTTCTACGACTGAATTTAACAAGGCGAAACTTGAACTTGCTAACCTTGAAACAAGTTTTGCAAACACACAGCAAAACATTGATGAAAAACAGGAGTTCATTAAAGTTACTGAACCGGAAATTACATCAATAGAAAAAACGCTTGATAAAATTGAAGAAGAACATATAGATATTTCTGAAAAAATGACAGATGTTCAGACTTCAATCACAGAAGTAGAAAAGCTTATGAACGATGCTGACCTTAAGGATTTGAAAGAGAAAACAGCCGGAGTCGAAGCTGAGATTAAGCGCTATGAAAAGAATATGGCGGATGCGAATAACGAAATCGAAGGTCTGCACCAGAGAATTGATTTTATTAATACAACAATCAAAACGCACAACGATAGAGCGTTCTCTTGGCGTAAATAAAGATTTGGAGCTTGATAAAGCTAAATTTGCAGAAGAAATTAAAGGTTTGAATGAGCAGCTTGAAGTTCTGGAAATTCAGATTAAGGAGATTACCGACAAGCTGGGTGAACTCTTAAAACAGAGGGATGATATTAACAAAGACCTTGTTGATATTGAAACTCAGAGAAACCTTAAGGCTTCTGATATTGAGAAAATTGCCGAGCAGATAGAATCTTTCAAGGCCAGAAGACGCGAGTTAGAGCCTCAGCTTGAAGAAACAAGAAATGTTCTTACTGAGGCGGGGGTAAATATCAATGAGCTTACTCCTGTAGAGATGTCTATTGAAGAAATTACGTCGCGTATTCAGCGTTTGCAAAAGAGAATGGATGATTTGGGCGCTGTTAATATGAAAGCGCTGGAAGATTTTGAAAACGTATCTGCACGCCAGCAGGAACTCCATAGCCAGATTGAAACTTTGAGTCATGAAAGAGAACAAATCTTAGAAAGAATGCGCGGGTATGAGGATTTGAAGAAAGAAACTTTCCTCAAAACTTATAATGTGATTAATGAAAACTTTAAAGATATATTCCACAGGCTTTCTGACGGTGAAGGTACTTTAATTCTGGAAAATGAGGAAAAACCTTTTGAAGGCGGGCTTGATATTGAGGCGCAGCCGAGAGATAAAAAGAAGCAGCGTCTTGCGGGTATGTCGGGCGGAGAAAAGGCTTTAACAGCGCTTTCTTTTGTATTTGCTATTCAAAAGTATATGCCGGCTCCTTTCTATGCGTTTGACGAAGTTGATGCAAGTTTGGATGGTATAAATGTAGAAAAATTAGCGCATATCGTTCAGTCGCAGGCTGAAACGACTCAGTTTATTGTTGTAAGCCACAGAAAACCAATGATTGAATCTGCAAACAGGACAATCGGGGTTACGCAGAAGGAAAAAGGAATTTCAAAGGTTACAGGGGTTAAGCTGAGGGATTAAACTCCTGAATTTGAAGGAGTACTCAAGGGAAGAAACAAATTAAAATACAAATATGGCAGTAAATAATATAGACAGCACGAATATTTTACATCAGCAGGAGAAAAGCTTTGTTCAGGAAGCAGAAGTCGATGGTATAGAAATCCTTGTTAATATGGCAAAACAGGGGAAAATCGATCCGTGGAATGTTGATATTGTTGAGGTTACGGATAAATATCTTATGCACCTTTTCCAATCAAAAGCGCAGAATTTGCGGCTAACCGGCAGAACTTTATTATTTGCAGCTATTCTTTTAAAGCTTAAGTCAAATGTTCTGGAGGGGATTGATGTTCTTGATTTTGAACCTCAGCATCAGGACGAATTTAATTATGATGACGAAATGCCTCTTGACTATGAGGAAGAGTATATTCCGACAAATAATGTTATTTCTATTGACGAAGTTTTGCAGAGAAGAACAAGCGTAAGGCTTAATCATAACCGTGTTGTTACACTGCGTGACTTAATCCGTCAATTGGAATTTTATGAAATGCTTGATAAAAAGCAGTCTTTGAAAAACGCTCACGAGCGTGCAAAAAGACGTGTTCAAAATTATGCAAGACTTTCTCCAGATGATATTATTAACCTTGCGCATGATGAGTATATCGAAAACGGGGTTCAGCGGCTGAAAGCTAATCTTTCTGAAATTTTGAGCAGGCAGGATAAGATTGAATTAAATGAACTTACGCTTCTGGGGATGGATAAGATTAGCGCTTATATTTCACTTCTGTTTCTTACAGTTGAAAGTGATTATGATTTGGAGCAGGATGAGTTTTACGGTGATTTATACGTAATTAAGCGTGAGGAAAATCCAGCAGAAGAATTGGATAGAAGTATAAATAATGTACAAAATGAGGAAACGAATGGAACAGTTGAAATCCAGAATTGAAGCCGTTTTATTTGTAACCGCAAAAGTGCTTCAAATTAAGGATATTGCAGAAATTCTGGAAGAAGAGCCGGAAAAAGTTGAGGAGGCGCTTCTGGAATTAATTATGGATTACGCTTCCAGAGAAGGAGCGTTAGAAATTGATGACGAGAACGGGTATATTTTACAGGTTAAAGAAGAACATCTTGATATTGTTGAGAAACTTTGTCCTGTTGAGTTAAAACCTCCTGTCTTGAAAACATTGACAGTAATTGCACTGAAAGAACCTATAAGACAGTCGCTGCTTAAAGATTTGCGCGGGTCTAATGCGTATGAACATGTGCAGGAACTTTTGGAAAAGGGGCTTATTTCCAGACATAAGGATAAGAACGGACGCTCTTTTAATATAAAAACAACTCCTAAGTTTGCCGAGTATTTTAAGCTCAAAGGCGATGTCAGAGCGCTGGTTAAGACTCTTAACATAGACAAAGGGGTAAAAGACGATGAAGAAGATGCACGTCAAGCTGCTCCACCGGTTGAAAAAGGGGTAAAAGGCGATGAGGGGTAGAGTTGTTCTCTATTCTCTGCTTGCGGCAGGGCTTGCTGCAGCATTTTATTTTAATAGTAATGCTGATGCTATCTATGCGCAGTTGGGAAACCGTTATTATAAGCAGAACAATATAAAAAAAGCTCAGGAGTTTTACGAAAAATCTTTTGCCCTTGGCAACAAAGACACCGGCGTAAGAGAAATTTATGTAAATTCTATAATTAATTCTCCTCTGGATATTGACGCACAGGAAAAACTTGTCAGGCTTGCAGAGGACAATATTCAAGACGCTGCCTCAATAAAGGCTAAATATTTTTTATATGATTTAAAGCGCGAAATACACAGACAATATCCGTTAAACTATATTAAGCAGGCCCCTTTTAACCAGCAGATTGTCAGATGGAATAAATTTCCTATAACCTACGGATTTAAAAACAGTGCGGGTGTGCCAAGGGAGTTTGTTAACGAAATAAGCAGTGCTTTTTCTGAATGGGAACGGGAAGGCAATGTGATGTTTAGTGAAACAGAGGAAAATCCTAATATTGTCATAAACTTTGTTAAGAACAACAAAAATGAAAGTATGGAATACGGAAAAAAGTATGTGGTAGCTTATACAGAGCCTAAAATTTCCGGTGATATTCTAGAAGGTATGAGTATTAATTTTTATATTCAGGATCCTGAAGGCAAAAATTTTACACGAAACCAAATTTACAATACAGCATTGCATGAAATCTTTCATGCGCTCGGTTTTATGGGCCACAGCTTTGACCCTGATAATATAATGTATCTAGCAAAAGACAATAATGCTATCGCAAATGATACGCGTGAATCGCTGACAGAAGCAGATACAAGCACGCTGCAGCTTCTTTACAAAATAAAACCGGATGTGACAAATTCTGCTGAGCTTAAAAGCGAATATGTTCCATATCTTGTGCTCGGCGATGACGAAGAACTAAATTCTTCAAAAGCAAGAGAAGCAAAAAATTATATTTACCACGCTCCGACACTTCCGAGCGGGTATATAGATCTTGCAGAAAGCCTTGTTGCAGAGAAACGTTATCCGGAAGCCATAAGAAATTTGGAAAAAGCTCTTAGTCTTGCTGATACAGACGATATGAGGTACATAATTTATTATAACCTTGCAGTTTCTTATTCTTATATAAGCCATACGGAAATGGCGGTAGATTATTTAAGTAAAGCGATGGAAATACAAGACAATGAAGAACTTCATCTATTAAAAGCGGAGATTTTGAAAAATACTGATAAAGAAACGGCCAAAAAAGAGTATGCATATTTGATAAAGATTTCTCCTGATAATCCGGATTATACGACAAAGCTTGCGAATATGTATATCAAAGAATATGATTATTTGAAAGCCCGAAAGATTTTGAAAGATTTTCTGAAACGCAATCCACAGTATAAAAAAGATGCACGATTTTCTCCATACGGGATATTGCTCTTCTAGATATTTTATGATACTTTTCAGATATGAAAGTAAATTCTGTAAACCGAAATTCAATTATCACGCCTAAATCAACAGGTTATGCAGCGACTACAGCGCTTGGACTTGCAGTATGGAGCGGTGTGAGTAAAAATAAGACTTTCAGAAAGCAGCATAAACCGCTTGCTTATATAACAGCAGTATTAACGGCGATACATATAGGTTTGATAGAATATTACCATCATAAATACAAAAAAATGTAACAAATTACACTTATTCAACTGTCGGATTGTTACATTTTTTTATTCTTTATTATACAATAATTTTAGGGTTAAAAACACTAGAGGTAGAAATGTTCAACGAAATTAAAACTCACGAAATCACTGTCGATATTGTAATTTTAACAATAAAAGACGATGCACTTCAAGTTTTGCTGGTAAAACGTAACAACGAACCTTTCAAAGATAAATGGGCAATACCGGGCGGTTATGTAAGAATGTCCGAAAACTTAGACGAAGCAGCAATGCGTGTTCTTAAAGAAAAAACCAATGTCGATAATATTTATCTTGAACAGCTTTATACATTCGGTGACCCTTTAAGACATCCGGTTTCCAGAGTAATAACCTGTGCTTATTTCGCATTAATAAGAGCCGAAGATTTTAATGTTGTTACAACAGCAGAGCTCTCATGGCATAAGGTTTCAGATTTACCGCCTCTGGCTTTCGACCACAAAGAAATTATACAATATTCTCTTAAACGTACAAGAGAACGTTTGGAAATGTGTCCGGTAGCATATCAGCTATTGAACGAAAAATTCACGCTTACTGAAATGCAAAAAGCTTATGAAATGATTATGGAAAAGAAACTTGATAAGCGGAATTTTAGAAAAAAAGTAATTACAACAGACGGATTAAGAGAGCTGAACGAGTTCTCTAAATCATCGTCCAAGCGTCCTGCAAGATTATATACATTTGATAATATTAAATTAAATTCGAAAAGGGCGCACTTTATTAAAAAGGAGACTAAATGTTAACAATTGTTGGAGCAATAGAAGTTATTTCAGCATTACTATTAATAGTATTGATACTTATGCATTCACCAAAAGGCGACGGCATTGCAGGGATAGGAAATGCTGCTCAGATGTTTACTTCTCAAAAGAGTGCAGAAAAAGGGCTCAATAAATTAACCGGAATTGTTGCCGGAATATTTGTTCTTTGTGTATTTCTTTTAGGATTTGGCATTATTAAGTAAATGGATGAAATTTTCGCCAGAAATGTTTTATATTGGGGAGATGAAGCACAAAAAATTATAGCTTCATCTCATATTGCTGTATTTGGCCTTGGCGGAGTCGGAGGATTTTGTGCAGAAGCTCTTGCCAGAAGCGGAGTTGGCGAACTTACTCTGGTAGATTTTGACAAAGTTTCTAAAAGTAATATCAACCGGCAGATTATTGCTCTCAATTCTACCGTTGGAATGTATAAGACCGAATTGTTTGAAATAAGGCTTAGAGATATAAATCCGGATATAAAGCTGCATTTAATTAATGATTTTTATCTGGAAGATTTTGATTTTAGCGGGATAAACTATACAGCTGATGCAATTGATACAATGCGCTCAAAGGTTAACCTTCTTGTGAAATGTTTGGAAAATAATGTAAGCGTGATATCTTCTATGGGGGCCGGAAACAGAATCAATCCTGAAAAACTCTACATATCCGATATTTCTGAAATTCACGATAAGAAAGCTCCTTTTGTATCTAATATTATTTATCAGTTAAAGAAAAAGGGGATAACATCCGGTATAACTGTTGTAACAAGTGACGAAAAACCATTTGTTCAGGAAAAGATTTCTGAAATAGAAAATATTAGAACTCAGAGCGGCGAGGTGGTACAATTTAATAAGATAATTCCTTCGTCTACGCCTTTTGTTGCGTCTTGTGCAGGAATTTTTATGGCCTCAAAGATTATTAATGATTTAATCGGGAGATAGAAATATGTATACAATAAAAGAAGTAGCTGATAAAATGGAGATTTCAGAGCATACGCTTAGATTTTGGGCAAAAAGCGGATTTTTCCCTTTCATAAAACGAAATGAGAATAATATAAGGCTTTTTTCAGAGGATGATTTGAACTGGGTTAAAATAGTCAAGTGCCTTCGTTCGATAGGTACAGAAACAAAGCTTGTAAAAAGATATATTGATTTATGTATAATCGGGGATTCTACAATTCCCGAGCGCTATGAAATTATAAAAACAACAAAAGAAAAGGCTTTGCAGCAGATGGAAGAACTGAAAGTCCAGCTTGATTTACTCAATTATAAAGAAGCTCATTATAAAAATTTGATTAAAAATAATCTGGGCGACAGCTGGAATCCTATGAACATGACAAAGTCAGATGAAGTTGCTGTTTAGTTAAAAATCCTGCAATCACATGATTGACATACTATGCGTAAGATTTTACCATAATTCTATATAACTTGTGGGAATTGGAGATTGGCATGAATTTTAAACTTACGCGTAAACAGGCAACTGTAATAATTTTGCTTATTATAATTATTCCGATTATATATAATAAAACATCAGGCTTTATTATCGGTATGCTTCAAAAACAGGCAATGAGAATGCCTAAGGAGGTTGTTGTTGACAACCCTCATATGGAGCAGGTTAATGTATCTGCAGAGTCAACCGGCAGAGTTGAAGCTCAATATTCAATTGATGTAATTGCAAGAGTTTCAGGTTTCTTGTTGAAAAAGTATTTTAAAGAAGGTGATTTTGTTAAAAAAGGTCAGCTTCTTTTTCAAATTGACCCTAGAGAGTATCAACTTTCTGTGAATAATTCCAGAGCTGCTGTTAATCAGTATCAGGCTCTTTATACCAATGCACAGCAGGAATGGCACAGGGCAAATGCACTTGTTAAAGAAGATTTAATCAGCCGTTCAGATGTTGATTCAAGTCTTGCTGCCAGAAATCAGAATAGGGCGCTTCTGGACTCAGCTAACCAGCAGCTTGAGCTTGCAAAAGTTAATCTCAGTTACACATCAATCCGTTCTCCAATAGATGGAAGAATAGGTAAAGTAAATATTACAGAGGGTAACTATGTAACTGCAACTTCAGGTTCGCTTGTAAATGTTGCAAGTGTTTCGCCTGTTTATGTTTCTTTCAGCCTTAAGGGGGATGATTTTGTAAAACTTCTTAAAGCAAGTGATAAATTTAAAGATGTGGAGGTTAAAGTCCAGTTTGGAGATGGAAGCTGGTATGACAAAGTTGGAACTGTAAATTTTGTAGACAATAAGATTGATAAAGATTCAGGTTCTGTACAGATGAGAGCTACTTTTGATAATGAAAAAGGGTGGCTTGTTCCCGGTGCTTATATGAAAGTTAAGTTAACAGCGCCTAAGACTGTTGAATTTATGACAGTTCCTCAAGCTTGTGCGAAAGGTGATGCAATGAGCGGATACTATGTTTGGGCCGTTCAGGATAATAAAGCTGTCAGAAAAGACATAAAAGTTTCTGATGATATTAATAACAACTGGATAGTCGAGGATGGTTTGAATAAATCTGATGTGATAGTTGTTTCAGGGATCCAGAATGTTGCCGCAGAAGGGCAAAAATTAAAGATTATA
>OAVV01000766.1_pt1 | contig 22241 bp, 13 predicted proteins | sample 1501401 | NCBI WGS metagenome assembly OAVV01 (sample SAMEA2580098, study PRJEB22360) | human gut metagenome | biome: human gut; feature: human-associated habitat; material: faeces | place: Denmark | collected 2008/2010 | reverse complement strand
CCCAGATGACCGCCTGCCTCACCGGGGCCGGAGTGGCTGCCGGGTTGACGGGCGCCGTCCGGAAAGGAGACTTTGTCTGGAATGGCAGGGAGTTTTATTCCCCCGCCGTCCGGGAACGGCTGGCCTCTTTTTCCGAAGCCTCCGTCCTGTATCTGGGCTGGCTGGACAGGGGCTTCGGCATTACCTGGGACTGGAAGCCGTGCGGAAGATACTGGTTCCTTCAAAACTTCCCGTCGGAGGAAATGGTCAGGGAGCAGTATGATTACATTGAGCAGGGCATACCGGACATCATCCACACCAGTTCACGGGATGATGATTCTTTTCTGCGGCAGCACGGCTATAAGCCTTTGATGCCGGAGCTGGACGGGGGATTCTGGTGCCGGGTGTCACAGGGGGACGGCGAGCCTTCCCCCGAAGAATAAAAGGACCGCTCCATGAATGAGGCGGTCCCTGGAAAGTGAGAAGTAGCTGAGTCGGCGATTAGTGCGCCTTGCAGAATTATTCGAAGCGGTCCAGCGCTTCCTTCAGCACGTCCGGCTTCTTTCCGTATCTTGTCTGCATTCTGGTAGAACGGGATAATTTGTCCTTCAATCCATCAGTTTTTTGAGCCGGGGAAGCTCCGGTTCTGCAAAGAACGGTCTGTCTGAATAGGCTGAATGGGGAATGACTTTTCTTCCCCTGCTTCAAAAGAAGTTCACAGTGAGCCGCCGGATTCCAATGTTGCGAACCTTTCGGAGCTCCATAACCAGTTTGATGAGTTCTTCGTTGATTTTACGCTTGGGGCTATGGCGCGGCCGCCGGGTTTGCGCTGTAAGTCCTTTTTTCCCTTTTGCTTTCATTTTCATTGTTTCTTTCTGCCTCAGTGTTAAAGCGATTTCTATGAATCTCACAATCAATTATTTGTATCAAAATCGGATTTCCAATCCGGAGACAAGCTATAAATTTGAAAAAAAGCATTTAATACAAAATTATTTGGACCATAGACAGAAAATTTGAATGGACGGAAGACGTGCATCCGGGAAAGAAACAGATGGGAATTTTTCTATTCTTCCTGTTGCCATCAGGATTTTTCAAGGAACCAAAAAGCTTGTCGTCAAAATGTTATAGGTTAGTTGCACTGATATTATTTCCCGTTCCAGGGATGGAGCCTCCTTTCAGGCTGTTGGCGCATGGGCCCTGTCTCCGGATTGGAAATCCGCTAATTTGCATTCATTCCCTACTGGAAAACATGACATTTATATCCATGAACCATTCAGCGTCAAGATTTTATCTCCTGCTAAACTTATCCTGTTTTGCTGCGCATGCAGTTCCCCTTCCTGAAGAATATTCATCCTCCATGACTACTTCCTCGCCGCGTGCAGCTGCCGATTCCCCAGTCATAGCCTAATATAGCCTTTCAGGCGTATAACTTCTGAAAATTGCTCCAAATAGATTAATTCGCTTCCAAATCCATTCAATACCATGAGACTACATCTTCCTTCTCCTTTGCTCCGCTACGTGCTTGCCGGCCTGTTCATCGGCACCTTTCCGGCCGCATCCGGTGCGGACTACACTGTGAACAACACCCAGTCCACCATGCCGGGCAGCAACCTGTACGGCACATTGGAAGAATTGAGGGCGTCCGGTTTGCTGCGTGCCAACGACACGGTAGTCCTGCATAACGACGACTCCACGCTGACCGGAGGCCTGAATCTTCTCATTAACGTTCAGTCTGACAACACGGCGGCAGCGCGCACGCTGGATCTGGCTGGGCTGGGGACAACTCCCATGTTTTTCCTGAAGAAAGGAGACCATGGCGCTGACATGAATTCCATCATCTGGGAGAATGCGGGCAACCGGGTCCTGCGTGTGGAGGGATTCGGCAGCAATGCCACTCTGAATCTTACCGGAGCGGTCACGTTCCGCAACAATACGGGAATCTATGATGATTCCACCGCTCCGGGCGGCGGCGCGATTGCCATTCAGGGTCAAGGTCTCGCTTCAGTCTCGCTGGATGACAATGCCGTTTTCATCGGAAATTACGCGTCTTCCGCAAGCGGAGAGGTTAGAGGAGGCGCAGTTCTGGCGTTCTCCAACGATGCCCGGATCACTCTGGGCAACGGCGCCGTTTTCCATGCCAACTATGTTTTGGCGTCAGACAAAGCAGGCGGCGGGGGTGGCGCAATGTTTACCAAGGGCGGTTCCTCCTCCATTGAAATAGGCGATGACGCCACGTTCACGGACAACTATGTCCAGGCTGGCAAGTCCAGCTACGGAGGAGCGATAGGCGCCGATAGAAACGCCACCTCCATTACCCTGGGAGACCGCGCGACTTTCAGCGGCAACCATATTTCAACCTCGGCAGACGGAGCAGCCAGTGAAGGGGGGGCGATCAGCACCTACATCACGATTGGAGACGCCTCCGTCACACTGGGAGACAGAGCCGTCTTCACCGGGAATTACATCCTGGCCGCCGGAACGGGAAAAGGGGCCGGCGGGGCGGTTGCGGTGCGGGCAAATGGAGGCCCTGCATCCCTCACCGTTGGGGCGGGTGCAAGCTTCACGGGCAACTATATCTCCGCGTCATCCGGTGACGGAGGTGCCATCTGGATGTCTTCAGGGGGGGCCTGCACTCTGGGAGCCAACGTTTCCTTCACCGGAAATTACATTCAGGCGTCTTCCGGCAGCGGCGGGGCGATTTACCTGAAGAATCAGCAGCTGACCATTCAGGACGGGGCGAATTTCACGAACAATTACGCGCCCACGGCAGGGGGAGCCATCCTGATCAACAATTTCGGCACCAACGCCGCCCAGCAATTCCTGGCGCAGACCCACGACGTTCTTTTCAGCGGCAATATGACAGGGGGAACCTTCACGCGCAACGATAACGGAACGTTTACCGTAGACGGGGGAACAGCCAACGCCATCCATGTTGAAAGGTTAGGCTCTTTGCAGTTGGCGGCCGGAGAAGGACGGAACATCCAGTTTGACGACCCGATCACCTCAGGAACGGACTACGCAATAACGCTCGCGATCAACCGGTATACGGATGACAATGGGACTGATCACGACACCTCCGGCACGGTCGTCTTCAGCGGAACACGCTATCAGGGTACGGACGCCCATCTGGTTGCCAGCCGTTACAACAACTTCCGGGGAAAAACCACTGTATACGGAGGTACGCTGGAACTCAGGGACGGGGTCGTTTTCGGCCGCACGGGGAGCATGACGGACACGGGAACCTCCTTTACGCTTAATGCCGGAGCCACTCTTCGAAGCAAAGGCGCCGTCAGCGAGATCAATGCCGCCTCGATCGTCCTCAACGGCACGGTAGACACCGAAGGCACGCTCCTGCTGAACGGAAACGTCACAGCCTCCGACGCAATGCTCAAAACCGGACAGGGAGCCCTTGACCTGAGGAATACCGGAACCAATCTGTTCACGAACGGAGTTGCGCTCAACGAAGGCAGCATCCTGATTAACGACATGGAACAGATTCGGACCGGCTCAGGCGCGTACATCACAGGTTCCGGCACACTGGACATCCGGTCCGCAGGCACCGTAACCCTCCCGGATTCGCTGGCAGGATTTGGCGGAACCATTGCCCTGACCGATACCCGGCTCCGTCCGGACGCCACAGGACAAACCGTGCTCGGCACCGCAACCCTGCGGCTCGGAAACGGCTCCGAACTCTCCGTCACGGAAAATTTTTCCATCAGCAAGCTGCATCTGGCCGGAGGAACGCTTACCGTCCAGGTGGACGGTGACGCCTCCCGGCTGGAACACCAGCTCTCCGTCTCCGGCAGTCTTGACATCACGTCGGCATCCACGCTGGCCGTCTCCGGTCTGAAAGACAGTCTGGACCACATAGCTCCCCAGCCGGGCTTCCTGGACCGCGATCTTCAGGAACTGGCTCTGGACGGCACCATCAATGCGGACGCCCTGCTGGTGGTACAAGCCGGAAACGTCGCGAATACAACTCTTCTGGACTTGGTGGACGCCGATACGGGCGAGGCCATCACCGGCGGCGAGGAACGCGAAGTTACCTACCAGGATACCGTTACCGCGACCTACAGCTATATTGCCGTAGCCGGCACCAATGAGCACAGCGGCCAGACGGGGATCCACCTCACCTACGGACTCAAGGAATTGAACATCCATGATGGGAAAACCTGGGTTCTGGACGCTCCGGCCGATCCGGACAGCGACCGGACGCTCGTTGCCCGGATTACAGGCGGCGGCGCGCTGCAGCTGAACAGCGATGCGGCCGGCATCACCATCACCTCCGCTGCGAACCACACGGGGGGAACCCTCATCAACTCCGGCCTGGTCACTGCCGGAGCGGACAACCTCTTCAGCGCCGGAATCCTGGAGGTCAAGGAAGGTGCAACATTTGACACGGCCGCCACTACGCAAACCAACAGCAAAGGGTTTATTCTGCAAGGCTTGCTCAAGGGCGGCCAGGCATTCTCCAACACGGGCGCCATGTATGTCTTCACCAGCGCACAGGTGGAATCGGCCCTTGCCAACACCGGAACGCTCCTATTGGCCAATACAACGGGCACAGGGCAGGACTTCCAGTTTTCAGGAGGCCTGAAGGGCGACGGAGGGCATGTAGCCTTTGAAGGAAGCGGCCGTGACACATTGAAGCTCGGCTCCCTCTCCGGATCGCAGGCCTTTACAATGAACATCAACCTGGCCGCCGGAACAAGCGACCGCATCGCCATCGCCGGGGAGGCTTCCGGCACGCACACGGTTCATTTCATCCTGCAAGGCGGCATTCCCTCCTCCCCGTCCTTCATACACGACATGATCACATGGGACAGTCTGGCGGAAGACAGTAATGCGGCAACGCTCTTTACCGGAACGCTTGATGCGGGTTTTTACTCCTACGGCCTTAAACTCAACGCCGCAGGCAATGGATACGACCTGTCGCCGGAGGGCTACAACAACCTGGGCGGCGTACTGCTCAATGTGCTTGGCTGCATGAGTACGGGATGGTTTGAACAGCTTGACACTCTCTCCAAACGCATGGGAGAGCTGCGCATGGGAGCGGACTTTTACAGGCAGCAGGACCAACAGGCCAGGAACGCCGGAGAGGCGCCCAGGGGGCACTACTGGGCGCGCACGGCTTCCGGACGCACGGACACGGACCTGGGCATCGCCGGAGTATGCGGCTTTACGGAATACCAGTATGGGGCGGACAGCGGCGCGGACTGGATTGTTGCATCCGGGAGAAACAGCATGCTGGCTGCCGGCCTCTTCGGAGGATACCGCCGGAGTGACCGGCGCTTCCATGACGGCTGGGGAAGCAAGGGCAGCACGGACAGCGGTTACGGAGGCCTTTACGCCTCATGGCTGCACAGCAGGGGGTGGTTTGCGGACGCGGTTCTCAAGGGAATGAGCTACAATGCCGCATGGACCGCGGTCCAGCCCGGGGGCACGGAACGGGGCAGCTATGACAACTGGGGATTGGGAATGAGCATGGAAGCCGGGCGGCAGTGGAGTAGCGCCGGAGGATGGTTCCTGGAACCCTCCGTGCAAATCGCATGGCTTCATTCCGGTTCCACGCATATCGTCACGAACCAGGGCCTGGAAGTGGCGGGAAGCGCAGCCGACATCTGGCAATTTGCCGGACGCCTGCGAGCCGGACGCACATGGAGCGTCAACGGAGGCAGGCAGCTGGTGCAGGGCTACGTGAAAATCGGTGTTACGCAGCAGGCAAGCAATGGCGGTGAAGTAAAGGCCGCCGGCAACCAGTGGCGTCCGAATACGGATGGAACCCGCGGCATGGTTGGCTGCGGGGTGGCATGGCAGCTCAGCGCCCGCGATCAGGTGCACCTGGACTACGAATATGTCTACGGAGACAAATACGATCGTCCCTGGACGATCAATTTGGGGTATACGCGGAGCTTTTAGGCACGAAGGAAATCATGTCTCTTCCTCCACCCGGCAAGTTCACTCTTGCCGGGTGTTTTGTTTCTGGCGGTCCTGCCGGAAAGTCTTCTCATGAGGAATAAAAAAGACCGCTTCATGAATGAAGCGGCCCTGAGATTGGAAAAATCAGTATTCGACGCTTAGTGCGCCTTGCAGAATTCTTCAAAGCGGTCCAGCGCTTCCTTCAGAATGTCCAGCGTGGTGCAGTAGCTGATGCGGATGGCCTTGTCATTGCCGAAGGCGATGCCGGGAACGGCCGCCACCTTGTAGCGTTCCAGAAGCTTGTCGCACAGGTTCAGGGAGGTGAGGCCCAGCTTGCTGGTGTCTACGAAGAAGTAGAAGGCTCCCTGCGGTTCCACGACGCTGACGTTCGGGATGGCGTTGAGGCGGGACAGGACATACTGGCGGCGCATGTCGTATTCGTCACGCATGTCGCTGATGAAGCTCTGGTCCCCCGTGAGGGCCTCAATGCCGCCGTACTGCGCGAAGGTGCAGACGTTGGAGGTGGTGTGGTCCTGAATCATCTGGATGGCCTTGGCAATGGGGGCCGGAGCGGCGGAGTAGCCCATGCGCCAGCCGGTCATGGCGTAGCCCTTGGAGAAGCCGTTGATGGTGATGGTCAGGTCGTACAGTTCCGGGCTCAGGGAGGCGATGCTGACGTGCCTGGTGTCTCCGTACACGAGGTGTTCGTAGATTTCGTCAGCCAGGATGAGGATGTCTTCGCTCAGGGCCACTTCTCCCAGGGCGCGCAGTTCTTCTTCTGAATAAACGGCTCCGGTCGGGTTGTTCGGCGTGGTGAGGATCACCATCTTGGTGCGGGGGGTCATGGCTTCCTCAAACTGTTCCGCAGTGAGCTTCCAGCCGTTTTCCGGCGTGGTTTCCACAATGACGGGAATGCCGCCGCACATGCGGACCATTTCCGGATAGCTGACCCAGTACGGGGAGGGGATGATGACTTCGTCCCCCTCGGAGACGGTCGCCATGATGGCGTTGAAGCAGGCGTGCTTGGCGCCGGCGCCCACGGTGATCTGGCTGGGATCATATTCCAGATTGTTTTCCCTCTTGAGCTTGTCGGCAATGGCCTGGCGGAGTGCGGGCAGACCGGCGGAAGGGGTGTACTTGGTAGCTCCGTTATTCAGGGCCGTGATGGCTGCCTGCTTGATGTTGTCAGGAGTGTCCATTTCCGGCTCACCGCCTGCCAAACCGTAAACTTCTTCACCGGCGGCCTTCATAGCCTTGGCCCGGTTGGTCACCTTGAGGGTCAGGGAAGGGGTCAATGCAGCAATGCTGGGGGAAATCATGTCCATTGTTGTGGTGCGATCGTAGAATTTTGATGCCCTGGCGGAAAACAGGCTATTCCCCGCACAGGCGGAAAAACTTTACTCACTGAGCGCACCCCTGGCAAGGAGAATGCTTGTGAAGGCCATTCTTTTTCTTGCGGAGAGCGCGCCTCCCCTCGCGGAAGGGAAGTTTCAATGTCAGCGTTTCATGAATTTGGCCCGTACCGCGTCCAGTTCCGGCGTCTTGAACAGGAAGGCCGCCGCCAGGTAAACGATCCCGGCGCAGCCGCAGACCAGGGAGATGCCCAGGAGCCTGGCCGGGAAGGACCAGTTCAGGAAGTCCTGGAGGAACCACGTTTTACCCGCCCAGCACACGGCTCCCAGCAGGACTCCCGCCGCCAGAATGCGGCCCAGGCCAGAGAACAGCGTCCGTCCGTCCACGCCGCCCAGCTGGCGGCGCAGGTAAAGGAAGTAGAAGAGGAAGTTGAAGGTGGTGACCACGGAGGTGGTCAGCGCCAGCCACGCCGCATTTTTATGCAGCCCGTAGACAAAGTAGTAGTTGAGGCCGATGCTGATGGCCAGCGCCACGGCGGCGGCGATCAGGGGAACCCAGCGTTTTTCCAGGGCCAGGAAGACGGGCTGCACCACCTTGGTCCCGGCGTAGCCCAGCAGGCCCAGGGAGTAGGCGCCCAGCACCTCCCCGGTATAGCGCACCGCCTCCTGGTTGAAGCGGCCCCACTGGTACACGGAGGAGACGAATTCCGTTCCCAGGATGAAAAGGATCAGGAACGCGGGCACCGCAAAAAACGCCACCAGCCGCAGCCCTTTGGCGATGTGGGCAGCCACTTCCTTCCTGCCGTCTCCCACCATCATGCGGGAAACCGCGGGGAGGACCACCATGCCCGTCGCCACGCCGAAGAGACCCACGGGAAGCTGCCAGAGGCGGAACGCCGTGGTCAGGGCGGTGACGGAGCCTTTCTGGAGGTCCAGGGCGAAACCCGTATTGATGAAGATGGTGAACTGCGTGACGCCGGAAGCCAGCACGGAGGGAAGCATCAGCCCCCAGATTTTGCGCACGCGGGGATCGTCCCAATGGAAGTTGGGCTTCCACCGGAAGCCGGTTTTGCGCAGCTTGGGGAGCTGCACGGCAATCTGGGCCGCCCCTCCGATCGTGACGCCGCAGGCAAAGCCGTACAAAGCCCTGGGGCCGAAAGTGGGGTCAATGAAGTATCCGATCAGCAGGCCGAACAGGATGGAGGTGACGTTAAAGGCGGCGGAGGCCAGCATGGGCAGCCCGAAGATCCCCACCATGTTCAGGGCCCCCATGACGAGGGCGGACAGGGAGGCGAAGCCGATGAAAGGCCACATGATGCGGCTCAGGTCCGTGGCGAACAACTGGTCCGTCAGGGAATGGTCCCCGCTGTACAGGGCCTCCATGACGGGGCCGGCAAAAAGAATTCCCAGCGTCACGATGGCGACCATCAGCGTGGAAAGCTGGGTGGCTACCTTGTTGGTCAGCTCCCAGGCGGCCGCGTCGCCTTCCGCCTCCCGTGTTTTGGAGGCTACGCTGGTGTAGGACTGGGAGAGAGCCCCTTCCGCAAACAGGTCCCTCAACAGGTTGGGGATTCGGAAGGCCGTATAAAAGGCGTCCAGCACTCCCGTAGCGCCGAACAGGGAAGTGTACACGATTTCCCTGGCCATGCCTGTCAGGCGGCAGGCGAAAATGGCGCCGGAGGCTACCAGGCTGTTCCGCATCAGGGACATGAAAGAGAAGGGCTTACTTGAACAGTTGGCGGCAGTACGGTTCCACGCGCTTCATGGCCGGATTGTCCTTGACGGCCTGGTCGCGGTCGTCCCGGCAGGGGAAGAGATACAGGGCGTACCCTCCGTAGCCGCCGCCCAGGTATTTTTTGGCAAGGGCGTTCGGGATGTCCGGCAGGGGCTGCATTCCTTCGTCAAGCTGAACGCTGTAATACAGGGCCACGCCAGCGGCCAGGGTATTGATGTTGCGTTCCAGCACGCCGGTGCGGGCAATGAGGGAGGATTGGGAGATGCGCACGTAATCGCGCTGTTCGTCCGCCATTCTGGGAGTGTCGTGTTCCTCCCCCGTGTACAGAATGGCCATTCTTCCTTCCAGGAAGTCGCCCGTGCCCTTGACGTCCAGCACGGGGGAACTGCCGGAACGCCAGACGCACAGCCCCGTTTCCGCAATGACGGCGGGGTCCTGCCAGCCGACGCCCAGGGCGAGTTCGGAAGCGACCGGGTCGCGTCCTTCCAGCATGGCCCACGCGCCGCTGCCGCCCAGTCCGGACCGCTTTTCATACGGCCATTCGCAGAGGGACACCATGGGGGTGATGGCGCAGTTGACCACATAGGAGCCTTTTCTGGCGTAGCGGGGAACGTCCAGCCATCCTCCGGCAAAGTCCACGCGGAGCGGCACGGTGGACGGGGCCTTGATCCGGTTCACCAGCATGGTGGTGGAAACGGGGGCGAATTTGGGAGGCGTCTTGGGAAGCACCACATAACTCGCGCCCACACGGGAGCACAGCTCCTTCTTGATGCCGCTGTAAAGGTCGTCCTCCGTCACGGCCAGGACATCGGGCCTTTCCTGAAGAAATTCCTCTTCAAAGTCCAGGCCCTTCTTCATGCCGGTGCCCAGAATGACCTTGTCCACCATGCGCAGGCTTTCCAGCAGCACTTTCTTGTGTTCGTCCGGGATGGACGGTTTGCGCTGCTTGTGGTGCCACAGCACGGGTTCCGAGGCAAAGGAGACGATCAGATAGTCGCCCAGGGCCCGGGCTTCTTCAAAAAACTGGATGTGACCGGCGTGGACGATGTCATAGCAGCCTGAAACGAAAACTTTTTTCATGCGCGTGGTGATAGATAATTAGTCCACGGCAGTATGCCCTATTGCTCCGCCGGATGCAAGAGCCGGGTGGAAGTACGCCAAAAAACGGCACGGACCGCAGAAGGCCCGTGCCGTTGAAGAAAAAGAAAAATCAATGTCTCCCGGAACCGGTCAGGACGCCATGGCTTCCTGGTAGCGGCGTTCCACGTCGTCCCAGTTGATGAGGCGGCAGAAATCTTCAATATAATCCGCCCGGAGGTTCTGGTGCTTCAGGTAATAGGCGTGTTCCCAGACGTCGCAGACGAGGATGGGGACGAGACCGGGAATTTCCAGGTTCTGGTGCTTTTCCGCGCCGCAGATCACCAGCGTCTTGCTCATGGGGTCCACTCCCAGAATGCCCCAGCCGGAACCTTCCACGCCCTGGGAGGCGGCCTTGAATTCCTTCATCATGGCTTCCAGGGAACCGAATTTTTCCTTGATGGCGTCCACCAGGGGGCCCTGCGGTTCCTTCTTGGGATCGGGCGTCATGTTGGTCCAGTAAATGGTGTGGAGGACGTGGCCGGAAACATTGAAGGACAGGTTGCGCACCCAGTTGGTGGTGGCGGAGGCGTCCAGCTTGCCGTCCGCGATTTCACGGAGCTTTTCAGCCGCGGCGTTGGCGCCGGCGACATAGGCCGCATGGTGCTTGTCGTGGTGGATGCGCACGGTTTTTTCATCCAGCATGGGTTCAAGCGCGTCGTAGGCGTACGGAAGGGGCGGTAACACGTACTTGCCGTCGGCATAGCCGACCGTGGAGGGATCTTGCTTTTTAGTCATCTTGTGCTGTGGTTGTATAGACGGCCCTGTTGCCCGGGCCTGGCTGATTGTTCCCAGCGCCGCCAATGAGGAAAGGGCGATGAAACGCCTTCTGTTCATGTCCGCGCCACGGGAATTCATGGAAGTTTGGACATGGATGGATTTGGAGTTGTTCAAAAAACTTAGAACATCGGGCATTTTTTTCCTTTCCCGCCGGAGGCTGCTGGAAAAAGCTTCCTACCTTCTGGCCGCCGCGGCGGGGCCCTGGGCTCCGTAGGCGCTGACGCCCCTGACGGCGACAGACCCGGCATCCCCCAGGAAGGATTTGGGCAGCGTCACGCGGGTCTGGCTGCCCGGCAGAAGGATGCGCGTGGCCCACTGGCTGCCGTAGCGCGCCTGGACGGCCCATTTCCGGGAGGGATTGCCGGACGGCTGCCAGGAAAGGGTTACGGTGGAACCGTTGTCCGCCACGTAAAAATTCTGCGGCAGGCCCGGCGTTCCGGTTCCGCACCAGGGCATGGCGGGAGGGACGGCCATGGAGGGATACAGCCTGTTCAGGTATTTCTGGATGCCTCCGGCATTCCTCATGATGGATTTGACGCTCCAGAAACACTGCCCGGGGGCGGTTCTGGCCAGGGAACGGGAATAATTGACCTGCGCGGCTATTTCAGAGGCGGGGCGCCCCGGATCCTCGCTGCTCATGATGCGCGCCGTGGCGATGCCCGGCCACACCGGGCGGCTGGTGTTCTGGGCGGCCCACCACTGCATCAGGACCGGAAAGCTCTGCTTGGCCGGGCTGCAGCGCCAGTAAAGCTGCGGGGCCAGGTAATCCACCCATCCGCGGGAAAGCCACTTGCGGGCGTCGCAGGCCAGGTGCTCGTAAGCGTCCACTCCCGCTTCAATGCCGCCGGGAACGCCCGGACGCCAGATGCCGAACGGGCTGATGCCCACGCGCACCCAGGGTTTGGAGGATTTGACGGACTTGTACATGTCATGCACGAAGTCGTCAATGCAGGCCCGGCGCTGGGAGGGCGACTTTCCGTCGCTGAAGCTGGCGGGGGACCAGGTGCGGCCGGGCGTGGGGTAGGGGTAGAAATAGTCGTCCAGGTGCACGCCGTCAATATCGTAGCGGCGCACGACGTCCAGGATAACCCTCATCGCGTGGTCACGGGAGGCGGAGGCGCTGGGATTCATCAGCAGAACGGAGCCGTTGCGCTTCATCAGGTCCGGACGGGTGAGGGAAATATGGTTGCGGCCCACGGCGTGCTTTACGTTCGCCTTTGCCCGGAAGGGGTTGAACCAGGCGTGCAGTTCAATGCCGCGGCGGTGGGCCTCCTGAATGGCGAAGGCCAGGGGGTCATACCCCGGATTGACGCCGGGCCCGGAGAGCCACTGGCTCCACGGCTCCAGGGAGGACTGGTACAGGGCGTCCGCGTTCGGGCGCACCTGGAGAAAGACGGCATTCAGCTTCAACTGAGCGCAGGTATTCAGGATCGTCAGCAGCTCCGCACGCTGGGCAGCGCCGGAAAGGCCGGAACGGGAGGGCCAGTCAATGTTATGGACGGTGGAAATCCACGCCGCGCGGAATTCCTGCGGGGCGGCGGGGACGGATTCTCCGGAGGGCTGCCACCCCAGCGCCTGGGAGGCCAGGGCCAGCAGGGAGCAGGAAAGGGCATGGAAAAAGGGAAATCTGGTCATGATGGGATGGTGAGGAATGCTTCCGGGACATTTAACGCCCATTCGGTGAATCTGTCCATGGCGGATGCCGGCGGTTCCGTCATGGAAGGGCGGCGGCCGCGGCATTCAGCGGGGCCGGGACGCCAGGCTGTTGACCAGATGAGCGTTGAATCCGGCCCCGAAGCCGTTGTCTATATTGACGACGGAGACGCCGTTGGCGCAGGAGTTCATCATGGCGAGCAGCGTGGTTACTCCGCGGAAATTGGCTCCGTAGCCCACGCTGGTGGGTACGGCGATCACGGGGGCTTTTACCAGCCCGGCCAGCACGCTGGGAAGCGCTCCTTCCATGCCTGCCACAGCCACCAGCACGGTGGCCCGGCGGATGGAATCCAGATGGGAAACCAGGCGGTGCAGGCCCGCCACGCCGCAATCCCGGTACCGGAGCACCCGGCTGCCCAGGAATTCCGCCGTCAGGGCGGCTTCCTCCGCTACGGACTGGTCCGAGGTGCCCGCGCTGACGATGCCGACGAAGCCCTCCGTCTGCGGAACGGGGTTCGCCATGATGCGCATGAGGCGCGCTTCCGGGTGCATGTCCGCCTCCGGAAAGGCGCGGTTCAGGTGGTCCAGCGCCTCCACGTTCAGGCGCGTGGCCAGCACATTCTGTCCGGCGGCAAGCAGGCCGCGGGCTATCTCTTCAATCTGGTCCGGGGTTTTTCCTGCGCCGTAAATCACTTCCGGGCATCCGGTGCGCTCCAGGCGGCCGTAATCAATATCCGTATGGGAAGATGCGGGCGCAGTGGCGGCCCGGATTTTTTCCGCCGCTTCCTCCGTGGAAAGGCGGCCTTCCTCAAGCTGATGCAGGATGGCGGTAATGTCATTCATGATGGTTCGTTCATGCTGCCTCTGGAATATCCTTCCAGGTCCAGGGTGATGTAGCGGAAGCCCAGCTCCCGCAGGCGGTGCGCTACGGGAGCGGCAAGCTCCCCGCTCCGCAACAGTCCGCGTTCCTCCTCCGGCAGTTCAATGCGGGCCAGGTCGTCCCCGTGAACCCGGACGCGGCAGCCTTTCAGCCCCAGGGAGCGCAGGAAGGCCTCCGCCGCATCCACGCGCCGCAGCAGGGATTCCGTCACGGGGCGGTTGTGCTCCAGCCGGGTCAGCAGGCAGGCATAGGCCGGCTTGCCGCTGACGGACTCCGGCAGGCCAAGTCCGCGGGCCACGCTGCGGATGTCCGCCTTGTCCATGGCGGCTTCCAGAAAAGGACTCAGAATGCCGAGTTCCTGCAAGGCTTTGCGCCCGGGGCGGTAGTCGCCCAGGTCATCCGTGTTGGAGCCGTCCGCCAGCAGGGGAAAGCCCGCTTCCGCGGCTCTGGCAGCCAGGGCGGAAAACAGGGCATGCTTGCACAGGTAGCAGCGCAGTGGCGGATTATCCGCAAGGGAAGGCAGGATGGGGAACGCCAGTGTCTCCTGGCGGATGCCCAGGCGGCGGCACAGCTCCGCGCTGTCCCGCACTTCCTCCTCCATTACATAGGGCGTTTGCGCGGTCAGGGCCAGGCAGTGTTCCGGCCCCAGAACCTGGGCGGCGGCAGCCAGCAGCACGCTGCTGTCCAGCCCGCCGGACAGGGCGACGGCGATGCGCTCCCTGGGGAGCAGGACGGCGCGCAGCCGTTCAAACGGAGTCTGTGGGGGCGTCGTCATGGGAGGGGGTAGGGAAAAGCCCCATCAACTGGCACTGTTCCAGCGGCAGTCCGGTGTTTTCCGCCAGGGTTCTGCAATCTTCAAATTCCGCCTTCCGGTGATGGGGGCGTCCGTTCATGAAAGAGGTTTTTACATGCACCGTTCCGTGGGGAGTGCATACGGAGGCGCTCTCCCGGCGCAGGATGTGGCGGCACGTATCATGCTGGCGTATCCCCGGCGTGCTGCTGTGCAGGAAAAACGCTTCCCTCACGCGGTCCGCCTGTTCCGGCAGGCACAGGGCGCAGACCTTGACCGCCAGGCGCCCCTTCTTCATGCAGATGGACTCCTGCCAGGCGTCCAGCGCGCCGGCCTCCATCAGCTTTTCCGCCAGGTAGGCGGTCTGTTCCGGCGTCATGTCGTCTATATTGGCGCACAGCTCCGTCAGCAATTCCGGGGAACTCTCCTGTTCCTCCGTTTCCACCAGCATCACCCGGAGGATATTAGGCAGGGGAAGCCCCTGGCGGTGGCCGATGCCGTAGCCGGTTCCGGTGATGCGGCCCGCCAGCGGGGCCGGGACAGGCCGCGCCAGGGCGGCAATATAAGCTGCTCCGGTGGGAGTGGTGGCCTCATGGGTGGTTCCGTTCAGGGTGGACTGGAAGCGGCTCGCCAGCAGGGCCGTGGCCGGGGCCGGAACGGGCATCGTTCCGTGCTGGCAGGTCACGGTGCCTGAGCCCAGTTCCACCGGTCCAGTGAAAACGGCGTCCGCCCGGAGCAGCTCCAGGCAGATGGCGGCCCCCGTGATGTCAATGATGGAGTCCACCGCTCCCACTTCATGGAAATGGACTTCCTCCGGCGTGGTGCCGTGCACCTGGGCCTCCGCCTCCGCCAGCAGGGAGAAAATGGAAAGGGCCGTCCGCTTTACGGCGTCTGAAAGGCCGCTTGCCCCAATAAGCCTGCGGATATCCGCCATGGTCCGGTGATGGTGTGCATGGCCGTGGCCGGAATGGCCTTCTTCCACCGTCAGTACGTCAATCCGCGTTCCCTGGATGCCGGACTGCTGCGCACGGCGGCATTCCAGCTTCCATTCCCCGTGCACGTGCAGTTTGGACAGCTCCCGTTCCAGGCTTTCCCTGTCCACGCCCAAATCAATCAGGGCGGCCAGATTCATGTCTCCGCTGATGCCCGCGCTGCAATCATAGACCAAGGCTCTCATGATAGGCCAGTGTAGAAGGAAAACATCCCGGCTCAAGGTCAAAGTGAGCCTTATCTCCGCAGGGTTCCCGGCGTCCGGCAGCGCGGGTTTGGCTCATTGCCGCCCGGCCATGCAAAGATGGCCTGTGAAATACATTGCTAGAGAACTTCAAATATGCCACAATTCCTGCGGCGCTGACCAGCGCCGGCCCTCGTCCATATCATGTCCATCCCGTTCTTTTCGAAATTACGATCCCAGAAGCACTATCTTCAACTGGTCAAGCCGGAATTGAAGCAAGTTTCTGAGTTTGTGGAAGCCCAGGCATCCTGTTTTGACCCGGAAGTCACCGACTACATGGAAACAGTGTGCCAGTCCAAGGGGAAAATGCTCCGGCCGGCCCTGGTTCTGCTGGTAGCCGGCGCCACGGGCGGCATCAAGGAAGCCCACATCCGGCTGGGAGCCCTGCTGGAAATGGTGCATCTGGCCTCCCTCGTGCATGATGACGTGATTGACGAGGCCGACAAGCGCCGTGACGAGGCCACCGCGAACGCCCTGTGGGGCAACAGCCTGGCCGTACTGCTGGGGGATGTTCTCTTTTCCCATGCCATGGTGCTTGGTACCGAGTTCGGCAGCACGGAATTCTGCCGCAGGCTGGCGAACACCGTCAGGGACGTATGCCAGGGGGAAGTGGCCCAGTCCAGCCGCCTGTATGACCTGAGCATGACCCGCGAGGAATACTTTGAAATCATTCGGAAAAAAACCGCCTCCCTGTTCTCCGCCGCTACGGGCGGCGCGGCGTGGATCTCCGGAGTGGCCCCGGAAGTGGAGGAATCCCTTTACCAGCTGGGAGACCTGCTGGGGGTGGCCTACCAGATTTACGACGACTGCCTGGACATGGTGGGCGATGAAGACGATGCCGGCAAAACGCTCCACACGGACGCCACCAAGGGCAAGCTGACCCTCCCCATCTTCAACCTGCTGGAATGCGGGGACAGGAACGTGGAAGCCACGCTCAGGGACGCCATTGAAAACCGTGAAGTGGTGGATTACTCCGCCTTTCAGGACAACCCCGTTTTTGCGGAGGCCCTGGACAAGTCGATCCAGGTGGCTCTGGAGAAAAACGAGGCTGCCCGTGAAATCCTGTGGCTCCTTCCCCAGACGGAATACCGTGAGGCCCTGGCGGAAATGACCTTCTACATGGACGAGCTGCTCAACGACTGCCGTATCTCCTGAGCTTCATTCACATCCTTAAAAAAGGGAGGACGGTTTCCGGAAATGGACTTCGGCAACTTGTCTGGAATCCAGAACGCTGTTCACGAAGGCAGGCTCCGTGGCATTTTTTTAAACCGGGACCGTTTCCCAGGGCTCCTTCCTCATGAAACGGTCCCTCTATCCGAGCCTGCGTGCCTCCCTGCTTCACTGGACGGAAAATCCGTTTCCATGGGCTGGCTTTTTTAGAGCGGGAGACCGATGAAGATGCCTTGCAGGTCAGCAGGCGCAGCCTCTCCGGCGGCCCGGCGAAGCTTGCGCGGGCAGGATGGTGATGATTTGGTTCTGCAGCAACTGCACTTTGGAGGCGCGCTGTGCTGTGATGTTATTGGTTTGCTGGAGGGGATAACACCCTTGATTGCTGTTACCGAGCTCATCTATATCAAATAACCGGTTTTCTCCCCAGTGCTTGGCGAGCAGTTTGGAGTTATCCGTTGTTGCATATCCGGCAATAACGCACCAATGTGCATGCGGAAGGTCCGTCCACTGGACGCCAGTCCGGGGGAAACCGTGTTTTTCGTTTTGCTTATCATTGATAACTTGAAAAGGAACGAGGGCATACCCTCCCTGATCAATGGTGTCCCGGATGGTTTGTTCATGAAATAACTGGCAGGCGGCGGAGCAGCTTCCGTTGGCTCTCGCATGGATGAAACGGGCAAAATCGTGGGGATGGAAAACTTCCCCTACCTCGCTTAAACAGCCCTCTGCACGATTGGTGAGGGGATATTGAACGGCCAATTTTAAAAGCTCCATATTCGTCCATGCGGCATCAGGATTGAAGCAATTGAGGACATAGGAGGCTGCGTAAAAGCCGCAGGAGGGGTGGGACGTCTGCCGGTCCATCTCCTCCCGATAGGTATTGGGAACGGTACACATGACGTAGCCTGCGTAATGGGCTGAGGAGAAGGCGAGTATATTTTGGTTCCGTGTCATCTTGATTACCGGGGTTCATGGAGCCGGTGAATGAAGATATACGGCTGGAGGAAAATTCCGGAAAGGCTGGCTTGGCGGGAGGAGGCATCCGGTTTTTAAAAGGCGCCTAAACCATGTTGAAAAAGGGCGCCGTATTCAGGATTCGGGGCGTAGCGTTGGCTCGTTTGGAACTATACGGATGGGAACAGGTAGATAGCAAATGGAGAGGGGCAACGCGTGTTTTGGCACCGGCAGGGAGCATCCGGAATGGTTTTACCTTTTTCCGCAGCGCGTCAGCCGGACCTGCATTCATGCGCGGAGGCGGGACGGCTTGCAGACAGCCAGCTTTCATGCTAAAAGGCAGGGAAGGAAAGTAGAATAATTCGGCGGGTATGGAAGGAAAGTTTTCTCCTGCGTTCTGCTTCCCGGAAAACGGTGATTCCGGAACATTGAAGCAAACACGGAGCGGCAACTCCCATCAACATGATATGACTGAAAACGAGACCTTTGAGAAAGTGGATTTCCATGAAATGGAGCTGGATGATGAATACTATGATTGCGTATTCGTCGCGTGTGATTTTTCAAAGCTGGTCATCCGGAATACCGATTTTGAGAAGTGCGAGTTCAGGGCGTGCAATTTCACGCTGGCCAGCTTCAAGGGAGCCCTCCGGGATGTTGCCTTTGCCGACTGCAAGATGACTGGCGCAGACTTTACGGACATCGACAGGTTTTCGGACGGCCTGGTCTTTGAAAACTCGCATCTTGATTATGCCAGCTTTGTAGAAGCCAGGTTGCGGAAAACTGTTTTCCGCGGCTGCAAGATGTATGAGGGGTACTTTAATGACGCCGACATGGCGGAATCCGTTTTTGACCGCTGTGACCTGGAACGGGTTTCTTTCGTCGGAACCAATTTGGAGAAAGCCGATTTTTCAACCTCCTTCAACTTTTCGATCAATCCCGCCATGTGCAAGCTGAAAAAGGCGGTCTTTTCCCGGCACGGGCTGGAAGGGCTGCTCGCCCATCTGGACATTGACATCAGGGGATAGGAGCGCGGCCACGGTTTAACTGGAATACGGAATAGGCCGTTATAGCGGGTAAAACAAGAATGCGGGCATTCCCGTTTCAGGAATGCCCGCACCGTTTCAACGCAGGTTAGAATTTGGAATTCCGCTTCTTCACTTCCTCTACGAGTTTGGAAAGGGATTTCCCCTTTTTGCGCTTATCATGTTCCGAAGCGGAAAAGTATTCCGCTTCCCGCCGGAGCTTCAGATAGCTTTCATAAACCTCGCGGTCCAGCAGGCCGGTGTTCACTGCTTCCAGGACGGCGCATCCGGGCTCATGGATATGCCCGCAATCCTTGAAATGGCATGCCGCCGCGAAGTCGGAAATATCCAGCGCTTCTGCAAGGGAACCGGGCTGGCCGATCGCCAGGCCGAATTCCCGGACGCCCGGAGTGTCTATTAAAACGCCCGAACCGTCCATCAATACCATTTCCCGGCGGGTGGACGTGTGCCGTCCTTTGCCCGTGGAGGAGCTTATATGGGAAGTGGACAAGACCGGTTTTCCGCACAGCGCATTCACCAGGGAACTTTTCCCGACGCCTGAGGAACCGACAAACACCACTGTTTCCCCTTCCGGAATGGACTCCCGCAGCCGTAGAATCGACTGGGGTTCATGAATGCTTGTAAAAAATACAGGCATCCGGCGCCCCAGATGTTCAATCCGTTCTTCAATGCCCTGCCTGTCAAACCCTAGATCGGCCTTGTTCAGCACCAGTACGGGTTTGATTCCCTCTTCCAATATCTGAACCATGAAACGCTCGGCCCTGCGGATATTGAAATTATCATCCAGGCTCTGGACAATGAATGCCTTGTCCACGTAAGAGGCGATGGCCTGCCTGTCGGAAACCGTTCCGCTTTTCTTGCGGTACAGGGTCCGTTCATGGGGCAGTAAATCCACGATGAGCCCTTTCGTTTCATCAAAAGGCTGGAAAATCACCCAGTCGCCCGTGCAGGGCAGTTCAAAAGCTGGTTTTTCATACATCATGTTTCCCCTTAATTCGCACTGGAACACTCCGTTCTCCGCCACGATCTCATAACACGTCCTGTGCACGATGGCGATGCGGCCATGGGGCAGGGCGCTGTACGTAGATTCCCGTTTGAGCCGGCTTAACTTCTCATTCCAGCCGTAAGCATTTAAATGAATCATTGTTCCGTCTTTTTTGCGATGTAAAACACGTAGCCGTAGAATTCCTTGTACCTGCGGTATAATTCCTCTTCATGGCGCAGGGATGCGACTAATTCCGCGGCGGCTTCATTTCCAGGATATTGATGGAGGAAGGCCTCCTGCACGGGAAGCTGCGGGGCGTAATAATGCTCCGTCCAGCAGCTTTCCGGCAGAATGAAGGAAGCGACAGGCACGTACCCGGCCCTCTGTATCTGGGCTATCTTATTGGGTATGGTGTCTATCTCCGGATACATGTCCATCCAGAAGCGGTGAATCTCTTCCGGACGTTCCGCGGTAAACCACGAGCTTTCGGAAACGGCCAGGTAGCCTCCCGGTTTCAGGAACTTGCGCCATTCGTTCAGCCCCCGTTCAAAGCCGATGTTGTAAATGGCCCCTTCCGACCAGATCAGGTCCAGTTCTTCTTCTGCAAAAGGGAGTTTGTCCATGGAACCGACGATGCCTTCTACCCTGTCCTGCAAGCCTGACTGCGTTGCCTGGCGGTTGAAGATGCGGATGAAGTCCGGGAACAGGTCAAGCCCCGTAACGCTTCCCTGAACATGTGCGGCAAGCGTCCTGGTCTGTCCGCCCGTGCCGCAGCCGAGGTCGGCGATGCGGGATTGTCCGGTCAGATTGTCAATGAAGCCGAGGGCCTTGAGGGTAGCCTCCGGGCTGCCGGGGCCCTGCCGTTCCAGGCGCGAGAAATATTCGCAGATGAAATTGAAATCGAATTCGTGAATTGTTTTGTTTTTATTACTCATTAATTTAGTAAATGTTGTATGCCATGAGGGCACGGCACAGCGGCGCCGTCATCGTGGCAGATAGATTAACGTTGAAATTCCAATAATACGGAACTTCCTCCCGGAAGGGATCATCCGGGAGCAAACAAAAGGGGACAACCGCTACGGAAAGTACCGGTTGTTTACAAGGCCGAGGCCGATTTAAATGAAGTATTAAACATGAAGCAAAGATATATCGTCTTGTGCCGGACTGGAAATGCGCTGCCGATAAGATTGTTTCAGAAGCAACTTTTCCGGTGCGGCGGGGAACAGGGGTAAATCCCCGTTCGCCTCATATCTTCTCTGTAATTTGTATTTCCAATACTTTCCCGAAAGTATGCCCGCGGACAGGATGTGCGGGCCATGCCGGAATTTCGCACGGTCCGGCTGTCTTTTTCAAGACATTATTATGTCTGCTGTTCTCCGGAGCCGGAAAAAACGTCATTCCCGCGCGTCGGGGATGCTTCCTCTACTCCGTCTTTCCGTACCTGCGCGCCCGGAAGGAATAGGCTACCGCCACCACGGCGGCGAGTATGGCGTACAGGATGAAGCGGTCCGTGGAGATGGCGTTGGCGGATTCTCCGTTGGACAGGAAAAAGGTGATGGCGGCCACCAGCATGTTGCCTGCAAAGATGGTGAGGTTCCAGAAGCTGGTGATGACGCTTTTCAAATGCAGCGGAGCCTGCGTGTAGGCGAATTCGAGGCCGGTGGTGCTGAGCAGGATCTCGGAAATGGTGAGCACGCAGTAGGGGATCAATTGCCACGCGATGGACATGGAGGCGCCTCCCTCCAGCCTGTATTGCAGGAAAGCGACAATCAAGAACGTCACAGAGCTCAGGGCCAGCCCCGTTCCAAGGCGCACCAGGGGCCGCGCCAGCGTCACCACCTTCGGATAGACGAATACGGTGATCAGTGGAATGAACACCATCACGAAAATGGGATTGGCCGCCTGGATTTGCGCCGGCCCGATGGACCAGTCTCCGCCGCCCGGGAGCGGGATGGAAAGGGGAATCATCCTGCTGCCCTGGGCCACCCAGGAGGAGGCCGTCTGTTCAAAGATGGACCAGAAGGGAATGATGAAGACAAAGATGGAGAGGATTTTCAGGATGTGCCGGGCGTCCTCCACGGCGGAAGCTCCGCAGCGTTGCTCCGCATTCTTCCAGCCCCCGTGGAACAGGACGATGAAGAGCACTTTCCAGAAGCCGGCGCGGCCGTTGTTGCGTTCAGGCGGCGTTCTGTGGTACTTCTTGCGGCCCAGCCAGAAGACGAAGGTGGCGATGCCCATGAAAATGCCCGGAACGGCAAACGCCCAACTGTACCCGTAATGCTGTTCCATGGCCGGAATGACCAGGAAGGAGAAGAAGGAGCCCAGGTTGATAGCCCAGTAAAAGGCATTGAAGGCCTTGGTCATCAACTGCGGGGATTTGTCCGGAATCTGGTCCCCCATGAAGGCGGAGACGCAGGGCTTGATGCCTCCCGCGCCCAGCGCGATGATGAACAGGCCCGTCATCAGGATGTAACGGCGCGCTTCAATGGTATGGAAGAGGTCCGCCGTGGCCAGGACTCCGTGCCCTACGCAGTAAAGCAGGGAAATGTAAAGAATGGTCTTGTACCGGCCCCATACCTTGTCCGCCAGCCATGCGCCCGCCAGGGGAAGCAGGTAAACCATTCCCGCGA
>OAVV01000765.1_pt1 | contig 22249 bp, 24 predicted proteins | sample 1501401 | NCBI WGS metagenome assembly OAVV01 (sample SAMEA2580098, study PRJEB22360) | human gut metagenome | biome: human gut; feature: human-associated habitat; material: faeces | place: Denmark | collected 2008/2010 | reverse complement strand
AAAAGCCGTTACGGCTCGATGATGTTGAAGGGGTTGGCTTCGGTGATCGGGAACTGGTTCATATTCTCCATCATCAGCGTCAGCAGCTCTGCGCTGCCCTCGACCTTGACGGCCTGTGTAACCGTTTCCTGATTGTTGGTCAGGATCGCAAACAGCGCATTCTTCGGGCAGGTAATAGACACGTCCGCATCATCAGACAATGTATCCGCATAGACCAGCAGCACACCATTCTTCACGCGGAGCATGTGCTGTTCGCCCACGTCAGGCAGGATCACGTTCACGGTGAAGTCGCGGTCAGCCAGCGCCTGCTTGTCCATGACAATGGCCATATAGTCAAACAGCATGGGCGCGGAGAGGACCTTGACCATGTCGCCGGTAGATTTGGTGGAAGCGGTGAAATTGGCGTTTCCATGGCGCAGCTCCTGCGCGGCGGTCAGATATTCGTTGCGCCACGGACCGGACTCCGCCTGATACCCCAGCTGCTCCAGTGCATCGGCGCACAGAAGCCGTGCATCGGTGTTCGTCGGGTCGGCAAAGACGATGGTATTTGTGACCTCGGCGACCCACTGATATTCACCCTTGTCAAAATCCGCCTTTGCCATTTGCAGGACATTGTCAACATCCCCCAGGTACTCCACCCATTTTTTTACGCTGTCGCTTGGCATGAGGGGGTTCAGGTTGACAGGGTTGCTGTCATACCAGCCCATGAACTTCTGGTAGACCGCCTTGGCGTTGTGGGCGACCGTCCCGTAGTACTGGCGGGTGTACCAGATTTTATTGAGCGCCTCCGGCAGCTCGATCATGTTGGAGATCTCGTCGCTGGTGTAGCCCTGATTGATATAGGTCAGAGTCTGGTCGTTGATGAACTTATACACGGCAGCCGTGTTGACCATGTAGTCGTTCACCACGTTGTTTCCCCAGTGCGGCCAGTTGTGGGACTGGAAGGTGACCTCCGCGTCCTTGCCGTAAAGGGAAATGGCCTCGGTGATATAGCTTGCCCATGCCGCGCCGTCGCGCACCTCCGCGCCGCGCAGCGTGTAGAGATTGTGGAGCGTGCCGGTGCAGTTTTCTGCCATCCACAGCGCCTTGTACTGGGGCAGCCACGTGTTCATTTCGGCGGGCGCTTCCGTACTCGGCGTGAGCTGGAACTCCAGCTCCACACCGTCGATCGTCAGCTTTTCGCCAGACTGCGTGATTTCATAGCTGGGCGTCATGAACGAGACCGTTCCGGTGGACTGTCCCATGCCGATGCCCTGCGCCAGCTTGCCGGTCACGCCGGGGGTCAGAAGGATGCCATACTGATAATTGCTGCGACGGCCCATACCCTTACCGGCGTAGACATTTTCCTTCACGGAGTGCTCCGTGAAGCCCACAGGCGTGATCACGGGGATCTTGCCGCTGGCGAGCTGATCTTCAATAGAAAGTGTCTCGTCTGCCTTATCCTCTTTCGCCATCACGCCGGCGATGCCGCCAAAATGGTCGACGTGGGAATGAGAGATGATGACGGCCTTGACCGGGAATTTACCAAGATTCTTTTCGATCAGCTGCATGGCAGCCTGACTGCACTCCACGCTCATCAGCGTATCAAAGACGATCCAGCCGGTATCGCCCTTGACAACGGTGAGGTTTGCCATGTCATAGCCACGGACCTGATAGATGCCATCCGTCACTTCAAAAAGGCCATAAGCGTGGTTATTTTTCGTGTTCTCCCAGAGACTTGGATTTACGCTGTCAGGCGCTTTTTCGTAATCGTCCAGGAACGCATAGGCTTCCTGACTCCAGAGGATCTTCCCATCCTCGTCCTTTAGTTCCAGTGTTTCCGGCGCGTCGATCAGTCCACGGGTGGCGAATTCATATTCCTGCTTATCATCGAAGTCAAGTTCATCGTAGATGGCGGCATTTGCCTTTGCCGTAAAGTCTGTGGCGGGCTTGACATCGGCAGTCAGACCCAGGTCTGCCTTTTCCGCGCCCGGCTCTTTGCGCCCATCCTGCGCACAGCCGACGCAGGACAGCAAGCGATCCGTTTCCGGCAGGACGTAGACCATAGGCTCTGTGCTGATGTCAAGCCATGCCTGCGAATAGACGGTATCGACGTTCGGCGTCACGACGGTGCGGAAAGAGGCGTCCGCCAGCTTTTTTGCATGGTTGAACTGATTGATGGGCGCACGGCCAGTCATGGTCCCGTCCGTATTGGTCGATAATGTTTTGGTTGCGTCGGTCAGCACCAGCGGGAACGCATAGATGTATGCCTCACTGACCATTTCCCACACGGTTTCAGTATCCGGTGTATCCGGCTGCGTTTTTTCGGCAGAGCAGGCGGAAAGAAACCCGCAGGAAAGCAGCGTAAGCAGCGATAGTAGAATTGCAAGTATCTTTTTCATGTTGTCCTCCTATGATTCTCTTCTGTTTTTGGTCATCTCCTCGAAAGGGTTTGTGCGTATGGATTGACTATAAAGTCGTTTGTGATTTTCTCTTTATGGTAAACTATCGATTATTCCGTCCCTTTCTTTCCGCAAGCCGCACAAGGGAAGCGGCGGCTATTTTTTGTTCCTTTTGTGGCATTCGGTCTGCTTCAGCGTCACGGTATGGACAAGCCTGCTTTCAAGCAGCTTCAGGCGCAGCTTATCAAGCGTACGCCGGTAGAATCGCTTCGCGCCACTGGCGGTTGTACCCTCGAAATCCACCGCCAAGTCCTCAAAGGTAGACTGCGTGGACAAAGGGCTGACGCGTCCACAGGTCATGCAGAGGCTTTCGCCGCCGACAGTTGCTCTGATCTGCTGGTTTTCCTTCTTGACATGAACAATGCTCCCTTCGTAATTGACAGTGTTTTTATTTCACTATCTCTCATAAAGGGAGCATATCAATCAGAAACGGGGGTGATTTTGTAGTTTTTTGACAGCTTTCCTTGAGTCTTACTTTGCAAGTACAGCGGAAATTTTGATTTCCTTTTCCGTCTCGCTCAGGTCGAACGCGCCGCCGTCTGCGACGCTCACACGCAGCTCATACAGTGTGCCGTCAGAAAGCTTATCCACGGCACTGCCTGCTTCATCCGTGATCGACCACAGTTCATTGCTGACCTCCGCCAGCTTTCCATCTGCACCGTAGGCATAGAGCTTCAGCTCAGCGGCGCTTCCGGAAAGATTGTTCATCCGGAACGAGACCATTGTGTTGGGATGAACATTTTCGACCGTCACAGTATTGCGCCAGCTCGCGACCGTACCTTCGCCGCCAGCCTGCTCAAACTGTTCCTGTGTCAGTACGTTCCGCGCGGCCTTATCAAGATCAATCTCTCGGTACGGCATTTCGGGCAGATAGACGAAGCGATCCTGTAATCTGAGCAGCTCCAGATAGCCCGTTGGGCAGTAGAGCGCGTTGCCGCTGTTTCCGGCATACATACCGATAGCCATGTTATTGTAGCCATATTTGTTGGAGACGTCCATGGTGAATACCGTCTCGCCGGTCGCAAAGTCCAGAATGATGTACTGCCACATGCCGCTTTCCAGATCCTGCACATAGCCGTAGATATAGCCCGTTGCGGTGGAGAACTTGAGAATCGATGTATCGCTCAGGTCATTTCGAGACCAGATGCTCTTCATCTCATAGCCGCTATCGGTTTTCACGGTGTCCACGCGCTCGACGCCGGGCGCAATCATGCAGTTGCCCTTCGTCAGCCAGTTCATGTCATAGATGTTGGCGTAGCTCTGGATGGAAGAGTCACTGTTGGGATCGGCAAGACCTGCGCTGCCTGCGCCGAACCAGTTGCACACGATAGTGCTGACGGTGCCCTCACTGTCATCATAGACGATGGCAGAGTTATCAACCGCCACCTGATAGCCCTCGGGCAGATCATCCAGCACCGGCAGACTTGCAACAATCTCACCGGTCTTCATATCGAGCGCCAGCAGCTTGACGGGGTCTGCGTTGTCGGTGAACATCACAAGATCCGGCGTCAGCGACGGGGAGCAGCCGCCGCCCCAGGTAAGACCGCCGCCGGTGGTCTTGTCGTTTTCGCCGCTGACCTTAGCGCCGACGCTCTCATACGGTGTGCACCAGACAGCCTCGACACCGTTATTGGCACGCAGCAGATAGCAGTTCCGGTTTGTCAGGATGACCGCGCCGTCCTTGGAGGCGGCAATGCCGTTCTCCGCGCCCTCACCGGGGGTGAGTTCATAAACAAAGACCGCGTCGGAGAGGTCAGCCTGTTCGCCATTTAAAATCGCGTCAATGGCGGAGCGTGCGATGTAGCCCATCACGCCCTGCTGCTGGCGCTCCGGGTAGATGCGGAAGCCGCCGGTGGCAAACCAGAGATTTCCTTCATAATCAAACACTACGGACAGCAGGTTCTGCTCCAGCGTCTTGCCCAGTGCAGCCTCTGCGGCAGCCTTGATGTCAATGTCCAGCACCTTTTCAAATTCAGGCAGGACGTTTCCTGCTTCATCGGTTGCCCGCAGCATCAGCACATGGTTGTTGCTGGTGGGGCAGACGATGCGGTTTTCTGAGTCCAGGAACGTATAGGAACTCTGGATGACGTAACCGCCGCCATCATGCTGCTTTGGGGAGAAATAGCCCAGCGTCGTGGTTTCCTCCGCGTTCAGATTGCGGATGGCGATGCCGCCGAGCAACGGAACGACTGCGTGGCCGTAGCTGTCAAAATAAATGGCAGGCGAAGCGTTCGCGTTGGTTTTTTCATAGGAAACATTGATCTCCGGATAGATGCCAAGCGGCAGGACTTCATCTGTAGAGTCGGTATTGTAGCCGTCGTGGTGAATGTTGGCGTCGCTCTTTGCCATATAAGGGTTTTCGTCAACACGTTTGGCATTCATGGCTTTTACCGGCAGGGTAGCGCTTACCGCGGAGTCTGTATCTGATGCAGGCATGGCGAAAGACTGCTTCACACCGCAGGTCGCAAATGTCAGGCATAACACACCGGCCAGCAGAAGGGTTGGTACAGAACATTGTAACTTTTTCTTTTTCATTGATATCCTCCATTTTTGTACTTGTTGTCTCGGTTTGGTTCGATGCCCGTTTATTCAATCCAGGCATTCAGTCCTCGCAGGAATGCTTCTTCGGAAACCGGCTTCATCAGAAAATAGTCGGCCCGCAGCCGGAAAGCGTGAAGAGAGAAATCCAGGTCACTGCACCAGATCATCCGGCACGCGGGGCATAAGGAACGAAGGTGCTCCGCCGCATTCAACCCAGCCACCCCGGAAAGTGCAATGACGGCATTGGTTAGATCAGCTTTCTGCGCCATTTCAAAAAAATGTTCCTGATTGTCATATTGCATGACCTGAGGGAACAGTCCATTCGCTAAGCAAAAACGGGTAATTTGTTCGGCGTAGCGCTGCCGCTCTGCTTCCTGTTCTGCCAACACTGCAATACGATACACAGATCTCACTCCTTCCTTCATCCGATTTAGCATCTTGCTTGCGCTCAGTATAAAAAGGCCATTCGTTTTTTTCAAGCGCCGTGGCACGAAAGGGGCGATTTTGGCACGAATTCCGACAGCAGTTCTTTGTCATCCTCGACAAGCTGTGATATAATTATCTTGGAATTTAAGCACAAGGAGAGAAACCTGCATGAGAATTGCGATTGTGGATGATCTTGCCGCGGAACGCACACTGCTGAAAGGCCGGCTGGAGTGGCAGCTTCAGCGGAGAAACGTACAGGCAGATATTCTGGAATACGAAAACGGAGAGATATTTCTGGAAGCGGCAAGGAAAGCGCCCTTTACTGCCGCATTTCTGGATATTTATATGGATGGCATGACGGGCATGGAGGCGGCAAAGAAGCTGCGGAAAACCGACACGGACTGCCTGCTGGTTTTTATCACGACCTCGACCGACCATGCGCTGGAGGGCTTTCAGGTACGGGCGCTGCACTATCTGGTCAAGCCCTTTACCGAAGCGGACATCGACGCACTGACGGACGAGCTGCTTGCCCGCATACCGCAGCCGGACAAATATATGGAGCTAAAGGTGGAGGGAAGCGAGATCCATCTGCGCTATCAGGACATCGTCTATGCAGAACACTTCGCCCACTTAATCTACGTCCATACGACGGTTCAAAAGACGCTTGCCACACGCCAACCCTTCAAGACGTTCATCGCCCCACTAAAGGATGACACACGCTTTTTTGTGTGCGGGCGCGGAGTGATCGTGAATCTGGAACACGCGAAGGATCTGGAAGGTGCCGCCTTCCGCATGGCGGACGGAAGCTGCGTGTTTGTCAGTCAGGACCTTCTGAAAAGCGCCCGGCAGGCGCTTATGGAATTCCTGCTTCAAAGGGGGCGGATGGTATAATGGAACTGCTACGTCCAATTCTGGAGCTCGGCGTGGTGATTCCCGGCATGCTGCTTGCCTACTTCCCGGTAAAATCCAGTTTAAAGCAGCCGCTGTCAAAGCTTGTTTTGTGGCTTGCCCCGCTGCTTACGCTGCTTTGTGCCGCCGGAGGCGTGATGTGCTATGCGCGCCGCATGCCAACTGCGCCGATGCTTGCAGGCCTAACCTTGCTTGCAGTCGTGATCTGCATAAAAACGCTCCGGATTTCGCTTTGGAAATCCGGAACGATTGCGTTGTCCGTCTGTGCGGTATTTGCCTGTATCAACAGCCTTTGCCGGGCAATCAACGCCGCAATGCTGATTGATTCGCCGCAGGCACAGGCTGCGCCGTGGTTCTGCCTGCGATCTGCGATTTGCTATCATGCGATCTGCTGGCTGTTTGCCGCCATCGCCTATTATCCTGCGACGCACAGCGTGCGGAGAATGGTCGAGGATGAAAATTTTGCGCAGACCTGGTATGTGTTCTGGGTACTGCCGCTGGTGTTCATTGCGTTGAATCTGTTTATGATCCCCAAGTATGCGGACACACTCTATACCGGGCGTGTTTTGCAGGGGTATTTTGTGATCAGTATCACACTTTTGTTTTTGATGCTTTTCTTCAACGCAATCTTCCTTCTGATGGCGATCAGCATCAACCGGAATGTGAGATTGCAGCAGGAGAACCAGCTGCTTTCCATGCAGCAGCAGCGCTACGAAAGCCTGAAAGCTGCCATTGAGGACGCCCGGCAGGCGCGGCACGATCTGCGCCACCAGCTATGTCAGCTCGCTGCCCTTGCAGAAGAAGGGAATCTTGAAAAGATCAAAGCCTATCTCTCCGGTGCGGTTTCCAGAATTCCAAGTCTTGAAATGCACTTCTGCGAAAACCGGGCGGCAGACAGCGTGGTTGGGTATTACTGCGCGCTTGCCAAACGGGAGAATATCCCGTATTCCGTGCAGATTGATCTGCCAGAATGTCTTCCTGTAGACGAAATCAATCTGTGTCTGGTCCTCTCGAATCTGCTGGAAAATGCGCTGGAAGCCAGCCTGCGCACCGCGCCTGCCCGACGCAGGATCAAACTGACAGCCTATCTGCATGGCAACAGTCTGGTACTGATTCAGGTTGAAAACACCTATGACGGAGTCATCCGCGAAAAAGGTGGCGTATTCCAGTCCTCCAAGCGAAAAGGAGACGGCGTCGGACTTCAGTCCGTCCGTCACATCGCAGAAAAATCCGGTGGGGTGAATACGGTTACCTATCAGGACGGCCTGTTCTGTGTAAAGGTCATGCTCTGCGGGTAATTACGCCCTGCCTTTCCAAAACGGCACGGCCACAGATTTCAACATTCTCGCCTCCGGTAAGCTCTGTATGTAGCGTATCGCCGTTTTTGCAAAGATGTTGGATTTTACCGTATCCCAATCCGCCAGCCTCACGATCTCAGCTGTGCCGTTTTCAAAATTAAACCGAATCTCGCCCCATTCGCCGTCGTTGTCCGCCTGATACAGGTAGACAGCGGCGGCTATTTTTTTGTTCTTTTTTCGGTACTCGGTCTGCTTCAGTGTCACGGTATGGACAAGGCCACTTTCCAGCAGTTTCAGACGCAGTTTATCCAATGTGCGCCGGTAGAATCGCTCCGCACCGCTGGCTGTCGTACCCTCGAAATCTACCGCCAAGGCCTCAAAGGTAGACTGCGTGGACAGTGGGCTGACGCGCCCACAGGTCATGCAGATGGCGTTCCGCTTTTCCAGATACCATTGCTCTTTATAGGATAGCTGGTCAAACGCCGCCGCGACCGCCTTTGCCTGAATCTCGTTCCAGAGAATGTCGGCATAGTTCCAGCTATCGTCGCAAGTCACATCCTCACCAGTTTCTTCGCCGTCCACGTCCTGCTCCGTGCGGTAGAGGGAAACGATACTGCGGTTGCGCTGGGCAATGGTCAGCAGCTCATCTGCGGATACGCTGCTCCAAATATAAGAGTGGGCGTGGCGATTGCTCGGCGCATTATATCCGCGAGGATGTGCTGCGGGAACTGGTACTGGAACAGATTCAGGCGGTCAACGAGTACATTCGCGGTGATGTGGAGGGCTTTCAGGAGGAATGGCTGCACTACCGCCGCGCCGATCAGGAACGGGACATCCGGGAAGATCAGAAGCGCATGGAGCAAGCAAAAAAGCGCCTTGCCACCCTCGATGTGGTCATGTCCCGGCTCTATGAGGACTACGCCCTCGGTGAGATCAGCAAGGAAAAGTACAAGAAGATGACTTCTGATTATGAAGCGGAGCAGGAACGGTTAAAACTCGAAATTGAAACAACGGAAGAATGGGTTGAACAGCGGCAGGCGATGGGCGACGATCTGGACGCTTTCATTGCGCTGACGAAAAAGTATGTGGATGTCACGGAGCTGACGCAGACGATTGTCAACGAGTATATCAAGAAGATCATCATCCACGCACCGGATAAGTCTGGCGGCAAGCGCAGACAGAAGGTGGAGATCATCTTTAATTTTGTTGACGAGGTGGAGGTCCCCGTGCTGGCAGAACCCATGATCGCAGAATCTACCCTTGGACGCAAAAAACGGCGTGACCTTCACGGTCACACCGTTCTCTGCCCCAACCGCAAGACTTATAGTTCCTTACGACTGTTAAGCCTTGATTTTACTGGTCTTTTTTATCCAAGCTCTTCATCGTCGGGAAAAGGTTTTTGACTTCTACCACAGACATCCATTGACGTCTTTGGAGAATTATTGAAACGAATTTTAAAAATCCATTGAAATCCTTTGAAGCATAAATTTGTGTTGTCATCGCTGTATCATCATGCTCTTTTTGTACTCTTCTATGAAACGAGCACCAGATTGATTCGTAAGTATCCTAATTGATGCATCTTACGCCAAATGACACTATGTTGTAAAAAATACATCTCACTATTCAAACAAACTACTGATTTAATTATAGTCACAACTTTTTAATTTGTCATCAACTATTTTAGGTTGTTTATAAAATATCTTGTTCTACTAAATATGTTTTTATCGCTTCTTTAAACACTTCAGCTCTAGCAATCTGCTTTCCTGCTTCTTCACTCGATGCGATATAAAAGTCAAGATAATCTGCTTTCTCTCTGTAATCATATGCCTGCTTGATAATCTTTGAAAGTTCTTTATCAAAAACCCCTTCTTTTACATAGCTCTGGTTGAAAAAAGCAATTACTCCGCTATGTTTGCTACTATCAAATCCCTTTAATGTATTTACAGATCTGATTGCATGAAAGATAGCATAATACGCTCTGTTCAAAGCATTCTTATATCTTCCATTCTCAAACATAAGTTTTGCATCTTCCAAATTTTCAAGACTGGTTTCAAAGCCATATTTTGAAAGTTCTTTTACTCGTTCTTCCACAATACAATTCCCTCCTTCGCAAGATTTTTATAAAAGGGAAGCGTATTTTTCCACTCTTTGAATTCATTCTTTTCTATCGAGATAATGGAAAGAGTAATTCCAATATCCAGCTCATAATCTACAACCACATCTGTCAGTTGATCATATTGCTCATCAGTCTGGTTTGCCTTAAGCACAATTGCCATATCAATATCAGACTCATCTGTTTCCTGGCCTCTTGCATAGGAACCATACATTACTACTTCTTCAATATCATTAGCATAGATTTTACCAATTGCCTCACACATTTCACAAAGCTTTTTATGCAACTCCGAATGCTTACTATTGAACTTTACTCTTTGTCTCCAGTTTCGATATTCCCCACTCTTTACTCTTCGGTCTTCAGGATAAACTGTATTCTTGGGAATCAGCCATTGATTACCAATTTTTTCTCCTTGAAGAATACCTTTGATTAACATTCGTCTTATGTTTCCAGGGTCTTTTCCGGAGGCTTCAGCATATTGAGAGACTGTTAAATATTCACTCATGTTGTCACTCTCCTTTCAAAAATAACATTAACACGAAATCGTGTAATTGTCAAGAAACGTATTTTACAAAACAATCTTACCTTCAAGATTTGTCATCACTTCTTTTTTCTTATCTTCAGTTGCATCTGCATAAATGTCCATCGTAGTAGAAATATCTGCATGACCCATGATGGATTCTCTAAAAATTGGCAAAATAATAGCAGTGAAGACTTTTCCCCACTGCTATGTATATTTTCTCTATTCTGTTTTCTCCTAATGAACCTCTCAGATCCTAAAAACAACCTAATATTAGGAGTTGCTACTCAGAATCACTTCTCACGTAGAACGTAGCCCTTCCTGACCCTTTCTTTAGCAATACTCCTTCATCAACCAGTTGCTTTAGTGCCAGTTCCACAGATTTTACGCCTATAGAAGGACATAACTCCACTATATCACTCTTGCTCAGCTTACCTATTTTACTGTAAACAGCTCGTCTGACAATCTCTTTTGCTGGAAGTTTTTCACTTACTAACTCCACTCTTTCTTCAAAATCTCTATACGCTGCTAGAATCACTCTCAGCATATATTTTACAAATGGAGTTACATCTTCCTTATTTTCATGCCAGCCTTCCTGGCATTCTTCTAATGCTTTGTAATAAAGCTCCTTATTTTTAGCTATTTTATTTTCTATTGATATATATTTTCCAACAACATATCCGCTTCTATAAAGCAATAAAGCTGTTAGCAAACGACTCATTCTTCCATTGCCATCGCCAAATGGATGTATGCAAAGGAAATCGTGAATAAAAATTGGAATTAATAGAATAGCATCAAGCTCTTCCGTCTCAATAATGTGATTGAAATTCTCACATATAGAATCTATTGCTCCTGGCTTTTCAAATGGAGCTAATGGAGTAAACAATACATGCTCTTCTCCTTTTTCATCTGTTGAAACAATCACATTCTGTGAAATCTTAAACTGTCCACCAATGCTTTTCTCCGTATATTTATACAAATCTCGATGAAGCTGCAAAATATAGTTTGATCTAATTGGAATATACTCATAGCTTTCGTGAATTGTATTTAACACATCCCTATATCCAAGGATTTCCTCCTCATCACGGTTCTTAGGAGTTGTCTTCTCCTCACACAACTGCTTTAATCTAGTTGAAGTTGTACGTATTCCTTCTATAGCATTTGATGCCTCTGTACTCTGCCTTTTAGCTATTTCTACAAGCTTCTCCAACTCTTCTGGCTTCTGCCTAAGATATACTTCCTGCCTACCTTTATATTCATGAATCTGCGCAACAAGTGAAATAATCTCACTATCCCATGTTTTATTTTTTAAAGATGAATAATCAAAATCTCTCATAATGCATCTCCTAATTGTTCGTTTTTCTCCTAAATTATATCTCGTATTAGGAGATAATTCAATCTATAGGAGATAAAATACTTTGTTAGTATTTTCATTTATAGGGATCTTATACTTCTCCAGGACTCTACTTTTCTATGTAGAACTTCTCAAAAGAGAAGTCCATCCTTACTTGGCTTTTTTACCAGCTTTTTGAATTCCATCCATTGTAGTAGATACAATCCCAAGCCTCTTTGCCAATGCAATATCATTTTTTACATTCTCATTCACCTTGGTACTGCAGGCTACGACCACTCTTGATCTTCTAAGAAGTTCCTCTGCCATATCAAGGCGATCCTTGTGTTCCTTAGCATCTCCATCATCTAAGAAATCTGACTGGAATAGCACTGGGCATATAGGTGAATAACCTTCCTGATATAGCTGTCTATATCTCACCAAATAACACATCGTCATTCAGCCTTGCAAACTCCGGTGCCAGTTGACCTAACCTATCTCTGCCTGCTGTCTGTTTTTTTGCCATATTACTTACCTGCCTTCCTTTGGCTTTTCTTCTGTCAGAATCAGCCGCACCATAGCAAGCGTAAGCTCTCCGCTTTTTCCATATTCCTTTAGCTTGCCGGATTGTACGATACTGACATTACAGCCCTGTTCCTCTATAATGACCTCTACCCACTGCTGTGCTTCCTCTGACAGAAAGGATATGTCCACGCCCTGTGAAAAACCCATTTTCTTTCGGTTATAGGCTTTTTCACTCTCAATCATGTAGCGAAGCCCTTCTGTGTAGCCGTCTACAATTCCAATGAAATTCGAATAATTCTTGCAGATAATATCCACCCTTCCGGCAACATCTGCCCTTGCATAAATCTCAATCATACTTTAATGGTGTTCTTACACCATCAAACTCTGTTTCCATGCTGACTCTTACCCCTGGATATTCTGCTTCATCCATAATCTCTGTAATCTGCTTAATTCGGAATGTCACCCCATCCTCCATTGGGAAAGAAATAATATCCATAGTAGCGCGAGCATCCAATCCAACCATCGCTGCCACCAGCATACCACCCTTCAAGATAAATTTATCCTGATATTGTGAAAGGGAAATCCGCTCCAGAAAACGTTCCATCATATAATTTCTCATCAAAATCTGTGCATCTGCGGATTTCTTTTTTGACAGGTTTCGAATTAAGTCTTTTAACTGTTTAGCCGTTTTTATCATAACAGTACCTCAAAGTATTGCCTCAAGATTTTATCTACATGGAATTCTGCCGCATACTGCATAAGCAATCGCAGATTTTTGTCTTTTCGCTTTGCATACTGCTTCAATGCAGTTTGGAATGTCTGTATCTCCGTATTATTCCGATTTCTGATGATATCACAGATAGTTCTCTCCATATTATAGACAGGTACCAAATGTCCAAAAGATGTCTGCATTGTAGTAATCCCTTCTCCATGCAGTTCCTTTTTAATTGTATATACCTTAATACCATCGTCTTTTAGCTTTGACGGATTGTATCCGGTCTTTACGGTAATCTCATACTCCAGTGGTTCTCTATCTGTCAAATCATGTAAAAAGAGTGCTGTTTCATGAGAAAATACTGCCTGCTTGCATCGAAGATGCACCAAATACATCACATCCGTCCATGTGTTCTTTGTGGCATAAACGCCATGTGAAATTTGCTCCATATCATTTGCTTTTACATATTGGTAAAGTGCCGTTTTTGAAATCCCCACATCTGTAATCTGTGATGTCTGAATCATTCCACCATTGGCTGTAATCAGTTTTTCAATTTGTTCACTCTGTTTCATGCCATTACTTCCTTTCGTACTAATATTGTATTACATATTAGCACGAAAGGAAATACGTCCTAAATTATTTTCTTTAACGAAAAAGAGAAACCTTTGCATCAAAGATTTCTCCATAATGTCCGAAAACTGGTTTCGTTATGGTGCTTTTCCACCCAATCACAGGCCTCTCACATGCTCGGCTTTATTATCCTCTATGCTAAAGAGTAATTGCAAAGTTTTAACGTTGCCAGTACAACGGAAGCAAACACCTTATGCTTCGTGTCCTGTTGTCAGGAAGAGTTTTCTCTCTTGGTACTTATATTATGATCACGATTTCAGAAAATATCATCCCTTTCATCTGGTTCCAGACAGTAATTGTCAATTACCATGTCTTTTTTGTGATCCATTAACAAATAGTGTCTGTCTGATGCCAGGAAAAGATATTCTGCGTGCCATATGTAATGATATCTTTCTTGATTCCACCCCTAAGAATGGGGCATTTCTGCGACAATTTTCCGGATACATTTTAAGATTTCTGCACCCGGCTCCCCATAAGGCAGATATTCCGTATAAGGCTGAAAAGCATTATCTTTGATCGAAACTCCGGCAATTGCTGCCGCCCACATGCATCCAAGGGCATATCTCCCATAAAGATAATGCATATGGAAACCGTCACGACAGATCGAACGGTCTCCTTCTTCCTGAAAATAAGGTGTTTTGCGAAGCTTCTGAATCATTTCTCCGCAGGGGATCAGCTGCAACTGATATTTTCCGGCCATAGCAGTATAGGCACTTTGCAGCCTGTCAAACATTTCCTGTTGATCCCTGTTATATCTGGCAAAGCTTTCATGGTCACTGGACTTCTCATACGCCCAGGTTTCATGGAGAAATAACCTGGCCTCAGGTGCATTTTCCCGAAAATAAGCCACTATTTTCCCAAGAAAAGGTTCATAGGTATCCAGCCAGCCGCTGTCATGGCTTGCCTGCTGCGTAACGATGACATCCCATTTTGCCTCTTTCAGCACTTCCTTTACGGTTACTCGCCTGTCGGTTTTGGTTCCGTTAAACTGGAACTGATACTCTCTTGCGTTTTTCTCTATATTGCGCCAGTGCTTCTCCAAAGAGCAGCCGCCGATATACAGATTAACCACCTGGTTCTCAACACCTGCTATCTCCAAAATCTGATGCAGATAATAAGTCGCATCCTCTGAAAAGCTGTTCCCCACTGCCAGTATTCTTAGCATGATCTTCCCTCCGTAAAAAATTATAGATACTTAAATATTCCTTGTATTGCATCTGCAATATTCATCTTATCTTCCAGCCTGATTCTATTTATCTTTTTGTAACCTGGCACGGACAAATCGAGCAAAGCAAGCTTCTCACACTGTACATAACCTTCCACTTCCGTTGTTGAAATTAAAATATGCAACGGTTCCTTCACAGAATCGCTCAATATAGGGCAAGCAATTATTTCACCGGAAGTATTAAACAATCTTTGCTCACTATCAGCACCGGATACATCACACTGACCGCAGCCGGCAGACAACGTGCAGAAGATGTATTAGAACGGCATACGCTGCTATTTCCATTCCACCTCTATACTGTGGAGCATAGTCGTGTTCTGCCAGCCGCCCGTTCCCGGCGTTCCCGTATGCCAGACTAAAATTCCACCCTCCTGATTTCCCGATACTTCCGTCTCCAACCGCAATTCATGTGCATAACCTTTTTCCATCTGGCAAACAGGCTGAGGCGTATCACATTCAGCCGTAGCAGTCAGTGTTGTTCCTTCCAATCTGACCGTTACACAAAAACCGGTGAGATAACAGGAAACCATCTGTAATGCCGTCAGATATCTGCTCTTTCCGTCTCTGTATTCCACCAGTGCCATTGCCACTGCATCGGAAGCTTCCTTTACGCGGATTACACGCAAAGCATATCCTGTCAGCTTTTCTGTATGAAACTTGATTCCAAAATCCATGTACTGTCCTGTACTGCCAAACCCCTGACCCGCCGTCTTTGCCGGGTCAGCCTTTACCTTAAGGCTCATATCACCATACTGTTTTAGGACAGGCGTAAACCGAAGTCTGGCGCCCTGGGTATTCTGATAGAATCCCACACCCTTACTTCCATTTCCTGTCTCCCCATATTGCCAGGCAGGAATACTGTTATTCATCTCCCAACTTCCAAAGGTGGACGAGTTAATCTCTATGTCGATTGGTCTTGCACAATCCAGAGTCCAGCTTCCGCTCCTTAATTCCGGCTGATTTTCATCCGGTAATTCAGAAAAATCTGTAAATAAATACTTCTCATCCACTTCGCCCTCCGTCACAGGAAACGATGTCATAACCTCTTTGGCAGTTCCCGCCAAACCTCCAGAAAGCCTAGGAATGATGACTGCCTTGATATATTTTCCGATATCAGCCGCTGTGAAACGATAGCTTCGAAGCGGAATACCCCTTTTTGTCACAGCGCAGAGTACAGCCCCCGTTCCCGTTTCAGTATCACATCGATACCAGGAAATTTCCGACGCATCAGTGCGCTCTTTGGAAGACAATTCATAGGAAAGCGTCACACATCCTATTTCTCTTTCCTTTTTCATTACAGGTTCTCCCGACAGTTCCGGTGCAGGCAAGCGGAAGGGTTCCACAGAAATTGCAACCGAAGCCTCCAGACCGCTCTCCGTACACCCATGAACCACAATTTGCTTCACCTGTTCGCTGCGATTGCAGTCTGCAATCCGGCAAGAGCGCTCCGATTCCGGAATCAGTTCTGCATAAACCATATCGCTTTTCTCCAGGAAAAAGTCAACCCGCTCTTGGCATTCCTCTCCCGAAAAGAGGTATACATTTGCGGTCACATGAATCGTTTCTTCTCCAAAGGCAATTTTTTCCCTGTCTGTATGCAACTGCATAAAAGTCGGAATTCGCAGTTTCCCGGCTTTTTTCGAAATGCTCGGTTCTCCCGGAGGATTCCATCCCTTACTGCCGCCCAACAGATTTTCAATATTGATATATCTCTTTTCCTCATATTCGAAAACATATGCTTCCAGCGCTTTCTTACCCTGAAGCTGTACTGTTTCTTCGCTGTCGTCACCTCCAAGAGTGACCGGCTTTCCGTTTTGAACAACTCCGTACTGATAACATTTTAGTGAGGGCAACGGATACTTGGTCCAGCCAACTCTCACAGGTACATTTCCCTCTGTTTCATAGTGACAATCAATCAAAGCGACCTGTCCGCCCTCCTTGGTAAGATACTGTTCTGCCTCTGTTCCCATGGTCTTAATTTTGCTTCGGAAAATACAGTCAATAAACACAGCTCCCGTTCCTGTTGCCTGATAAATTGGGCGATTACCATAAAAATCAAAATCGCATCCCACATACACTGCATTTCCGTTTAAAGCATCATCTGTGCTCTCAAAATGACACTTCCGGTACAATGCGCGTTTTGCCCCACAAACGGGCACCAGATTTAACCGACTCACAAAACGGCAATTGTCGGCACAGAGTTTTTCTCCTTTCTGAAAAGCAAGCTGCGCCTGGGTGACAGTCTCCGTTCTCTTTTTCTGATTCAATGCCGGATTCGCTGGATAGACTAAATCTACACTACAATAGTTTCCAAGCGTCACATTGGCAAGGTACAATTCCTCTACCCGAAAACAAAACAGGGTATAATTTCCGTTACAGGCATGGGACTGCCCTCGGTTGCCTGCAATCACTATGTTTTCCGGATTTTCAGATAATCCTACTATTTTTAAAGCTCTGCTGTCTACATGCATACCGAAAGGAGCCCAATCCCCTTCTTTTTTCTGCATGGTATCTGTTGCCAGCGGGTCATCAATCCAATAGACATTGGGAGCAATATACATGACAGTAGGATTTTTCGGACTCCCTTCCGAAAGTTCACGACCGGCAAAGGCCTCCCGGATATCACAGTAGGCATGCGGATGCCAAGCTGCCTCTTCCCGGGAAAGACTGCCATCCAGCAAAAGCGTGTGTTCATTCAGTTCCCTGTATTCTCCCTTATATATAAAACCCTGTTCCTTCCAAATGATGTCCAACTTTAGTTCCTCTCGGTCATAGTATCTTCCTGTTTACTATCAACAATTCCGTTTTGGCACAACCGTGTCACATATATTACATAGGTAACACATAGCATCACTGCTGCCCCACACCATGCTGAGACTTCTGCAATGGCCACTCCCTGAAATCCCATCCGGGGTACCAAAAGGAACCCAGTGACCACACGCATTACAACCTCAAGTACTCCCGAAAGCATTGGTACAAATGTTTTACCCAATCCCTGACATGCATTTCTGGTGACAAAAAGCCATCCTAAAGGGAAAATAGCAATCCCTGTAATGAAAAGGAATTCCCTGGTATAAGATATGACAATCGGATCATTTAACATAAGCCTTGTCAACGTCTCCGGAATAATCAGCTGAACCAGACAAATAGGAATATTGATTAACGTAGACAGTAAGATGCCATCCCATACTCCTCTTCTGATTCTATTTATCTTATTTGCGCCGTAATTCTGACCTGTGAAAGTGAGTACGGCAAGCCCTACTGCTCCTCCCGCCTGTTCAAAAAGGCTGCATAATTTCATACAGGCTGCATATGCCGCAACATAAAGAGTTCCCATGGCATTCACGAAATATTGCAGGATCATTCCTCCAAATGCCGTGACAGAATTCATGACTGCTACCGGCATACCCTTAAGCATGAGATACTTTACAATATTCGTTCTGATTTTCCAGTCTGATGCCGTGAACTGCAGCTCTTTTATTCTGCGTATATAAAGATAACAGTACAGCAAAGAAAACACCTGTGCCAAAACAGTTGCAAGAGCAGCACCTGATACTCCCATTTCCCCCGGAAATACAAACAAAACATCCAATATGACATTGATAATGGAAGATAAAATCATCGCAATGAGCGGGACTCTGCTATTTCCCACACAGCGCAACAAAGTCATGGCAAAATTATTACATACTGTTACTGTGCTGCCAATCAGAATGATTCTGAAATAACTAATTGTATCCTGCATCATATCCTGAGGCGTATTCAGAAAAGTAAATAAAGGTCTCATTGTTAACAGACTAAGGATTGTAACAAGAACACCGATTCCAAGACAAATCAGCACTGACATAGCTGTTTCCTGTCTCATTTTTCCATAATCCTGTGCGCCAAAGGATTGTGAAATATAAATTCCAAGCCCACCTGTCAGTCCAATCATAAATCCAAGGATAAAGAAATGCACGGAGCCGGTATTCCCCACAGCCGCCAATGCTGCATCTCCTATACCTTTTCCAACAATAACCGAATCTACAAAATTATAAAATTGCTGAAAAAAATTTCCTGCCAGAATCGGAAGAAAAAACTGAACAAGCAGTTTCATGCAATTTCCTTCCGTCATTCCTTTTGTTGCTGTCTTTATGTCAATCACGTTCCTTCATTTTCCTGTCTATTTTCCGCTTCATTGCTATATTATCACGCTCTTTTCTAAGTTGCAATCCATTCGGTCCCTCCATTCCAAACATTTTTCTCGGCTATGGACTTATTTGTATTTCTATGGATTTTTCAGTTTTGGCACTCACAGAAATTTTCCAGATATTCGTCCACTTTTTCCGTGTTTACCAACACACAGCGCTTCACTTTGTATACCGCATTCGCTTCCTTTGCGATCTCCTGAAACGTATGTAATCCTAATGAGTAGAGCGATGCTCCCTCTGCATATCTGACAAATTTCTTTTTTCCTGCTCCTACCATATTCTCTAACTGTGGTACTTCAATTCTTGCTCTCGACATCTCTATTTCCTCCTGCGCTATTCCTTCCAAAAATCCAACCATCTGTAGCTTAATCTTAACTTTTGCGCGCCTTACCCTCTGTGCCGCGGATTCATACTGAATTCCTTCCTCTTCTGCGATCTCTCCGATATCCTTCTCCCCAGAAAGATACCCTCTGAATATTCTTAACTCGTTTCTTCCCAGAATACACAGTTGCTGATTGAAAAGTTCATAATCTGCCCTCATTCTGCGAAGCGTGTATGCATCCTTCCGATATTTTTCGCCACGGTCAACACCTTCCAGTACATCTCCTGAAAAATCACAGGCAATAATCGCGTCTCGGGTGATGATATTACTGATTGCCGTATCCGCCGTAATATCACTATGAATGCCCAATGTCTGCACCCGTACTCCCAGATCTCCATGATTTTTCTTTCGGTTATAAGCTTTTTCACTCTCAATCATGTAGCGAAGCCCTTCCGTGTAGCCATCTACGATTCCAATAAAATTCGAATAATTCTTACAGATGATATCCACCTTTCCGGCAGCATCTGCCCTTGCGTAAATCTCAATAATACTTGCCTTTGCCACCATCGAATCCTCCTTGTTTGAATTTGACGTAAGCATCAGCGAAACCGGTTTACTCTTCCTTACATATAGTATTCTACGGCTTTCTATGGATTAAGTCGTTCCCCAAAGAATGGACAAAAAGTACAGTGGGAATGGACTTTAATCTTCTTACTCCCACAAAAAAAGACAACCATTTCTGATTGTCCTTTTGCATAAATTCTATTTCACTCCGACATATTCCATATATGTTACCATATATTTTCCTGTTTCCGCCCTGTCCAGGCGGTTGGGTGCGATATTCATAGTTCTTATATAAATCATAGTAAATTCTTCTTCATTATTTTCTCTACATAATCAATCACACTTTTCCACTCTAGGTCCCCTACATAAAAATTGCTTTTCTGAAACTGCCCCCAAAGCTCTGCCATGTGCAAATCGTCAGATATCAAATGCAATGTAGCTTCTATATCATCCTTGGTAAAAATAGTTTTCCTCTTTTCACAGGTAGCAGAAAATGCATCGTATAAAACCCGCTTCTCTATCTGTTCTTCATAGAAGTTCATGATACTGTAAACATCATAAAAATCTCTTAATCTGGTATTCGCGATTCCCCTATTTATTATTGTCTGCATTTTCTCAGCAAGCAATGTTTCCTTGTTATATGTAAGAACGGAAATCGTTCTATCCTCAAACATCAATTTATAGTCGTATTCTATTGCCCTTGGTGTGATTACATCATCTGTAGAAATATCGATTTTAATTGGTTGACGCATTCTGTCCAACGTAGCTTCCAACATTACGCGAATGCCCGGGTAATCAAACTCTTCCATGATAGTTCTTGTGCTTTTAATTTGAAAGCTAACATTATCTTCCAGCGGGATGTTACAAATTTCTTCAATTATCCTCTGTACATCAGCCTCATTTAGTGGTAATGCTTTTACCGTTGTATCAATATCCATCGTAGCTCGCATATCCACACCAACAATTGACGCTACCAGCATTCCACCCTTAAGAATAAAATTATCTCGATATGACGATATAGATACTCTTTCCAGAAATCTTTCCATCATAAAATTTCGAATTAGCGTAGTCGCTTTATTACTGTTCCCATCCGAAATATTTCTCACCTTATCTTTTAATTGTCTTGATGAACTAATCACACTAACACCTCCACGTACTTCATCACTTCATCTCGAATTCCCATCATATCCGCATATACAATCAACTGCGATAGCTTTTTGTCCTTCGATGACATATATTCCTTGATAGCCGTTTGAAATACTTGTACTTCATACTTATTACGATTCATTATCAAATCGCAAATGCAACGCTCCTTATCGTAAACCTTAACTAAATTTCCACTGCTGGATGCAATCTCACAAATTCCTATTTTGTATAAATCCGGTGCCGCATATTTCACCGAAACATCAAAATCATTATCCTTAAGATGGCTCGCATTATATCCCTGTGGCACAGTAACACACACAGATGAATACTCTCTATCTGTCAAACCGTGCAAATATAGTGCTGTTTCTCCGGAATAAATAATCGCACCATTTCTTTGTTGCAAAATGAACAACTCATCCGGCCACACATCATCCATTATATATAAACCTCTTGAGACCTTCTCCATGCCGTGTTCCTTAATATATTGTGCAACATAGGTCTTAGAAATATCTTCATTACACACCAAAGAGGTAATAAGATAACCGTTATATTTTTCAATGAAATTTTCAATTTTTTCCTTTTTAGTCATTCTATTCACCTCTTTACTTTACCTCTACGCTTTAATTATATTATTTAAAAGCGAGAAAGTAAACTTTTTTTTATTTTTTGACCTATGCCTCTTTATTTAACCTCGCCAGCACCTTCACCTGCTCAATCGCCACTTTTCTCACATCCTCATTCTTCATCTCCTGCAGCATCATAGCAAGCTGCATCACATCAGCATCAAATCCCATCTCATCTCCATCCATCAAATATCCTGCTGTAGTATTCAGTACCTTTGCAATATCTCTGAGAATGCTTACCTTGATATCAATTTTTCCTGTCTCATAAGCAGAAATCGTACATTTCTTTGTATATATAGCCTCTGCCAATTCCTCCTGTGTCATTCCCATCTTCATTCTGCATTCTCTAATTTTCATTCCCATTGTCATTTCCATTTTTCTCTCCATTTCCGGAGTCCAAAACGAAAATAAGCACAAGAAAAGGAGTCTACAAAACGTATGACAATAAGACAGGTAGCGACAATTATATGCCACCTGGCGTTATTTCCGTTTTGTAGGCTCCTGATAGTTCTATGCTAAATCCAACTCGTTACAAACTCTTGGTAATCAGTACCGACCTTGATGGTTCTCGGCCAAATTCAACGGTTCCTCTGATTCCTCATGTTATTCTGTTTTAATAATTCGCTGCTCGCTTCATCGGTTGCATCTGCTTACATCCCTTAGTCTTTTGGACACTTAGTATCCCTGATACAACGGGAATAGTGCTTCATAGTGATCTAGGAAGCCAGTATACC
>OAVV01000737.1_pt1 | contig 22870 bp, 20 predicted proteins | sample 1501401 | NCBI WGS metagenome assembly OAVV01 (sample SAMEA2580098, study PRJEB22360) | human gut metagenome | biome: human gut; feature: human-associated habitat; material: faeces | place: Denmark | collected 2008/2010 | reverse complement strand
CAGGAACATCATATTTCGTCTGTACCGTTTTTCTTTTCATAAACCTATAAAATCACGACTTGCGAGAGGACGCTTATATCTGCCCCTCACAACCTATAAAAGCACCACAGAATCTGCGGCACTACGCTGGTGAAACTCCGGTTTCTTCTTTTCTTTTGGCAGGTTTTACATTATAATAATTTTAACTGTAAAGAATTTTTATCTTAAAGGAGATTTTATATGCGAAACATTCTGAATATAAATTCTGACTGGATATTATCCACGGAAAAGACTCCGGACGGCAAAGCTGTCCACAAAAGAATCCTTCCTTTGAATAAGGAAAACGAGTACTGTTATTATCTGGAACTGTTAGGAGCTGCACCTTCCATGGAAGTATTTGTGAATCAGGAAAAAATCGGAGATCACACCGGAAGCTATACGCTTTACCGCGTGGATGTCACCGATCAGATTGTAAATGGCGACAACGAATTAGACATTGTATGTGACAGTGAAGTTCCTTGTTTAGATGCCAGTCTTATCGTTGTCGGAAAACATCATTTTTCATTAGACCACTTTGGTGATGCAGGACTTACCGTGATCCCAGAGGAAATTTCCACTTCCTCTGCAAGTATCCGTATCACTGCCCATGCAAAAAATCTTCCAAAAGATGCCATGATCTCTTACACTGTGCTTACTACCACAGGTACAATGCTTGCAAATAAAAGTGTTCCGGTCTCGGCACCAGAGTATATCTGCCATCTGACGAACCCATGCCTCTGGAATGGAAAAACCTCTCCAAAGCTTTATGTGGTCGTGGCAGGACTGATTGTTAACGGCGCCACAGAAGATCAGATTGTCCTTCCTTTTGGGCTGCGCAATCTGTCCATGGAGTCAAATGGCTCTGTTATCGTAAACGGTCTTTGTGTCCCGGAAAATGATCTCATCCGCACTCTGGAATCTGATCCGTTTGTCTATGACGATATGGACGAAGACGGAAGTTTTGCCTGTGTGGAATTAAAAGAACTCTGCGACATTGCTGCAGATGAGGAGGACTGTAGGAATCTGCTCACAGAATATGTGTTGCAGAACGCTTATCACCCTTCCATCCTCTGCTGGAAACTTCCGGAAGAACATGCCGATTTTGCCGCTTTGCTCCGCGAATTAGATTCCACACGCCCGGTGTTATTTTAAATAATATGGAACAAAGTGTGCGCCAGGCGCACACTTTCGCACACAGGCGGGCAGCGCAGCTATCTGTTCAGGAAACCGCCTCACAGGCTTTTTCAAATTCTGTATGTACCTTAGCCATCTGCTCCTGCAGATGGCTGATTTCATTTTTACGTATGGAAGCTACTACCTCTGATGCTGCCTGGAACAGTTCCGTCATTCCAAGGGTCCCAGCAACCCCTTTTAAGGCGTGAACGGCCTCTAACACATCCTCATACCGTTCTTCTTTCATTGCCTGTTCCCCAATTGCAAGATGATCGTCCTCAGTCAGCTTTTTCAAAAATCTTTCATATAAAGCTTCATTTCCCGCAAAACGTTTCACTGCATTTTCATAATCAACTCCATAGGCTTTCAATTTTTCTTTATCCATTTTCACCACTCCATTCCGGTTACTATTTTTTCATTTTCGGCTGGAAAATGATACTTGCAATATAGGAAAAAATCAGTGCTGCGGAAATACCAACCGCACTCGCTTTAAATCCTCCCATAAAAATGCCAATAAATCCATTCTCGTCCACTGCTTCCTTTACGCCTTTCCAGAGTGTATTTCCAAAGCCTGGCAGCGGCACACTTGCACCGGCTCCCGCGAACTCTATGAATGGCTGATAAATCTGCAATGCGCCAAGCACCGCCCCAAGGCATACGAGTAAAACCATGATCCTGCCCGGAAGCATTTTTGTTTTCTCCATAAGAATCTGGACAAGTGCACAGATCAGTCCGCCTACCCAGAATGCATTGATATAATCCATTTTTCATCCCCTTTTCTTTCTGAAAATCCATTGTCTATGCATCTGCATGTTCGATGACAACTGCGTGTGCAATGCCCGGCACCGTCATTCCTTCATTGAAAGACACCGTTGAAAGCAATGCGCCTGTCGGCACGAACAATATCCGTTTTAACGTTCCATCTTCGATCTGTTTTAAAAAGTAAGCGCTTAGCGTCACTGCTGAACAGCCGCATCCGGAACCACCTGCCCCGGTATTCTGGCTTTCAGCATCAAAAATTTCAATTCCACAATCCGAGTGTATCTTACTGATATCGTAACCGTCTTTTAACAACAGGTCAATGAGAATTTTCTGTCCTACCGTTCCGAGATCTCCTGTAATGATCCTGTCATATTCTTTTTCACTTCGCCCGAAATCCTCAAAATGCTGTCTGATGACCTCTTTGGCTGCAGGTGCCATGGCTGCCCCCATATTCATGGAATCTTTGATCCCAAAATCCACAATTTTTCCGGTTGTGATCCCTGTGATTTTTGCCATTCCCCTCTCTTTTCCGAGGACGAAAGCAGCGCTTCCGGTCACTGTCCAGGTGGCCGATTTCGGTCTTTGGTTTGCATATTCGAGCGGGAATCTGAATTGTTTTTCTGCGCTGGCAAAATGACTTGAGGTCATGGTCACGACGTGATCCGCATAGCCGGCCGCTACACACATTGCACCGAGAGACAGCGATTCCCCACAGGTACTGCAGGCTCCGTAAAGTCCAAAGAGCGGTACCTGAAAATCCAGCACCCCAAACGAGGTCGCCATGGTCTGCCCCAAAAGATCGCCTGCGAAAAGATACCGGATGTCCTCTTTTTTTAATCCGGCTCTGCCGACCGCCATGGTGAAAGCTTCTTTCTGCAGCGTGCTCTCTGCCTCTTCCCATGTGTTCTGACCAAATTTATCGTCCTCACCGATCACATCAAAATGACCTGCCAGAGGTCCCTCTCCCTCCTTTTTTCCAACAATATTTGCCGTGCTGATAATAAAAGGAGCCTCTGTAAAACAGAGGCTCTGTTTTCCCTTCTGCATACTCGTATCCACACTTTCTTTTTCTTTTAGTATGGATCAGGGAAGTTTTTCTTATTCTCTTTTTTATCATTTTCTTATCGTTTTTGCAATCGCTTCCGGTGATAACTGTAAAAAAACACAAAGCTCTAAAAACTCTTCGGCAAGCAGAGGTTCTTTATAATCCGGATGCAGTTTTTCTTCCGGAACTTGTGTCTGTTCTGAGATCTCAGATGCTGAAATTCCTTTTTCCTGCATATAAGCAAGGATATATTCTGTCACTCTGGATTTATTCATGCGCTCCGCTCCTTTTCTCATGCGCTCCGCTCCTTTTCTCATGTGTTCTTCCCGATATATGCAGACCTCATCATGCAAGCATGTTCGGTCTACATATTCTCGATTGGCACCGCTCATTGCTTACGCACATTATATTCTTATAATTCAAGACTTTCAACCATATTTTCCCATATAATCAGAATTAATTGACGGTCTAAAATATGTGAGATATGATAACCATAATAACTTTTTAAATTTCAGAAACAGGGGATTTTTATGCGAAATGAATTAATTCCAAAGGTGTTAAAAGAATATAGAAAACGAAATCATTACTCGGTCAAGGACGTATCGATCAGGCTGATGGAACATGATATTGATGTTGCACCGAAGACGATTTATGGCTGGGAAAGCGGACAGGCACAGCCGACGGCAGATACACTGCTCTTACTGTGCGAGATATACAAAATCCCGGACATCCTGAACTCCTTCGGTTACGACCAGCCCGATGATCCGGCAGCTTCCCTGACTTATCATGAACGTGAGATCATCTACGCCTACCGCAACCGCCCTGAGTTGCAGCATGCGGTCGACATTCTGCTCGGATGCGATTAAGTATTTTGTTTCCTGTGATCCAATCTGATCTGTACGATATGTAACTAAAAAAGAGGTTTTTCTGTAGAAATATCTGTTTTCAGGATTTTTGCAGGAAAACTTTTTTTATGTGCTCTTTCCCCGGCTTCTTACAAATCCAGACAGTCACACTGCTGTTTCCGTGTATATCATTTTATTTTCACAGGTTGCAACTTTGCTTTAAGAAGTATAGAATAGAAGATACTCTGCGGTTTTATGGTAGTTCCGTAAAACCGTTTACCGCAGGACATTATTAAGGGAGATTTATTTATGAACGCTTTCCAATTTATCTTTCAGTATATCAAACGGCATAAAGTCCAGTATACGCTTGGTATCATCACGCTTTTTGTGGTAGACTTTGCCAATATTTTTATTCCGAAACTTACCGGTGTCATCACCGACGGACTCACCGCCCACAGCCTTGACTGGAGCGGAGTCAGATTAAATCTGCTTTACCTTTTTCTGCTTGGACTGCTGCTTGCGGTCGGCCGTTTCTTCTGGCGGTACTTCCTGTTTGGAGCTTCCCGCTCCATCGAAAAAGAGCTGAGAAACGACATGTTTTCCCATCTGGAAAAAATGGATGTGGAATATTACAACGAGCACAAAACCGGTGACCTGATGACACGTTTTACCAGCGATCTGAACGCGATCCGCATGGCGATTGGACCTGCCGTCATCTGTGTGTTTGACGCCTCCGTCATGACCCTTATGGTCATTTTCCAGATGATGTATTATGTCAGCGTGAAGCTGACACTGATCGCAGTCATCCCAATGCTTTTCATTTTATTTGGCGAGATTTATTATGGAAAAATCATCCGTCCGCGCTTTACTGCAAGGCAGGAGGCTGTTTCCGATCTCACCGACTACGTGCAGGAAAGCTTTTCCGGTATCCGTGTCATCAAGGCGTTTGTCCGTGAGAAGGCACAGCGTTACCACTTTTTAAAAGAAAACGAAAACACCATGGAAAAGAACTTAAGCATTGCAAAGATCCAGTCGATCGTCATTCCACTTTTAGATGTCATCATCGGGCTTTCCTCGCTGCTTACGCTCATTTACGGCGGCTATCTTGCGCTGGTCGGGGACATCACGCTTGGACGCTTTGTCGCTTTTAACCAGTATATTAACATGCTTGTCTGGCCGATGTTAGCCTGCGGGGATTCCGTCAATATGTTTTCGCAGGGTGCTGCCTCCATCCGAAGGATCCAGGAGATTTTCAAAGAACAGCCTGCCATTGCAGACACCGACAAAACAAAGGATGTGGACGACATTAAGGGCGAAATTGATTTTCATCACCTTACCTTCATCCACCGCGGTCACAGCGAACCGACTTTAAACGACATCACCCTGCATGTACCGGCAGGGACAACGCTTGCGATCATCGGGCGCACCGGAAATGGAAAATCCACACTGGTAAATCTCCTGCTGCACCTTTACAACACGAAACCGGGCATGCTTTTCATTGATGGAAAGGACATTAACACCATTCCTTTAAAAACACTGCGTGAAAATATCGGATACGTTCCGCAGGATAACTTCCTGTTCTCGGACACATTGAAATCCAATATCGCATTTGGCGCTGAAAATGAGGATATGGAAGCCATCCAGTCCGCAACACGCGCTGCCTGCATCCATGAAAATATCGTCCAGTTCCCGGACGGTTATGAGACAATTGTAGGTGAGCGCGGCGTCACCTTATCCGGCGGTCAGAAACAGCGGAGCTCCATTGCCAGAGCTCTGATGAAAAATGCACCGATCCTGATTTTAGACGACGCCCTCTCCGCTGTCGATACCGACACCGAGGAACACATTTTAACAAATTTAAAGAAAAACCGGGAAGGAAAGACGACCATTCTCATTGCGCACCGCATCTCGACGATCCAGAATGCGGATATCATTATGGTGTTAGAGGACGGCACTGCCGCCGAGATTGGAAATCACGATTCCCTTATGGCAGAACACGGCATTTATTACGATATGTTTGAAAAACAGCAGTTAGAAGCCATCCATGGTGAAGCCGGAAAAGCGCTCATCAGACAGGATCATCCAACTGCAAAAACAGGAAAGGAGGACGCATAACTATGAAACGTTTACTGGCCTATTTAAAACCGCACAAATGGGTTATGACTGCTGCGACAGTCCTCGTCCTCTTTATCATCGTGGTAGAACTTTACCGCCCGATCGTCATCGGTGATGCGATCGATGATTATATCAACGGCTATTACGCACCGTACATCGAAACCACTGCGGATGCGCCGGGTGCTGTTCCTTATCATGACACTTACCTGACGAGAGATTTTGAGACGGCAGACGGACAGACTTACGATCAGATTCTTCTATATAATAATGACTATTATATGGCTGAAAATCTTTCATCCGAAGAATGTGATGCATTAAAAAATGCAGATTCCGCCACGCTTTCATCTTATGTAAACCAAAATGCAGTACTTCTTACAAGGGACGACTTAAAAAATTTGCGGCATTATGATTTTACCGGCATTTTAAAAGCAGCTGCTCTCTACCTGCTGCTTCTGCTCACCGGATTTGTCTTAAACGCATTAGACACCTGGATCCTGCAGAAAATGGGACAGGAGATCATTTACCAGATGCGTGAGGAGGTCTTTACCCACATTCACAGCTTATCGTTAAACTTTTTCAACAATACGCCTGTGGGAAAACTTGTCACCCGTGTCTCCAACGACACCGAAGCGGTCAATGAACTTTTCTCCACCATTTTGGTAAAACTCTTTAAAAACATTGTAAAAATTATCGGATATGCCGTTGTCATGCTCTCCATTAATGTCAAAATGGCTCTCGTATCCTTTGCACTGCTGCCGCTTGTCACAATGCTGACCTTCTTTTTCCGCTTTATGTCAAGGAAGGCATACGAGCTTACACGAAACCGCATTACCGACTTAAACACATTTTTATCGGAGCACCTCTCCGGCATGAAGCTCATCCAGATTTTTGCAAGGGAAGAGGAAAAATATGCACAGTTTGAAAAGAAATCCGAAGATTTATACAAGGCAAACTGGCGTGAGGTTATGACATTTGCGATTTTTCGTCCATCCATTTATCTGGTGTCCGTGCTTGCCATGATGCTTGTGATTGGAACCGGAAGTGCCGGGGTGTTAAACCAGACGCTCTCGCTCGGAACGCTGTTTATTTTTATCACCTATATTTCCTCGTTTTTTGATCCGATCCAGGAACTTGCGGAACAGTTTGGTACATTGCAGTCCTCTCTCGCCTCCGCCGGAAAAATTTTCTCCATTTTAGACGAGAAACCGGACATTGTAAAACCAACGCACCCGGTGGAAGTCAACATCAAAGGACGCATCGAATTCCGTCATGTATGGTTCGCCTACGAGAAGGACGATTATATTTTAAAAGACATCAGTTTCGTCATCGAACCGGGCGAAAAAGTTGCATTTGTCGGTGCTACCGGAGCTGGAAAATCTTCCATCTTAAATCTGATTGGACGATACTTTGACATCCAGAAAGGTGAGATTTTGATCGACGGCGTCAACATCAAAGACATCGACACTGATGTGCTGCGCGCCGCGATCGGGCAGGTACAGCAGGATGTATTTATTTTTACCGGGGATATTAAGAGCAATATTTCACTGGACAATGAGAATATTTCCATTGAGGACGTGAAACGTGCCGCAGAGATCGTGCACGCAGATTCCTTTATCGAAAAAATGCCGGGCGGCTATGATGCCCCTGTCACAGAGCGCGGAAGCACCTTATCCGCCGGACAAAGACAGTTACTCTCCTTTGCAAGAACCTTAGCTTATGATCCGACCATCCTTGTCTTAGACGAGGCAACTGCCAATATCGACACGGAGACCGAGGCTCTTATCACAAGTGCTCTGGCAAAACTCATGGAGGGCAGAACTACGATCATGGTTGCACACAGACTTTCCACGATCCAGCATGCCGACAAGATCATTGTCATGCATCAGGGACAGATCAAGGAAGCCGGCACCCATCAGGAACTTCTCGCCCAGAACGGACTGTACCGGAAATTGTACGATCTGCAGCTCGTGGAAGCGTAGCAGTTCAATTTTTGTAACGACAGTTTATATGTCCGCCCCGGGAGCATAAACATCCTTGCCGCCGCTTTAAACACACCGGTTTCCGTCATGGAAACTGCCGGGGAAGGCGGCGCATGGGGCATGGCACTTCTCGCCTCCTATATGGTTCACAAAAAAGACGGCGAAACATATGTAGAAACAGAATGTTCACATTTACTGCCTGGTGAACGGTACCCTCTGATTATTTCCGAATCTCCACCCACTCCATCTCAAGCTTCGGTTTCACAACCTCTGTTTTTATCTCGTAGTATCCCTGTTTTAATTCCACACGGCAAATCTTCTGCGTGTTCGGTCTGCCTTCCGTGCCGCTCGTCTGCAATGTGAAGAATAATTCATCGTTGAGATAGAGGTTTGCGGCTGCCTGTGCCAGATTTGACTGCGGAGAAATAAATTTTACAACAACATTGTATACACCAGACTGGTTTACATAAATTTTCTGTGACACTTTATCTTCCGGAACAATGCTTATATCGCTTTCCCCATTTGCCCCTTCTGATCCAGCCCCCTGCAACGGCTCATATGCCTTCACTTCCTCCAACGGTCTTAACGGACGTTTCATAACCGGAGCATTTAAAATAAACCGACAGATATTTTTTGCAGAGCGCTGCAACTCCCCAATGGTCAGCTTTCCATTGTCCAGTGCCTCCAAAATATCATCGCCCATGGCATTGATTTCCGCGCCGTTATTGTTGACTACCATATAAAGGTCATTCTGGGAGCGCACCATCGAAGAAAGTGCATGATGATCCTGCTTGCCACCTTTTACAACATCATTGACACTTGCCCACCAGTCGGTCATGACAATGCCTTCATACCCCCACTCTCCTCTTAAGATCGTGGTATTTAAATCATAATTGGACGATGTCCAGTGTCCATTGATCGGATTATAAGATGTCATAATAGAGGAGGCTTCCCCTTCTTTGACTGCAATCTCAAATCCTTTCAGATAAATCTCACGCAGTGCACGCTCTGACACAACAGAATCTACTGTATGTCTTGCCGTCTCCTGGTTGTTCGCCGCAAAATGCTTCACCGTTGCAAAAGAGCCGCCTTTTTTGATTCCCCTTGTCACTGCTGCCGCAAAACATCCGGTCACATAAGGATCTTCACTGAAATACTCAAAATTGCGTCCGTTCAACGGATAGCGGTGGATATTAATTCCAGGTCCGAGCAGAGTGTCCACTTCGTTTGCAACCAGCTCTTTTCCTTCCATCACATAAAGTTCTTCCATCATTGGAATGTTAAACGAACATGCAAGCAGTGTTCCGATTGGAAGCTGTGTTGCCTTCAATCCGCTCTCCATACGGATACCGGAAGGTCCGTCTGCACAGCAGGCAGCCGGGATTCCATATGCATACAGGCGGTCGCTGACACCTCCAAATGTGGATGCCGTACCCGGTGTTACTTTCGGGCTGCTCATTCCTTCCCCGCGCACGATCGTGGCAAGTTCCTCTTTGGTCAATTGCGCGATAAATGTATCCAAATCTGCTTTTCCCTCTGCAACATCCGAAAAACGGATTCCTTTGTCTCCGGTGATTGCAAGCTGCTCCGGTAAATGCGCCTCAATCCGTTCCTGTAACCGGATCGTCTGCTGCGGCACTGCCTCCTTTTCCTGCTGATAGCTTCCATCCTCCCGGCTCTGTCCCGGACGGATGCGCTCAAATGCTTCTGTCGGTGCGAGTGCTTCCTGCAGGGCTTCCGTCACACAAAGCTCTTTTACGATATATGCTCCTTTTCCATCCACATCTGCGATTTTCGTATTCCGCACACTATTACCCACATGGAATACGTAAGCACCTGCCTCTGATACATAGCAGGACTTGTGGCCTGCCACACCGGAATCATCATATGAAGCAAGATTTTTTACCGGAATGTGCAGTGTCATTTTCTGTTTTTCTCCCGGAGCCAGCTCCTTTGTCTTTGCAAATGCTTTTAATTCTCTCGCCGGTTTTCCAAGTTTTCCCTGCGGTGCCTGCACATAGACCTGTACGACCTCTTTTCCCCTGCAGTCTCCTGTATTTTTCACACAGATGGTAATCTGCACTTCTTTTCCTGCACATGTTCCATTATCAATCGATACTCCGTGACTGCCCCAGGCACCTCCGACTTTGGATTCTTCTGTAACCGTCTCCGCTTTTAAAATTTCAATGTCAAACTTCGAATAGGAAAGTCCAAAACCGAACTCATACATGACTTTTTCCGGGCAGAATGTCTCAAAATAGCGGTATCCCACATAGATATCTTCGGTGTAAAAATTGCGCACATTGTCTCCGAAATCGTTCGCCGCCGGATAATCTGCCAGTGAACATGCGATCGTGTCCGTCAGTTTTCCACTAGGAGACACTTTTCCACTCAAAACATCCGCAACTGCATTTCCACTCTCCATGCCGCCCTGCCAGATATAGAGCACGGAACGGATATGATCCTTGTATACAGGATTCTTAAGCCAGCTCATATCTATGATATTCGACACGTTCAAAAGCACTGCGACCTGTTCAAAATGCGCTGTCAGAACCTTCAGATTTTCAAGTTCTTCCGGCGTTAGAAGGTAACTGCCCGCCTCATTTGCATAATCCTTATCTTCGCCTGCAGTACGTCCGATAATAAAAATCGCTTTCTCTGATTTTTCTGCTGCGGCTGAGTGGAAATAAACGCCGTTTCCTTTTTTGTTCGTCCGCCGCCTGCCGCAATCTCCTCTGTGATCACCATCTCTTTCTGGTGCCACGGCTCTGCTGCCCAGCCGCCACCGCCGTTGTCAAATGGGTGGTCTTTTAACCACGCTCTGTAAATGTCTGCCAGCTCCTCATTCAAAGTAAAGCTGCCGCTCTCTCTCATTCCATCATAAATATTCACCGCATAAGGCACGTTGACAGCTCCGCCGGAACCAGTCCCGCTGCGGTAAGTCTCAAACTGGCACCTGCCAAACACAGACACCATCTCTTCTTTTTTCAACGGGAACATGTGACCTTCATTTTTCAATAAAACGGCTCCCTCTGCGGCTGCCGCCCTGCAATATACTCCAAATCCTTCCAATGGTACTCCGATTGTACTCATACTCATCTGCTTCCTCCAAATACGTTTCTATTTTTATTTTAAAATGTTTTCTTTCACATCACATATTCTAGTAAAATCTTCTCTTCCATGCTATAATTTTTCTATTCAAAAATATAACAATTTTGTCATTGGAGGTTTTCTATGGATTATCCGGAGGAAAGAAAACAATATATTGACGGCATCGCCTGCCAGTATCTCTGTCATATTGAAAAAGCAGAGAAACCGGGCAATGTATTTTTCGCTCATTTTCATTATTATATTGAAATGCTCTATGCACTTTCCGGTCATTTCCGTATTTATTTAAACGGAATTTACCACGAATTTGCGGCAGGGGATTTTGTACTGATCAATTCCAGGGAAGTGCACCAGATCGACGCGCTCTCATCAGAGGGCGGCTCTTATATCGTGGTTCGTTTTCTCCCGGAACTCATTTACGACGGCATGACGCAGAGCCACTTTGAGTTAAAATATCTGCTTCCATTTATCACCGAAAACAGCATTTATGAAAAAGTAATTTCTTCTTCCATATTAAATGCAAAACACTCTGCCATCCCCGGACTTATGAACGAGATTATCCGGGAATCTGAGGAAAAACAATACGGCTACGAGCTTGCAATCAAAAATCACATTGGCGGTATTTTTCTTTGGCTGCTGCGCTACTGGCATGCAAATGGCGAAGAACCGCTTCTCGAAGATTTTGAAAACCAGCAGTTAAAACAGCAGCTCTCCCCAGCCCTGACCTACATGATCACCAATTATGAAAAATCTATCAGCGCAGCGGACATGGCAAAACTCTGCAATTTGAGCTACAGCTATTTTTCCAGAAGTTTCAACCGGCTTTTGCATATGAATTTCAGTGATTACCTGAATGAGATCCGCATCCGGGAAGCGGAAAAGCTGTTAGTCTCAACTACCCAGAACGTGACGGAGATTGCATCTGCGGTCGGTTTCTGTACCACAAGTTACTTTATCAAACAGTTTACCAAATACCTGCATGTTTCTCCCAAACAATACCAGAAACAAATGCGCCAGGGACAGAAAGATTTCATTGCATAACCACGCAACACAAGCTATAATAGTTTGCAGTGTCCAGTGGTTCCTTAACGGTGATCGGCGGTGCCGGACTTGTCATCGGCTCTTTTGTATCCGGTGGTACTGCAACTCCAAACTTTACCCGATTCGCAAAGTCTGAATATCTGGACTACAAACGACAATGCCTTATATACCGCCGGACTCGGACTTGCTAATATCTTCCATCAGAAGAAAAAACCTATGGTACTGATCTCCGGTATCGTTGGAACGATTTTATCCGTCTGGTTATACTATAACTTCTGTAACTGGTTAAATGTATTAAACTGGGGGATTTCCTCCATCAATGGCATGGTGGTTGCTGTCGTCTGCTACCTGATTGGATATTTTGTGAAGAAAAATCAGAGATAAATAATACGTCCTAATTCTGCTGAAGTTCTGTGTGAGATGGAAATGACAGTGCGGTCTTTCGCTACACGCTTTAACGCCAGTAACACTGCCTTTTCCGTCTCTGCATCCAGATTCGCCATGATCTCATCAAACAGCAGCATTTGTGGTTCCGCCACTGCGGCTCTTGCAATGGATAAGAGCTGCCACTGTCCCTGCGAGAATAACTCCGGCGTGCATTTCGTGTCATATCCGTTTTCAGTGCTTTCTATCACATCGTCTAACCCGGTCAGCTCTGCCACTGCTTTTACGCGGTCTGCCGGAATGGTTTCATCATACAGCGTGATCTGATCGCGTACCGTTCCCGGAACCATGTGGAAGGTCTGTTCTACATAGCCGAACAGTTTCCGTTTCTCTTCCTCCCGGACTGCCGCTGCCGGTCTTCCGTGGATCAAAACCTCTCCGCCCTGCGGTTCGTAAAGTCCTAAGAGAAGTTTTAAAATCGTACTTTTTCCTGCCCCGGTTCGTCCTGCGAGTGTTACCTGCTCCGCGTCCATGACCTTTAAATTCAAATGGTCTAAAACGACATGTTCATCATAACCGAAGGTCACATCCCGAAACTCGACAAACGGAACATCTGCTGTTTTATTTTCTGAGTGTCCCCCAGCCATCTGTTCCACGCATTCTTCTGCTACTGTCTCGCTGTCTTTTTCCACTATCTGCTTCTCCTCAAGTGCAAAAAATTCATTGATCCTGTGGATTCCGGCAATCGCAGACTGAATCGTCTGAATCTCCATTCCGAGGCTCTCCACCGGGGAGAATATCTGTGAGATATAGTTGATGACCGCAACCGCAGTTCCGGCAGACATTCCAAAGAAGGTCAGTACCGTGTGGTTTCCGGACGCGGAAAGCAGCATGACAACTGCGACAACCACCGCATTCAATATCAGTATCACCGGGGAGTAAACCGCATCATAAAAATTGGTGCGCTCCATCGCTGCATAACTCTCCCCGATATAAGTGTCGTAACGCTCTTCCATGTATGCTTCCTTTGCAAGACAATGGATTGTGCGGATATTGTGAAGCGTCTCCGGCACATGACCGGATGCCCGTCCGACAGCCTTTCGGTTTTCAATCTGCGCCGCCAGCATATTTTTTTGGACATGTCTGGTAAACCAGAATAAAAACGGCAGCAACACCAGCAATACCAGCGTCAGTCCACGGTTTTGAAACCAGATCACGACAAGGATACTGATAATCTTACATACATCCGCAAACATACTGATAATCCCGGAGGCAAACAGATTTTCCACCGTGTCAACATCCCCGACAAACCGTGACACCAGTGTTCCCGGCTCCTGCTTATTCACACTGTCTGCCGTCAGACTTACAAATTTATCCATCAGGCTGCTTCTTAGTGCATGTGTGATTTTCTGACCAAACACCGTCAGGAGTCCTTCCCTCGCAGCTTCCAATATTCCGGTAAGTGCGAGCAGGACAAAATAGAGAAGGATCACAGAAAACGCCGCCTCATTACCGGCAGTCACTGTATCGATGATTTTGGCAAGTATCAGCGGCGGAATCAGCGCTGCCACAACTGCTCCGATCACTGCGGTCAGGATTCCGGCAGACAGCATTTTCTGTTTTTTGATTGTTTCCAGGATCACACTTTTTACCTGTCTTTCCTGTCTCATCTGTCACTCCTCCTTCCCTCTGCATGTTCAGAAACTGTTTTTCTATTTTCCGTTTCCACTTTCGCATTCTCTCTTTCATCGCTCTGTGTCTCATACAGACTGCGATACTCCGGTATCTTTTCCAGAATTTCTTCATGTGTACCGACCACCGCCTTTCCATCTTCCATCCAAATGACCTGATCCATCTGCGGGAACAGATATAAACGGTGAGAAATTAAGAATACAATATTGTCTTTCGTCTGCTGTTTCAAATTGGCAAAAATCTGTTTTTCCGTGTTTTTGTCCAATGCCGAAAAAGGATCATCCAGAATCAGAACCGGCTTTTTGTGGCAGAGTGTCCTTGCAAGTGCGAGACGCTTTGCCTGACCGCCGGAGAGACGCACTCCGCCATTTCCAACCGCGGTCTTTTTTCCATCCGCCAGCTCTGCAGTTTCCTGTTCCATGCACACTGCCTTTAAGTAATCGTCTGCCTCTTTTTTCTCACCGAGCAAAATATTATTTTCCACACTGTCAAAAAACAACTCCGGATCATGTCCAAGATAACCGATCCGCTTCGTGCGGTCTGCCTCGTCCATAGCCTGCAAATCTGTGCCGTCCACAAGAATCTGTCCCTCATAAGGATATTCACACAAAAATACTTTTCCAAGCGTTGACTTGCCACATGCGACCGCCCCGGTAATACCGATGATCTGTCCTTTTTCTGCGGAAAGACAAATGTCGTCTAAAATTTTCTTTCCATCCGGATAAGCAAAATTCAGATGACTGATCTGTATTTTTTGCACTGTTGTCTCTGTTTTGCCTGCTGGGACTGTGTCGTTTTTTTCCTTACACTCCCTGGCATGATTTTCTGCTGTCTGATCTTCGATCGCAGTTCTCTCATCTTTTCGTGTCAGAAGTGGTTTGATACGGTTCCATGAAACCTGTGCTTTATGTACCGCATTGAACAGCTTCGCAGCGCTTGACGACTTCACGGAAAGTTTCACAAAGCACGACAAAAATGTGGTAAACGCCGCAATGCCCCATGCACGCCAGCCGGTTCCCAATACATTTTTCTGTCCGAAATACAAAATGAACAGCACACCTGCCATGGAGATGACGCGATACACCGGTGGCATTGCCGTGTTCCAGATGTTTGCTCTCACGGCTGCTTTTTCATACGCAGACAAATTTTCTTCATATGCATTCTGTCTTTCTTTTTCACGCCCGAAAACACGGTATGTGATTGCATTTTCTGCCCGGTCTAACGTCGCTGCGCTCAGCGCGCCGGACTGTTCCTTGTAGGCAGCCCCGGTTCTCTGGATCATTTTTTTCATTTTTTCTGCGGTCATGTAAGAGATTGGCGGAAACAGCATACATAAGAGCGCCAGCCGCCAGTCATACCACAAAAGCATTCCGGCATAGACTGCCAGTGCCACACCTGTATCAAAAATTTCCGTCGTAAATTTCCGCATTCCCTCCACACAGTCATCAACGTCGAGGATCGCTTTCGTTATGACATTGCCTTCGCCCTCTTCCTTAAGGCTCGCCCTGCTTTTTCTGACAAGGCTTCCATAGAGGATTTCCTTCATCCTGCGGTTTACATTATTGGCAAAACGGCGGACATAAAAACGCTTGATATATCTCGAACTCTGCACGATCACGATCACTGACACATAGCTTAACACAAGAATCAGCATATCGCCAAACTGTCCGGCACCTCTTAAAATGTCCACAAGACAGCCGGTCATTTTTCCTTCGAACCACGGTCCTGCAAGCAGTCCTACATTATAGATCAGACCGGATATTGTCACCGCCAGAAGTACTTTCCATTCCGCTTTAAAGTAGGACAGAATCCTATCCGGCTGAAAGGATGCTGGCTGTTTCTGTTTTTCTTTCATTTTGTCCTCCTTTTCCCTATAAAGCAGAAAAGGCATCACACCAAAGTGTGATGCCTCTCGCATTCCTGCCTGTTTATTCATAAACATGTTTTTTCTTATCTTTTGCTTTTACCTGTTTTTTCTTTAACATATGTTTTGGATTTTTGTCTGCCATAATGTATCCTTCCTTTCCAATGCCTATAGGCTTTTCGGTCTGTAGGTTACTTTCTGTACAAAATAATTATCCTTCAATTGCGATGAATTTACGTTCCGGTACTGCTGCCTTTGCTTCTTTCTTTGGAACAAACAGTTTCAAGATACCATGTTTGAACTCGCCCTTGATATCTTCCTCTGTTATATCTTCACCAACATAGAAACTACGCTCGCAGGAACCTGCATAACGTTCTCTTCGGATGTACTTGCCGGTATCTTTCTCCTGCTCATCCTGATCAAGACCTTTTGCAGCGGCGATAGACAAATATCCATTGTCTAACGATACCTTAATCTCATCTTTCTTGAATCCAGGCAGATCGATAATCAGCTCGTAGCCGTTGTCCATTTCCTTGATATCTGTTTTCATAAGGTTCTTTGCATGTCTGCCATACAATTTCTTCTCAACCTTACTGTCATCATAGAATGGTAAATCAAACAAATCTTCAAATAAATCTTCTCCAAAAATACTAGGCATCAACATAAGTCATCTCTCCTTTTTCTACGGTATCCGCTTTCTCGTGGATATCTCATGCTTTATTACCTTGTTTCTTTGGAACTGGGATGTCCGGAGAACTCACAGAACTTTTACTTCTGAAATCTTTTCTGATCTCTTGGTTCTTCTTTTGTTCTCTTCCTTTGTTCTGACTATGTTATACACCCGTTTGTTAGCACTGTCAATAGTAGAGTGCTAATTTTTTGTGAAGATTTTGTGAAAGTGGACTACATTCACATAAATATGTATCTCCCGAAGCTGATTTTTTGTTTTCTGCTGATATTGTTCCTGCTCACACAAGCTTCTTTGTTCTCCACTTCCCGGTTTTCCAGCGCCATACCATGCCGACAGCCCGCACACACTCATCGCTTGCAAGACCAATATACGCTCCCACAGCCATAAGTCCCATGGAAATTCCAAACAGCCATGTGCCTCCCACCGCAAAGACAAACATGAAAACGGCTGCGATCACTGCCGGGAACACTGCATCTCCGCTTGTTTTTAAGGCTTGTCCAAACACAAGATTCGTCACGCGTCCAATCTCAAGTACAATGTCGATTGCCAGCAGCTTGCGAACCAGCGCAGTCATTTCCGGGTTGTCTGTAAAGAGCGGCATAATAAAACCGGAACCAAGCACAATTGCTGTCTCCATGCAGACTGCCACACATACTCCGACAAATGCTGCCCGCTTTGTCCCTCTGTCACACTCTTCGAGTTCCCCAGCACCGATGTGCCAGCCTGTCATGATCGCATTTGCCTGTGCCAGTGCTGCACCGACACAATAGGAAAAATTACTGATCGTTGCCGTATAAGATCTGGCTGTCACATTCAGCCCTTCTGCATCCATCTGGTTCAGGAAACGGATGACAAGCATCATTGCAACATTATAGAGTGCAGTCTCACATGCAGATGGAAGTCCGACTTTCACGATCTGCCCTAAGACTGTCTTATTTGCGATCCTCTCTGTACTGTTTTTTGCAGAGATCAGCTTATGTGAAAAATACAGTACAATACACAGGTTCAGGATCTTGGAGATCACAGTTGCTGCGGCGACACCTGCAACACCTTTGTGCAATACAAAAAGAAATACTGCATTCATCACAAAATTTGCGATATTTCCAACGATCGTGGCATATAATGGCTGCTTTGTATATCCGAATGCGCGCAGATAGCTTGAAAAGATAGGAATGACCGCATTTAATATACACCCACCCCCGACAATTTTAAGATAAATCAACGCCGGTTCATACAATGCATCCGCAATTCCTACCATACGAAGGATCGCTCCTGCTCCCGAAAATAAAAATACTGCCATAAGCACGCCTGCAACAGCATTAAATAATAACCCAAGCTGCCTTGCCTGATAGGCAACTCCCGGTCTGCCTGCGCCAATATTCTGCGTCATGACCGAAACCATGCCGGAAGATATGATAGAAAACATTATGATAAAAATTCCAATATAACTGTTTGCCGTTCCCACTGCCCCGACTGCATAGTCTCCAACTGCGGATAACATCAGAGTGTCAACCATACCGGACAGCATATAAAATAGTGTTTCCAGACAGATTGGGATAAAAAGTCTTGTGAGCTGTTTCATCTTAAGTCTCCTTTTTCCGTTCATACTTATCCAATCTATTTTATATTATTTTTCCCTGAAAAACTTGCACTATTTTAACCAGAAAAAGTACAATTCTGCTCATTTTAAAAAATATATCTGCGTTATAAAAATCTGGAAGCCAGATAAAAATGAAATTCGTCATATTTCATCAGGCAATTCCACTGCTTTTCTTACTTCTTCCACCCACTCTGCACTATGACAGCAAAACAGTTCTTCATGCTGCATATTGTGCTTCCGGATATCCGGATTTTTGAAATAAGTACAATATCTCTTTTCGTATTTTTCACCCATCTTGGTTGCGTAAAACACATGGATCGTTGTTCCAGGCACATCAATTCCATGCTGGACTTTCGTAACCAGATCCGAATAGAACTGATTATAAATACTCTGTTTCGTAATCCATGGACTTCCTCCCTTACCGATTCCAAACATATTTAAAAATCCATTATATAATTCTTTTTTGCCACCGTCTGTCTTATCCAGCTTTTTCTGCATAAATTTTGGAAGAGTACCTGTATGTACCATTTTATACATAAAAGGCACTACCATGGATGACTGGATTTTAGCCACAAGATATATTCTCCCACCATACTTTTTCCTGATTTCCTGCTCAATTTTTTCACATTCATCTTCCATCGAATAAAATTCGGTTTTCTCGTTTGGATCAAATCCATCATAAGAAACTGTTACCGTGTAAAAATAAGAATGTAACCCATCCAGTACATGATCAAAACTGCTATACAGACAGCAGGTGCCGGGAAATAAAAATATCACTGGTTTACGATTATCTCCACTTTCATAAAATTTCATAGCTGGTCTCCTTTAGGCTTTTCTCACAACGCAATGCATCCTCATACCTTTACGGATTTCAAATTTTTCCACTTTTAGTCCTGCTTTTCTGCTGCATTCCATGACCACATCTCTTGTTGGAACCCGGACATCTCCGTGCCCACATATATTTGCCAGAGGCATTTCCAGTGTATTCATCAGCCATATCAATATTTTATTATCACTTGTCACATCCCTCAGTATCAATCTTCCATTTGGACGAAGACATCTCTTCACACTGTCAAAAAACGCCTGTGGATTCGGATAATGATGGAAACTCATAGAACAAATAATTGCGTCAAATGAATCGTTTTCAAAAGGAAAGTTTTCACAGTCTCCCACAACAAATGTTGCATTTGGGATACTTTTCTTTTTTGCCTGTTCGATCATGGCCGGAGTCAGATCCAAGCCTGTATAATGTCTGTCCGGGTATTTTTCCGATAATAAAGAAATCATAGGAGCAGGTCCGCATCCTGCATCCAATAAATCATTAAATGGCTCTTTTTCTAATTCTTCCAGAATATCCGGATAATCCTTCTTACACATTTCGTAAATACCAGCATGGTTACTTTCATATCTTCCTGCTGCTTTTGTAAATTCGCTGATTGACAATTTTTTGTATTCTTCGTTTTTCATTCTTTCTTCCTCCGATCACGTCTGTAGCATAAATCAATCTTCTCCTAGAAATCTGGCTTCTTTTTCAATTTCAAATAAGCGGTCAAAACTTGTGTTAGTCTCTTTCTGCACTCTTCCATTCTGCAACCACATTTCTCACCCGGCGGTCAATATCCAGACGTGCTCTGCGGCATTCTTCCGGATATTTTCTTGCTGCCTGAAATGCCAGTTTCACAAAAAGTCCGGAACCAACCGGGAGCATTGTCTTTAGCATGCTCTCTGGAAAAACGAAATGGGTTCCATGTTCATAAATGACAGACTCCAACCTGCATGTGTGTGGATGTTCTTTCATTCGCTGTTTCATTCGACGGATATATTTTGCAGTATCCCACAACACATCATCTTCTGCGCCGATCAGCAATAATGTTCCTTGGATTTTTTCAATCTTGATCATCTCGTCTTCTGTGATTGGGTGAGCCGTTTCCGAATCATCAAACAGTTTTCTTGAATTGATCATATCACCGGTCCGTTTTGTTTCTTTTTCAATCACATGCCAGTAGTCCGGATGTTTGTAACAAAATGGCATGTACGGAAGCGGTTCTCCTTTGTAAGAAAAAAGAGATTCTCCCTCGATCGGCCATTCCTTACAGCCGTCTTTTTTGCCCTGCATAAATCCCTGCCAGATAAAATCACTCGGTGTCAGACCGATCGTCAATGTAATATCTTCAAAATAAGAAGCGGCAGTCAAAGCGAGTGTTCCTGTAGTAGATGCCCCGACAATTCCTATTTTCTGATTACCGTGTACTTTTAACCAATTGATTGCTTTCTCTATGCGTTCCAGCGGATAATTATGATGTCCATAATCCTTTTTTCCGGGTGACATCGTCATCACATTCACACCGAGTTTATGCAGCCATTTCACAGATGTACGCGCCAGATAATCCTCTGAATCGTCTCCGATCATGGCGATCATTGCACAGCCTGAGCCTGTTTTGCATTTCCAATATGCACCATAAAATCCATCTGTTTCCATGTCAAAATGTCTTTTTTTCATCTATATCATCTCCTTAATATCATCTGCGTTTCTCCATAACGATTATTTTGTTCGATATATTCCGAACAGCTGGAATTTTACCTATCACACAATAAACAGGCATAAGTTCTTTCATTCCCTCAACCAGACTGACTTCCTGCAGGATAGAAAAATTCGGTACAATCTTTTGTAATTCTGTTCCGTTCTCAACACCCCATGTGAATTTTGCATTGCTGCCCTCTATGGATTTTTCCTTCACATGTTTCACAACAAATGGTGACATGGTTTCGACCATTATGGTTACTTTCTGAAATGATTTTTCAATAATAGAAAATATCTTTCTGATGTCCTTCTCACACAAATACATCGTAAGTCCTTCCATTATCACCAGAACATTTTCTCCATGATAATCGATATCGTCCACGTAGGAATCATCCATTGCAGACTTTGCAATCTGATATATCGGACCTGTTTCTGGAAGAAACTGCCGCCTTACCTTCATAGTCTCCGGCAGATCCACGTTGTACCATCTCAGATATTTTTCCTTCATCCGGTAACATCTGGTATCCAGTCCACATGCAATATTTACAACAACTGTATTTTCATGCTTCTCCAGATATTGTCGAACCATCCGGTCTAATACGATCGTTCTCGCGATCACGCCACAGCTCATGGCTTTATCCTTATCTGCTTTGGAAAAGTCATAGTCCAGCTTTTTCACAAGTTCTACTGCAATCTCATCCCTGATTTTGGCATTTTGCTTTTTTGTTTCTTTTGCTCTTGCATACAAAGTCTGTACCATCGTTTCCGGCACACCTGTCACATTCACTTTTTCTTTCATGTACTTTCCTGCTTCCATATCAATACATTGCCGCTTGTGTTAGTTGCATCTAACCTGCATCTGATAAAAAACCGTGTGAAAACAAAACTGTAATTCCACACGGTTTCTTTTCCCTATGCATTCAGTATATCACTTTCATCTGGTTTAGCAACCAGATTTTGTCTCACTTTTATTGTGTTACTTGCAAAATACAAACTGCACCAGCAGCATATAAAATACAGTTCCACCGCCGATACTGAGCAATATGTTCTTTTTCCATCTGTGAAGGAGTACGATAAATACAATCGCCAAAAATTCCGGTATTCCATATGTTCCGCTTCCCGGTACATCTTTCAGACAATAAATGACCAGTAGACCGATGACTGCATAAGGCAGTACCTTACCCAGATATTGGATAAATTCCGGTGGTTCTTTTCCTTCCGGGAAAATTAAAAACGGCAGAAACCGTGTCACCATTGTGCCAAGCAGTGCCCCTGCGGTTGCACCTCCCACCCAGTAAATCTGGTTCAAAAGCGTCACAAAAAACATAAACCATCCTTTATCCACACCCTCCGGTACTTCTGTCGTACAATTTACGGAAAAGGTTTCATCACACATTCCATAAATCAGATAAAACTTTTTCCATCCGACATTTTGATATTTATCCAACATGGAGATCCCATGCTCCGCATCAGAAATCCATAAGACATTCCTAAAAATAAGAATCCTACACAGATTGGCAATGTGTAGGGCAATGCTGCCTTGAATGCTTTTTTCTTCATGTAACTTTGTTCCTCCTTTCCTGTTTGTAACGCAATAGCCTTTCCATACTCGATCGCATAGAATTCCTACCGACATACTTTACTTTTTCTAATTTAACGCAAAAAAAATCTGTCCTATGTGTAAGAGTGAGATTTCCATTAATGCATGCCGCTGTCCGATGTGTACCACAATCCTTGATGCCAAGGCTGTGCAGGAGTTTGAATCGAAAACCGGAGTTTAACGTATGAACTGCCGCTTGTAGGTGGTGTTACGGATTTCCTAAGGTTATGTCGTATTGCATGCCAACAAAGTGCATAGAAATATAAAAAATAGAACTGTTTGTTTTCAGGAGCGCTTCCGCTTGTTGTCGCTGGCAGCGGTACTAAGAAAGCATCCATCGTGATTTCAAAATCCAATTACATTGGCTTTTGAAATCGCAATGTCTGCTTTCTAAGAACCGGCCGCTCCCAAAATCCTGAAAACAAATCAGTT
>OAVV01000720.1_pt1 | contig 23662 bp, 20 predicted proteins | sample 1501401 | NCBI WGS metagenome assembly OAVV01 (sample SAMEA2580098, study PRJEB22360) | human gut metagenome | biome: human gut; feature: human-associated habitat; material: faeces | place: Denmark | collected 2008/2010 | reverse complement strand
TTCAGGGCGAAGAAACTCCTTCTCCAACATCCCCCAAACCCGCCGCTACATCGGCGAATACCGCTACAAGGACATTGTGACGCCGGGCGGCATTCCGGCTATTGTTGACCAGGATTTGTTCGACCGGGTGCAGCAGCGTTTCGAGCAGAACAGGATCGCCCGCGGTCGGCCTGCAAAAGAGGATGTGAGCTATCTGCTGACCACTAAGCTGTTCTGTGGCAAGTGCGGCATCCTGATGGGTGGCGAAAGCGGCACCAGCCACATGGGAAACACCTACTATTACTACAAGTGCGGCAACGCCAAGCGCCACGGCAAGGCGCACTGTGACCTGAAGGCTATCCGCAAGGAGCCGCTGGAACGGTTCGTGGTGGACACCGCCATTAAGGTGATCTTCAGCGATGAAATTATCGAACGGCTGATAGATTTGGTCATGGAAGCCCAGCAGCAGGAGAACACCCGGCTGCCTGTTCTGAAAGAGCAGCTCCGGGATACGGAGAAACGGCTCGCAAACCTTCTGGAAGCCATTGAACAGGGCATCCTGACCCCGACCACCAAGCAGCGTTTGGACGAGCTGGAAGCCCGGAAAGAAGCCCTGAACACCAGCATTCTGGAAGAAGAGCTGAAAAAGCCCGTCCTGACCCGTGAGTGGATTCGATTCTGGCTTGAAAAATTCCGCAAGGGTGACGTGGGCAACACGGAACACCAGCGGCAGATCATTGATACCTTTGTCAACTCGGTCTACGTCTTTGATGACCGGGTCGTACTCAATTTCAACTTCACGGATGATGCCAAGACGGTTACCCGTGAAGAGGTTTTAGGTTCGAGTGCTGTGGACAATGCTCCACCAAAAAGCACTGTACTTCGAAAGAAGTATAGTGCTTTTTTTGCTGAAGCCGATTTTTGGGGGTTGCATTGCTTTACCTGCACCGATTTCGGGCTTTTTGCAGGCGGTCCCTATGCAGCCCCCAACTTTAGACTTTAGGACCCTCTGTGCATCGTTCTATGGCAAAGAACACAAAAAGGGATCCACTGCTCGAGGTTGAGCAGTGAATCCCTTTTACATGGCTTGGGGGTTGTTTTAGCCGCAGCGGCCGCAAGCGGCACAGGCGGCAGGGGTAGCAGCGCAGCCGCCCAAGGCGGTCTCCCGCAGTTCGGCAGGCAGGTGGCGGCCCACGGTGTACATGGTATCCAGCATTTGATCAAAGGGGATCAGCTGGTGGATGCCGCTGAGGGCCATCTCTGCTGCCACCAAGGCGTTGGCTACACCGGCAGCGTTGCGGTTCTGGCAGGGGTATTCCACCAGACCGCCCACCGGGTCACATACCAGACCCAGCATGTTCATCAGCACGGTAGAGGCTGCATCCAGACACTGCTGGGGGGTACCCCCCATGAGCTCCACGGCTGCAGAGGCTGCCATGGCAGACGCAACGCCTATCTCAGCCTGACAGCCGCCTACAGCACCTGCCACCGTGGCATTTCGCATAGCCAGATAGCCCACAGCACCGGCGTTGTACAGAGCGTCTATGATGCGCTGGTCGGAGATGCGGTAGCACTCCTGAAGGGCCAGCATCATGCCCGGCACCACGCCTGCAGAACCTGCAGTGGGAGCCGCCACGATCAGCCCCATGGAGGCGTTCACCTCCAGCACTGCCATAGCGTAGATCATGGCCTTGCCCAGCACGTCACCGCAGATGCTCTTTTTGCGACCGTAATGAGCCTCCAGCTTTTTGGCCTCGCCGCCAATGAGTCCACCCATGGACTTGATGGGCTTTTTCAGGGGCTGAGTGGCAGAGGTCCGCATGATCTCCCATGCTTTGTTCATGCGGTGGTCGGCGGCATCCCGGGGCATTTCGCCCAGAATGCACTCACGCTGACGCATTACTTCAGAAATAGGCAGCTGGTTTTGCTCACACAGCTCCAGCAGCTTTTCTGCGGAGTTAAAATCCATGTTCATCCAGTCTGCTCCTCCTTACGGCTGCACGATCATCACGTCGTTGATATTGGGGTTCTCCAGTAGCAGCTGGGCTACGCCCTCCGGCAGATGCTGGTCCGATTCCACGATGGTATAGGCTTTGTGTCCCTTTCCTTCACGGAACAGACGCATGAAGGCAATATTCACGCCCCGCTCACTGAGGATCTTGGTGATATGTGCCACCACGCCGGGCTTATCACGCTGCACCACGATGAGAGCATTGTACTCACCGGAGAAGTCTACTGCCACGCCGTTGATGCCCACGATGCGGACCTTGCCGCCGCCCAGAGACTCGCCTCGCACGGTCATGACCTGCCCGGCCTCGTTTTCCATACGGATATCCACCGTGTTGGGGTAGATGTCGGTCTCGGTCTCGTTGGGGGTAAAGCTGTAAGCCAGACCCCGCTCGGTGGCAATGGCGAAAGAGTCCCGGATGCGGGTATCATCAGCAGAGAAGCCCATGATACCGCCCAGCAGCGCACGGTCGGTGCCGTGGCCGTGATAGGTCTTGGCAAAGGAGCCGTAGAGGGTGAAGTCTACCCGCTTTAAGGGCGGGGCAATCATCTTCTGGGCCAAATAGGCAATGATCTCCGCACCGGCAGTATGAGAGCTGGAGGGTCCGATCATATTGGGACCAAGAACATCGAATACACTGATAAATGCCATGGGATATCACTCCTGTCAGTCAGAAGGTCTGGGCGGAAAACCGTTTCAGACCTTGGCTCCGCTCTTGTTGATAAACTTCTGGTAGATGGTCTCCACGATGACGCCGATGGCGTTGTCGCCGGAAACGTTGCAGGCAGTGCCGAAGGAGTCCTGAGTGATGTACAGGGCCACCATGATAGCGCAGATGGGGCCATTGGGGTCGCCGGCCTCAGCACCAAAGATCATGTACAGGAAGGGCAGAGCGGTCATGATGGAGCCGCCGGGAGCGCCGGGAGAAGCCACCATGGCAACGCCCAGAGTCATGATGAAAGGTACCACGATGCTCAGGCTGATGGGCAGCTGGTTCATCAGGCAGACAGCGGTAGCGCAGGCGGTGATGGTGATCATGGAGCCTGCCATGTGGATGTTGGCGCACAGAGGAACCACGAAGTTGCGGATCTGCTCGCTGACGCCGTCAGCAGCTGCACACTGCAGGTTGACAGGGATGGTAGCAGCAGAGGACTGGGTGCCCAGAGCGGTGGTGTAGCCGGGGATCTGGTTGCGGATCATCTTGAGGGGGCTCTTGTGGCTCACAGCACCTGCAACGCAGAACTGCAGGAAGATGCAGACCAGATGCATGATGATGACCACAAGGAACACCTTCCACAGGATGCCCAGAATGGCAAAGGTCTTGCCGGACTTGGTCATGTCGATAAAGGTGCCGCAGACGTACAGGGGCAGCAGAGGGATGATGATAGAGTGCAGGACCTGATCGATGATGCCGGAGAAATCCTTCATGCCATTATAAAGGGTATCGCCGATGGTCTTGCCCCGCAGGGTGGACAGGCACAGGCCCATCACAAAGGCCAGAACAACAGCAGAGAGAGTGTCAAGGATCGGGGGGATGGAGATGGAGAGGTAGCTGGCCAGAGAGTTGTCAGCAGTTGCAGCGATCTGCTCCAGAGCACCTTCGCTCATAAAGCTAGGGAACAGGCTGACAGACACCAGATAGGATGCAGAGCCAGCGATCAGGGTGGAACCGTAGGCCAGTGCCACAGTGATGATGAGCAGCTTGCCTGCGCCGCTCTTCAAATCAGCGATACCCATGGTAACATAGGCCACGATCATCAGAGGGATGATGAACTTCAGGAACGAGCTGAAGATTCCAGATGCGGTAACGACCACGCGGCAGAACCACACCGGGAAGAACTGGCCGATGATGATGCCCAGCACAATGGCGATGACCAGCTTCGGCAGCAATCCGAGCTTCGCTTTTTTCTTTTCCATAGAGAATTTTCCTCCTTTTTTCCACTCGGTCAGGTGCCCTGCGGTGCTCTCTTTCCCATCAAAGCATTCGACCGATTTTCTGAAACGTCAAAATAAACCTTGACGTGTTGACACATTTAGTTTAACATATACATACACATGATTCAAATTCATAAAAATAAATTTATAGTTTAAAAATCTTAATGGTAAAGGAGCTTTGCCATGGAAGTGCGTCAGCTGAACACTTTGATCCGTGCGGCCCAGTTCCAGAGCTTTTCCAAGGCTGCGGAAAGTCTGGGCTATTCCCAGTCTGCCGTGACAGTGCAGATCAAGGCACTGGAAGAAGAATTGGGCGTGCGGCTGTTTGATCGCATGGGCAAGCGGGTAATATTGACTGCACAGGGACGTCGTTTCTTGGAATATGCCCATTCCATTCTGGATACCATCCACAGTGCCCGTCAGGCCATGAGCGACGATACGGACCTGAACGGATGCCTGCATATCGGCACTCTGGAGTCTCTCTGTTTTTTCCGTCTGCCCGGGCTGATGCGGCAGTTCCGACGGGAAAACCCCGGGGTGAGCCTGCGTGTCACCACCGGCTCCCCGGAGGAACTGATCGAAAAAATGGAGCGAGGGGATGTGGATCTGATCTGCATTCTGGATGAGCCTCGCTACTCCAACAGCTGGCACAAGTGCAACGAGGTGCCGGAGGAGGTGGTGTTCGTGGCCTCTCCGGGCTTGGACCTGGGCCACCCGGGCCCCTACCGGGTGGAGGAACTGCTGGACAAGCCCTTTTTCCTCACAGAGCGCAATGCCAACTACCGCCACACCTTTGATAACTTTCTGGCCTCCCGGCAGATCGAGCTGACCCCGGCGCTGGAGATCAGTGACACTGCCTTTATTATTAAAATGTTGGAACGTTCCTCCGGCATTTCGCTGCTGCCCCATTTTGCGGTGACGGAGTCCGCTGCAAGAGGGGGGCTGCGGATCCTGGAGGTGTCGGACTTCCGGCTCACCATGTACCGCCAGATGTTCTACCACTGCGACAAGTGCTGTACCCGGGAGATGCGTGCTTTTATCCATCTGGCCTCCGGGCCGGACCTTCCCCTGTGACAGCCCAGAGAATAAACAGAAGGACCAGCGTCCCAGATTGTGATATGTGCCCAGTTTTCTGGACGCTGGGGGCTGCGGAAAGCGGATCTTTATTTGTCAAAATTTCTCAAATGGAAAACGCAGCGGCATGGAATGGAATGCCGCTGCGTTTTTCTTGTTTGAGATCAGACGGTGCTGCCCTGAAAGAGTGAAGACGTAAAATTTTATCGCGGAATTTTGTGCAGGGTGATAAAATTGAACTGCGGGCATGGAATCCTCCAAAAGGAGAGGGAGGATATGCTATAATGAAACTGATTTATGGGATGTCGGATGTGGGCGCTGTTTGATAAGAGCGCTCACGAGAGGAGGCGGCAGCGGATGGACCTGCATTCGGAGCGACTGGAAGCAAAGCTGAAAGCAGTGGACTGGGCCGTGCGGGATGTACTGGTGGGTACCATGCGCAGCCCGCAGCAGCTGGATATTTGCCGGAAGGACTGCTTTTATTACATCCCCGCAGAGCGCCTGCAGGACAGCGATTTTCCTGTCCGCTATGTGGCCCTTTACCAGTCGCAGTATGTGTTCGGCGCACAGGCAGGTGTCCGGTACTACGGCGAAGTCACGAAATGCAGCGCCGTCCGCCGGAGCGCGATCACAGAGGTCAGCCCCCGGAGAGGGACGGAAGAAAACCTTTATTACCGCTTCGACATCCGGGAATGGAAGCAGCTGAACCGGCCCATCGAGGCCAAAGAAACGGGCTTTGTAAGAGATTTTACCAACCTGTTCCTGCTGGAGCACAGTGTCCAGACGCCGGAACTCTGGCTCCGCACGGAGGAGGAATACCGCCTTTGTTCGGCCCTGAAGTGGGCCGTCTGGGGCGACACCATCAACGAACCGGACAACGGCCTTGCATTTGAATTCCGGGGCTTCACCGTAAGCTTTGCGGAGGGGAAAATCTTCGTCTCGGATAAGGGCCGCGCTTTTGCGCGGTATGAGATCTCGCATTTTTTGCAGGATCCCGGCGCTGTGGTCCGGGGCATCCGAAGAGAATGCCTCCAGAGGGATTCCATGAGGGAACTCTCGAGGATTTGAAGCGTTCCTATTATTTACTTCTGCACTCCTGCGGCGTACTGCTCGATGAACTGCTTGGCGACGCGGGGGCTGCGGCCTCCGGCACGGATGGCGAAGGCTTCGGCCTTGGTCAGCAGCTCGTCGTGGGGCATCTCGATGCCGTGCTGTTTGGCCAGCTCAGTGAGGATGACCTCGAACCGGGCTTTCTCGGGCCGCTGGAAGGTGACGGTGAGGCCGAACCGGGCCGAAAGGCTCATCAGCTCCTGACGGGTGTCGGCCTCGTGGATGTCGTCGCCGGTGCGGTCGGAGAGGGTCTCCTTGATGAGGTGGCGGCGGTTGGAGGTAGCGTAAACGGCGATGTTCCGGGCTCTGCCGCCCACGCTGCCCTCGAGGATGGCTTTCAGGGCCGCAAAGTTGTCGTCGTTGGCCGTGAAGCTCAAATCGTCGATGAAGAGGATGAACTTCAGCGGGTTCGCGGCCAGCTTGTCCATCAAATCGGGGATCTGATAGAGCTGGTTCTTCTTGACTTCCACGAGGCGCAGGCCGTCGGCGGCGAACTCGTTGGCGATGGCCTTGACGGTGCTGGATTTGCCCGTACCGGCGTCGCCGTAGAGCAGAACATTGTTGGCGGGCATCCCGGCCAGCAGGGCGCGGGTGTTGGCGATGACCTTCTCCCGCTCCTGCTCATAGCCCGGCAGCTCGTCGAGGCGCTGGGGGTCGGGGTAGCGCACCGGCACCAGCTGGCCGTTTTCGACCGTGAAGACGTGGTGCTTGGCGAACATTCCGTAGCCCTTTTTGCCCACCTCGCTCATCCGCTGGGCGTAGGCGGCGTGGAGGTCGATGGCCTTCGTCTCCCACCGGGGCAGGAAAGGCAGCTTGTCGGCGGCACCGGCGGCGTCCAGAAGCTCGTCCAGCGTCAGGCTGCACAGCTGCCGCAGGAAGTCCAGCTCATTGTCCAGTGCAGTCTGCAAGACGGGCGGCACTTCGCTGACAGCCGCCTGCCGGACACAGACCGTCTCGGCTTCGAGGACGGCAGCGGAAAGGTATTCGCCGAAGCTGGTGGTGTGCTCGAAGAGGGCTGCTTCGAAGGAAGCGGCAGCGTCGCACACGGCTCCCGTGCTCTGGGGGGCGGCGGCCATCCGGTCGGTGAGGTCAACAAATTTTGCAATGACGTCATCGTCCAGCAGGGCGCGGAAGATGACCAGCCCGTGGAGCCGGGCATTCCATTCTGTGAGGTTCATAATATCCCCTTCTATTATTAATTGGCTCTCCCTTTGGGAGAGCTGGCGCGGGAGCGCCTGAGAGGGCAAGCACTGTGCGACAAAGCCCACCGCACAGCGATAGGCAGGCTCTTTGTCAGAGTGATACGATCGCTGAGCTTGTGTGGCTTTGCCAGCGGCCTTGCCCTCTCCGTCATCGCAGGCGATGACACCTCTCCCAAAGGGAGAGGCTATGCTTTAAGTAAAGTCGGTTACTCAGAATTATACAGCGATGTAAGGCCCTGCGCAAGATGGTGTTTAATTATCTTCATGTTTGCCATGATTCACGTTACAAATCGTCGATTGACAACGGCCCGATTTATAGTATAATTGACCCAATAAATGCACAGATGGGAAAAAGTAACGCAGGATACCCGCTTTTCAGAGAGCTGCCGGACGATGCAAGGCAGCAGGCGGCCCGGCGCGGAATCCTCCCGGAGCAGCCTGCTGAAGGACGATATATGGGACGTCTGCTAAGCAGAGCCGGTGGCGGCCGTTAGAGCGCAGGGCTTTGTTGGAAGCCCGTGAGAGGGCGCGGAAAGCGTCAACGAGAGTGGTACCGCAGAGAGTTTTGGATTGATTCCAGGTCTTTGTCTCTTGGATAAGGAGACAGAGACCTTTTGTTTATCAGGTATCAGGTACTGCTTCTGAGAGTGTTTGGGAAAAAAGTGTGTAAAGTGGAAAATGGAAACGGAAACAGGAGAAACTCGCCATGCAGTTGAACGGTTCTCAAATCTTTGTGGAGGTGCTCTGTGAGCAGGGGGTGGACACCCTCTTCGGCTACCCCGGCGGCGCAGTGCTGAACCTCTACGACGAGCTGTACAAAAACGCCGACCGCATCACCCATGTGCTGACCGCCCACGAGCAGGGCGCATCCCACGCGGCGGACGGCTACGCCCGTGCAACGGGCCGCACCGGCGTGGTGCTGGCCACCAGCGGCCCGGGCGCAACGAACCTCGTCACCGGCATCGCCACCGCCTATATGGACTCTGTGCCGATGGTGGCCTTCACCGGCAACGTGACCACGGAGGGCCTGGGCAAGGACGGCTTCCAGGAAGCCTACATCGAGGGCATCACGATGCCCATCACCAAGCACAACTTCACGGTGCGCCGGGTCGAAGACCTGGCCGACACCATGCGTGCGGCTTTCCGCATCGCCCAGAGCGGCCGCAAAGGCCCGGTGCTGGTGGACATCCCGAAGGATGTCACCGCTGCGGTGTGTGAGTTCACCCCGAAAAAGCCGGAGCCCATCCGCACCGTGACCACCTTCAACGAAGAGCAGGTCAAGTGGGCGGCAGAGATCATCAACGGCGCACAGCGCCCGCTGGTCTACTTCGGCGGCGGCGTCCGCTCGGCGGCCAGCTGCCAGCCCCTGCGTGACCTTCTGAAAAAGGCTGAGATCCCGGCCGCTTATACCCTGATGGCCGCAGGCGTCGTGCCTTACGGCGACCCGATGAACATCGGCATGGTGGGTATGCACGGCTGCTACACCTCGAACCGGGCGGTGGCCGACTGCGATGTCCTTATCGCGGTGGGCGCCCGCTTCTCCGACCGCGTGGCCCTGAACCCCAAGACCTTCGCCAAGAATGCGACCATTATCCAGATCGACATCGACGCCAGCGAGCTGGGCAAGAACGTGGATGTTGACCTTGCCATCGTGGGCGACGCCGCCTATGTGTTGAACGCCATGCTCCCGATGATCGAGGAAAAGAAGCATCCCGACTGGATGAAGATGATCCACGAGTGGCAGGCACAGGATTACCACCCGGTATCCGACTCCTCCCGCCTGATGCCCCATCAGGTCATCGGCGAGGTCTGCAGCCAGTGCGGCCCCGAGGCGGTCTACGTCACCGATGTGGGCCAGCACCAGATGTGGGCGGCACAGTACATCCGCCACACCAAGAGCCGCGGCTTCATCACCAGCGGCGGCCTCGGCACCATGGGCTTCGGCTACGGCGCAGCCATCGGCGCACAGATGGCGCTGGGCCGCGACCAGCGGGTGGTCATGTTCACCGGCGACGGCTCCTTCCACATGAACCTCAACGAAGCCTGCACTGCTGTCAGCTATGAGTTGCCCATCATCACCGTCATCTTCAACAATCAGGTGCTTGGCATGGTGCGCCAGTGGCAGACCGCCTTCTATGGTAAGCGCTTCTCCCAGACCGACCCCCACCGCAAGACCAACTTCGTCAAGCTGGCCGAGGGCTTCGGTCTCAAGGGCTACCACTGCGAGAACCTGGCCCAGTTCCAGGAGGCATTCGCCGACGCTCTGAAGCAGAAAGGCCCCACCTGGATCGAATGCATGATCGACAAGGACGAAAAGGTCCTGCCCATGATCCCCGGCGGCGGCGACATCAACGACATCATCATGAAATAAGGAGGACACAGCGACATGGAATCCAATCAGCGCAGGGTCATCAGCCTGCTGGTGGACAACCAGAGCGGCGTTCTGGCCCGGGTGTCCAGCCTGTTCTGCCGCAGAGGCTTCAACATCGACAGCCTGACCGTTTCGGCCACCAACGACCCCACAGTCAGCCGCATCACCGTTTCCGTCTCGGGTACCGAAAAGGAGCTCCAGCAGCTCATCCTCCAGACCAATCGTCTGGAAGTCACCCGTCAGGTCTTCGTACTCAACGAGTCCACCGCCCTCGAGCGGGAGCTGCTCCTGCTCAAGGTGATGGCAAATGTCACCAACCGCGCAGAGCTGCGGGAGATCGCCGGTATCTACAAGGCAAAGATCATCGACCTGTCGCCCGACAGCATGGTCTTTGAGCTGACGGGCCGTCCCGAGAAAATCGACGCCTTCTTGAAGCTCATGTCGGACTATCAGATCCTGGAGCAGTGCCGCACCGGCGTCACCGCCCTCGAGCGCGGCGGGATGCATCAGCATATGCAGAAGCCCGCGCAGGAGGTAAGAGAGGCACAGCTCCCGCTGCCCGGCACGAGATGCAATTAAACCTCTCCGTCAGCGCTGACGCGCTGCCACCTCTCCTATCGAGGAGAGGCCTTGGCATTTCGGAAAACTTCATCTCTTCGCCAGAGGCTCCCCTCGGTAGGGGAGCTGTCGAGCGAATGCGAGACTGAGAGGTTGTCCTTAGCTTTTCCGCTCCCCAGTGAGCGAAAATATACGATGCTTATCATTCATTCTTATACTGAAATAAGTAAAAAACAAAAGGAGAACAACTACCATGGCTATCAAGAAATACTACGATTCCGACTGCAACCTCGGCGTGCTGGACGGCAAGACCGTCGCTGTCATCGGCTTCGGCAGCCAGGGCCACGCACATTCCGAGAACCTCGCTGAGAGCGGCGTCAATGTCGTCGTCGGCCTGCGCAAGGGTTCTGCTCACTGGGAAAAGGCTTCTGAGTTCGCTGCAACTCATCCCAACTTCAAGGTCATGGAGGTCGAGGAGGCTGCCAAGGCCGGCGACGTCGTCATGATGCTGGTCCCCGATGAGCTGTGCGCTGACATCTACAACAAGCAGGTCGCTCCCTACATGACCGAGGGCAAGGCTCTGGCTTTCGCACACGGCTTCAACATCCACTTCAAGACCATCACCGCTCCCAAGAATGTTGACGTCATCATGATCGCTCCCAAGGGTCCCGGCCACATCGTCCGCCGCCTGTACACCGAGGGCGAGGGCTGCCCCTCTCTGATCTGTGTCGAGCAGGATTTCACCGGCAAGGCGAAGGACATCGCTCTGGCATACGCTTCCGGCATCGGTGCCGGCCGTGCCGGCATCCTCGAGACCACCTTCAAGGAGGAGACCGAGACCGACCTGTTCGGCGAGCAGGCTGTCCTGTGCGGCGGCGTCTGCGAGCTCATCCACGCTGGCTTCGACACTCTGGTCGAGGCTGGCTACGAGCCCGAGATGGCCTACTTCGAGACCTGCCACGAGATGAAGCTCATCGTTGACCTCATCAACGAGGGCGGCTTCTCCAAGATGCGTTACTCCATCTCCAACACCGCTGAGTACGGCGACTACCGCACCGGCAAGCGCCTCATCACCGCTGAGACCCGCAAGGAGATGAAGAAGGTCCTGACCGAGATCCAGGACGGCACCTTCGCTTCCGAATTCCTGACCGAGATGAGCCCCAACGGCGGCCGCAAGGTCCACTTCCTCGCTCAGCGCCGCATGGAGGCCGAGCACCCCATCGAGAAGGTGGGCGCAGAGCTGCGCGGCATGATGAGCTGGTTGAAGAAGTAAGCCCTCTCAGTCGCTGACGCGCCAAGGTCGGGTTGCGGCTCCCAGCATCTGCTTCGCTCTCGCTCGCATCCTGCTGGCCGCTGCCCCAACAGCTCCTCCCTGTTTCCGCCACTGGCGGCGGTCGTCGCCGTTGCTCCCAAGGGGAGAGCCACTGGCGTGTCGGTAAAGCCCACGCTGGACGATTTGAGTTTATTTGGATGTAAAGCGCCGGGCGCTGTTCTCGCACTCAGCTGCATGGATACTTGCTCTTTTATCAGGAGCGAATGGAGTTTAATGCCGCTGAAGAATGAGAGCGGAGCCCGGCATTTTGTGATAGAGGCAAAAGCCTGCCCGGCCTGCCAATGGCTCCCCCTCGGGGGGAGCTGGCAGCGCCGGCAGGCGATGCCTGAGAGGGTATAACATGAGAAGTGACAACGTGACCAAAGGCTCGGAGCGCGCGCCCAACCGAAGCCTGTTTTACGCCCTGGGCTACACCCCGGAAGAGCTGGACCGCCCCCTCATCGGTGTGGTGAGCGCCTACAGCGAGATCGTCCCCGGCCACATGAATCTGGATAAGATCGCCGACGCCGTCAAGGCAGGCGTCCAGATGGCAGGCGGCACCCCCATCCTCATCCCGGCCATCGGCGTCTGCGACGGCATCGCCATGGGCCATGTGGGCATGAAGTACAGCCTCGCCTCCCGCGAGCTCATCTGCGACAGCGTGGAGACCATGCTGATGGCTCATCAGCTGGACGGTCTGGTGCTGGTGCCGAACTGCGATAAGATCGTTCCCGGCATGGTCATGGCTGCTGTCCGCATGGATGTGCCTGCCGTGGTCTGCTCCGGCGGCCCCATGCTGGCCGGCACCTACGGCGGCGAGGAAGTCAGCCTTTCCAAGATGTTCGAGGCCGTGGGCGCCTATAAGGCCGGTATGATCACCGACGAGCAGCTGGAAGACTGCACCTGCAACTGCTGCCCCAGCTGCGGCAGCTGCTCCGGCATGTACACCGCCAACAGCATGAACTGCCTGTGCGAGGCCATCGGCATCGCACTGCCTGGCAACGGCACCATCCCCGCCGTCTACTCCAAGCGCCTGCTGCTGGCAAAGCACGCCGGTATGGCCGTCATGGAGATGGTAAAGAAGGGCATCACCGCCCGCCAGATCATCAACGAGCGCTCCATCCGCAACGCGCTGACCTGCGATATGGCACTGGGCTGCTCCACCAATACCGTTCTCCACCTGCTGGCCATCGCCTACGAGGCCGGTGTGCCCATCGACCTGAAGCTCTTCAATGAGATCAGCGCCAAGACCCCGAACCTCTGCCATCTGGCCCCCGCAGGCCCCACCCACATGCCCGACCTCCACGCCGCCGGCGGCATCCCCGCCGTGCAGGCAGAGCTGGCCAAGAAGGGTCTGCTGGACCTCGATGTCCCCACCGTCACCGGCAAGACCCTCGGCGAGAACATCAAGGGCGCTCACATCCTGAACGACAAGGCCATCCGTCCCATCGATGATCCCTATTCTCAGACCGGCGGTCTGCAGATCTTGTGGGGCAACATCGCTCCCGACGGCTGCGTCGTCAAGCGCAGCGCCGTGGCCCCCGAGATGCAGGAGCACTCCGGCCCGGCCCGCGTCTTCAACAGCGAGGAAACGGCCATCGCCGCCATCTATGCGGGCAAGATCGTCCCGGGCGACGTGGTGGTCATCCGCTACGAAGGCCCCAAGGGCGGCCCCGGTATGCGTGAGATGCTCAACCCCACCTCCGCTCTGGCCGGCATGAAGCTGGACAAGACCGTGGCCCTCATCACCGATGGCCGCTTCTCCGGCGCTTCCCGCGGCGCTGCCATTGGCCACGTCAGCCCGGAGGCTGCTTCCGGCGGCCCCATCGGCCTTGTTGAGGAAGGGGACACCATCCACATCGACATCCCCAACGCCAGCATCACGCTGGAAGTGCCCGATGAGGTGCTGGCCCAGCGCAAGGCAAAGTATGTCGCTCCCGAGCCCAACATCAAGACCGGCTGGCTGAGCCGCTACGCCCGCATGGTCACCAGCGCAAACCTCGGCGCAGTGCTGAAGTAAGGCGCATTTTCCGCAACACCAAAGCATCCCCTGCAGGGCCCGGCCGGGCAATGGCCGGAAAGGCTGCAGGGGATGCTTTTTTGTTCGGCCCGGGGCGCAAAAAAGCCCCGGGCCGCAGGGCTCCGGGGCAGGGAGACTTACGCCTCCATAATGATCACAGTAAGGACGTAGGTACGGCCATTGACAGTTTTGTGAGTGACTGCGATTTTCAGGCTGGTGACAGAGGCGGGGTCAATCGACTGAATGTTGTTGTCGAAAGTTATCCTCGATTTGGTCAAATTTAAGGCTTCCATGAACGGGGTTTTGACATCCGTGACATCCGCCGCAAGGAAGGTGAGGGCGGAAGTAGCGGAAATGTAGGGGCTCAGGATGTCCGTCAGGGTATCTTCGACCCTCTTACCGTTGACCATGTGGTTGCTGTTAAGGATATCACCATTGCGACCTTTGGTGATCCAGTTTTCATCAAACAGGGGGGCGATATCACGGCTGAGCTCGGGAACCTGATAGCTGACGGAGATATTATTTTTATTTCCTTCTTGAGCGAGTAACAACTTTGTGTGCTCTGCCAAACCTTCAGCTATAGTACGGTTCAGAGACGTTGCCTTGCCGCATCCGGTGAGCAGGGCCAGAGCCATGGCGCCTGCAAGGATGAGGGCGAGAATTTTTTTGGCGGATTTCATACAAAAGACCTCCTTATCCGGTGTTGAACAAAATATTTCCTCCGCATAAGAACGGAGGTTCAAATCATTATACCCCCCCCCCGCATGATGTCAAGAGGCTTTTGGAAAATCATCGTTTTGCCTAAAAAGTCGGATAAAACCAGGGGAATTTGACGGGGTTATACGCCGGAAGTTGGACAAAAAAGCCCCCTCCCGGAGAACACCGGGAGGGGGCACAGGATGAAACAGAGGGCTCACACCGCCAGGCACCACTTAAGTCCCAAGCTGAAACTCAAATGTATACCCATCCTCGCCGTAGTGCTCATTGCCGACCCAGAGAACAGACCGATCGGTCAAATCGTAGACTACGCTGTGGATGGTGTTGGTGTTGGAGTCGTCGTTGTTCCAGGTGCGGCGGCCCACCGAGGCCAGCAGGTCCATGGCAGCGTTCTTGTCGGCTACGACGCCGTTGGTCTGGCGCAGGGCAGCCGCAAGGTGCTCGTAGCGGTCGAGGCCCTTCATCTCGACGGCAGTGCCGTCGTAGTAGCCGGGCGCCTTGATAAAGTTGGTCACCACCTGCCAGTCGGAGGAATCGGAGAGGGCGTCGGTGTCGTTCCAGAGGACCTTCAGCTGACGCTGAGAGCCGTCGGTGTCGTGGTCGGCATCAGCACCCACCCACTCGAGGATGGCGCTGCGGCCGGTGGAGTCGGCCACCATGTAGTGGAAGCAGCTGCTTGCCGAGTCGTGAAGATCGTACTGCTCGGCCAGCGCCACAGCGTCCTCCACCGAGTCGGCGTAGTCGAGGATGAGCCGGAGCAGGGTGGTGGAGGTGAGGTCGGGCTTGTCGGTCTGGGTGTCGGTGGGGGTGCCTTTGCCCTCGCCCTGATAGGACATGAAGATGCCGCAGGCCACACCGGCGTCGTTGACGCCGTCCAGCGGCACATAGGGGGCCGCGAGGGTCAGGATCTTCTGGCCGAGGCTCTCTACGTCCTTGTCCTTGTCGAGGCCGAGGAAGCTCAGGTCGATGGTGGAGTAGGAGGCGTGACGACCCTTACCGGGGTTCGTGTAGACGATGGCGGTGTTGGTGGCCGAGAAGTCGTAGTTGCGGCCAAAGACCCGGTCGCCGCTCTGGGTGTCTGCGGTAAAGGCCGAGCAGGCGATGGTGCTGGTCTTGATGTTCATGGGGATAATGCCCTTGGTGATGCTCTGGGTGATAAAGGAGATGAGCGCAGAGTCAGTGGATGCGCCGCCCCGGGCCAGGAAATCGTCGAAGTAGTAGCCGCCCGAGACGTTGAGCTGGTAAACTGCACCGTCGCGGTGGGCTTCGTCGCGGTCGGAGAGCTTTTTGAGGGACGAGAGGGTGGCCAGCTCGTTGTGCCAGAGGGCGAACACGGCAACGGCCAGTGCGATGACCAGCGCCGCCAGCACGCAGGCGAGACGCTTGAGGACTTTGGAGAGAGAAGTATGCTTCATGGGACCTCCTGAAAAAGTCAAAAGAATATAGATAAAATACTTGAATATTCTACCACGACTTCTGCCGTGTTACAAGACTTTTGGAGATTTGGCCGGAAAATAAAAACAGGCGCTGAACGACAGCGCCTGTTCTGAGAGAGACTTAACCAAACAGTTTTTTCGTATTGTGCATATACACCGACAGCACCAGCCCCACGCAGATATACAGCATGAGCACCGAGCTGCCGCCCGCCGAGTAGAAGGGCAGGGTGACGCCGATGACCGGCAAAAGGCGGAGGTTCATGCCGACATTGACGAATATCTGGGCCATGAACGCGCCGCCGATGCCGGCGCAGATGAAGGAGCCCAGCATATCCTCGCTGCACGCTCCGGTGGCGAAGGTCTTGATGATGATGGCCAGCAGCACGCCCAGCACCACGCAGCAGCCCACGAAGCCTGCCGCGTTGCCGATCCAGCTGAAGATGAAGTCATTGTGGGCGTTGGGGACATCGGCGTCGTGAAAAAGCGCGGTGGCAGAGGGCGCCGCGGGAGCCGATGGCGATCTCGCCCCGCTGCTGCTGGTAGATGATGTTCTTCCAGACCGTCTCGCTGGGCGCCCAGCCCGTCTCGTTGTTGGGGTCGATGACCGCAAGGATGCGGTACCACTGGTAGCCCTTGCCGATCTTGTCGCTGAAGAAGGCGAAGGCCACCGCTGCCGCCGCTGCGAGGGCAGCGAAGGCCCCGATGATATACTTCCAGCTCAGCCCGGCGGCAAAGAGCATACAGCAGCCGATGATGCCGTAGATGATGGCCGTGCCGTCATCACCCTGGATATGGATGATGCCGATCGGCACGAAGAGATGGAGCAGCAGCTTGCCCAGCTCTTTCGGCTCGTTGAGGCGGCTGCGGACATTGTTCAGATGCATGGCGAAGGTGAGGATGAAGCTTATCTTTGCCAGCTCGGTAGGCTGGAAGGTGAAGCCGCCCAGCTTGTACCAGGAATAGTTGTCGGTGTCACCCGCGTTGTAGCCGATGGTCAGCGGGCCGAGGGTCACGTTGCGGATGACCAGCGTGGGCAGCACGAGGCCCCATGTGAGCACCACATGGACGGGCCAGACATTGACGAGGCTACGGTAGTCGATGTTGGACAGAAGGATGGCCACCAGAATGCCGATGGCCGCTGCGCCCGCCTGCACCACGGCCCGGCGGTAGTCGCCGATGCCGGTGATCTGGCCGGTGAGCTCATCCACGGCAAAGCCGCTGCCCTGCTTCGCCGCCCACGACGACAGCGCCAGCACCGCCATCGCGCTGCTGAACAGGCAGAGCAGCAGGTACATCTTGTCTGTCCGTTTCCAATATCGCTGAATGCTTTCCAAAAAAGCACCACCTTTCTGTATCTTGAAAACCCCGCCTCACAGCCGGGCATGATCCCCAATCTACCTTATTATACAGCAGGGGAGAGAGGCGCGCAAGATGGCCGGTTGTGACAGCTTTGCAAAATCGGCGCAGAACGCTTGACAAAGGCCGATATGCCCTCTAAAATGAAACGTACCGGGGCGGTAAATGGCCGGTCCCCGGCGTTCTTGGAGGAACAGTTTTTACATGAAAGAACAACGCCATCGAATTTTGTGCGCGGTCTGCGCACTGGCACTGGTGCTGACGGCTGTGCTGGCTCCCGCCGCATGGGCGGCAGACGGAGCGGGCGAGGTGCAGGATACGGCAAAGTCTACCCTCACCACCGACGATGCCGCCGGGATGCAGCAGGCAGACGCCGCTGTGACGGCCCTGACCGGCAGCGGCGAATACGAGCAGATGTCCCGGGAAGAACGGCTCACCGCGGCCCTTGCGGAGCTGGATGAGCTGGCCCGGAAGGGGCTGGTGCGCCGGGACTCCATCCGCACCGACGAGGAGAACGGGATGGTCAGCTTTACCTACCGCTGCGGCGTGCTGGGCGGCATCCTGCTCACTCTGCCCGACGAGCTGGACGAGATGACCTTTGACGCCGGAGACAACGGCCTGCGCGCCCCGAGGGACATTGCTCAACGCACTCCCCGCACCGAGATGCCCCTGACCGACGATGTCCGGCAGGCTGCGGAGGCCCGGCAGTACCGGGAGAACGCTCTGCCTGAGACGATCGGCCGTGCCGCTATCTATTATGCCTTCGATAATACGGTGAACAGCTCCCGCTTCCCGTATTATTCCTATATGCAGGGCTTCTGGGAAGGCATGGGCCTGCGCACGACGATGAACACCCGGGTGACCCTGTCGGACCTGCGCCGGATGAACAAATACGATTTGTGCATCCTGAGCGCCCACGGTGCCTACTATACTTACAGCTACGGCGCTTTCCGGAAGCACACCCGGACCGAGCCCATCATCCTGCTGACAGAAGCGTCCACGCTGTATAAAGACATCATCTACGGCTTTGACCTGCTGGCTCACCGCATCATCAAGCTCAACGGCCTTTACTGCGTCACAGCGGATTTCTTCCGCAATGCGTACCGCTCGGGCCAGCTCAGCAATACCATCATCTACTCCGAGACCTGTGAGTTCCTGGGCGTCACCAACAGCGTGGATGAGTCGATGGCCGAAGCGCTGCTGGCGGGCGGCGCACGGACTGTGCTGGGCTATGTGAACAACGTCTACACGGTCTACTCCCGCAGCATGCTCTGGGACACCGTCAACCATCTTGCGATGGGACAGACCATCGGCAGGGCGCTGGCCCATGCGAAGGATACCTACGGCGAGAACGACATCATCTGGTATACGGAGCAGGGCGGACGCCGCCCCCACGCCGCCGCAGCGTATCTGGTGCTCTACGGTGACGAGAACGCCCGGCTGAATGTGCCGGAAAACTTCTCGCTCGAGGAACGTGCGGAGGCCGCGGAAGATATGCTGGCCGATGTGCTTGAAAGCGCGGCCTGAGCGTTGCACTTTTGACAGAAATAGTTTATACTAAGGGACGGCAGAACAGGACGGCAGGACTCTGCCGTCCCTTTTTTTATAGAAACGCGTATGAGGTAGGATACCCATGTCTGAATTTATCACCCACTCCCGCGAGGAGACGGTGGCACTGGGGGCGCAGGTGGCGCAGCATCTTGCGCCCGGGGCGCTCATCGCCTTTACCGGCGGGCTTGGCGCGGGCAAGACGGCCTTCTGCGAGGGCATTGCCAGAGGTCTCGGCTGCACCGACCCGGTCAGCAGCCCGACCTTCGCCATCGTGAACTATTACCGCGGGCCGCGGCCCTTCGCGCATTTTGATTTATACCGCATCTCCACGGAGAACGATTTGTGCGCGGCAGGGTTCTACGACTATCTGGATGAGGGCGCTGTGGTGGCGGCAGAGTGGAGCGAGAACTTCGCCGACCTGCTGGCGCTGGAAGACCCCATCCACATCAACATCGAGCGGGTGGACGACACCACCCGCCGCATCACCATCGAGGGGGTGGAAGTATGAACATCTTAGCCGTGGATACGGCGGGCAAGACCGTGGGCGTGGCCCTGCTGCAGGACGACCGTCTGCTCTACGAGTGCTATCTCGACGCGGGCATGACCCACAGCGAGACCCTGATGCCCCTCATCGACAACTGTCTCAAGCTCTGCGGCATGGGCTGCAAGGACATCGACCTCTACGGCGTCAATGCCGGCCCAGGCAGCTTTACCGGCCTGCGCATCGGGCTGGCGGCGGTGAAGGGTCTGGCCTTCCCCCGGGAGACGCTCTGCGCCCCGGTGTCCACGCTGGAAGCGCTGGCGGCGGCCCGCACCGGCTGCGGCACCGTGCTCTGCGCGCTGGATGCCCGCCGTGCGCAGGTGTACAGCGCGGCTTTCGACCTTGAGACCCACGAGCGTCTGATGGACGACGATGCCCGCGCCGTGGCTGACCTGGCCGAGTTTGTAGAAAATTGCAAAAAGCCTCTGTTTTTTGTTGGTGATGGCGCGGCTCTGTGCTATAATAAATATGGCAATGTCCCGGGCGTGCTCTGTGTACCGCCGGCTCTCCGCAATGGCCGTGCCGCTGCGGTGGCCTATGTGGCAGAGCAGATGGCTCAGCGGGGCGAAGCCGTCCTGCCCGAGGCTCTGCTGCCGGATTATCACCGGCTGAGCCAGGCCGAGCGGGAGCGGGCCGAGCATCTGGCCGCAGAAGCTGCCCGTACCGAAATACCGGAAGATACTGCAAAGGGAAAGGATCAACACCAATGACGAAACCCATCGCACTTGCCGCCGACCACGGCGGATTTGAACTGAAAGAGGCCGTCAAGGCCCATCTGGACGAGCTGGGGCTGGAGTACATCGACTTCGGCACCCACAGCACAGCCAGCGTGGACTACCCTGACATGGCTCTGCCTGCCTGCGACGCCGTGGTGAGCGGCCGGTGCAGCAAGGCGCTGCTGTTCTGCGGCACCGGTGTGGGCATCAGCATGGCCGCAAACAAGGTCAGGGGCATCCGTGCCTGCTGCTGCTCTGACAGCTTCAGCTGCGAGTATACCCGCCGCCACAACGACGCCAACGCCCTGTGCATGGGCGGCCGTGTTGTCGGCCCCGGCCTCGCCTGCCAGCTGGTGGACCTCTTCCTCAACACCGAGTTCGAGGGCGGCCGCCACGAGAAGCGCATCGCAAAGCTGATGGCCATTGAAAACCGTTGACCTTTCCGTCAGCGCTGCCGCGCTGCCACCTTTCCTATCGAGGAGAGGCCTTGGCATTCTGGTAAAGCTTTCCCTCTTCGCCAGAGGCTCCCCTCGGTAGGGGAGCTGTCGAGCGCGAGCGAGACTGAGAGGTTATCCCTTCGTGTTCCATATTTTTATTTACAATATAAGGAGCGTGTATTATGACCCCTATGATCGTTGAGCATCCGCTGCTGCAGCACAAACTGAGCATTCTGCGCAACAAGCAGACTGGCACCAAGGAGTTCCGTGACCTCGTGGGCGAGATCGCCACTCTGCTGTGCTATGAGGCTACCCGTGACCTGCCTCTGGAAGAGGTGGAGATCGAGACTCCCATCACCATGGCAAAGACCAAGGTGCTGGCAGGCCGCAAGCTGGCTCTGGTGCCGATCCTCCGCGCCGGCATGGGTATGCTGGATGGTATGCTGACCCTGCTGCCCGCCGCTAAGGTCGGCTTCATCGGCCTGTACCGCGACGAGACCACCCTGCAGCCCGTGGAGTACTTCTGCAAGCTGCCGCAGGACATCGCCGAGCGCGACGTTCTGGTGCTTGACCCGATGCTGGCTACCGGCGGCAGCGCTATCGACGCCATCACCCAGATCAAGAAGCACGGCGCAAAGCGCATCAAGTTCATCGGCCTCATCGCTGCTCCGGAAGGCATCAAGGCCCTGCACGAGGCACATCCCGATGTGGACATCTACCTCGGCGCACAGGACGACCACCTGAACGAGAACGGCTACATCGTCCCCGGCCTGGGTGACGCAGGCGACCGTATCTACGGCACCAAGTAAATCTCTGTATAACGCAAAAAGTGCTCTGCCGGCCGGCAGAGCACTTTTTGCGTCTTGAGGCTTATTTTCTGCGTTTCAGGATCTCATCCAGAATGGCGTCCGCCACATCATCCTTGCTCATCAGGGGCAGCTCGCGGGCGCCGTCCGGCGTGATGAAGGTGACAACATTGGTATCCACGCCAAACCCGGCACCGGCCACCTTCAGATTGTTGGCCACCACCATGTCGAGGTTCTTTTTCTCGAGCTTGGCCGAGGAGTTGGCCAGCATATCCCGCGTCTCCATCGAGAAGCCGCAGAGGAACTGCCCCTTCTTTTTGGGGCCGATGGTGCCGAGGATGTCGGGCGTCCGCTCCACGGCGATGGAGAGGTCGCCGTCCTTCTTCTTTATCTTGTCGTCGGCCACGGCGGCGGGGCGGTAATCGGCCACGGCAGCGGCCATGACCAGAACGTCCATCTCGTCGAAGCGGCTGGTCACGGCCTCGTACATCTGCTGGGCTGTCGTGATGGGGACATCCTCGGTGAACCGCACCGGCTGCAGGGCCGTCGGGCCGTGGATGAGGGTGACGTCGGCACCCCGCATCGCGGCGGCACGGGCCACGGCATAGCCCATCTTGCCGGTGGAGTGGTTGGTCAGGTAGCGCACAGGGTCCAGCGGCTCCTGAGTGGGGCCGGCCGTGACGGCAATGCGCAGGCCGGCGAGGTCCTTCGGCTTTGCGATGGCGCGGAAGATGTAGTCCAGCAGGACATCCTCTTTCGGCAGGCGTCCGCTGCCCACATCCTTGCAGGCCAGTACGCCGCTCTCGGAGGGGATGACCGTGAAGCCGTACTTTTCCAGTGTGGCAATGTTGTCCTGGGTGATGGGGTTCTCCAGCATCCCGGTGTTCATGGCAGGGGAGACGAGCTTGGGACACTTGGCCGCGAGAACGACGGTGGTGAGCATATCGTCGGCGATGCCGTGGGCCATCTTGGCGATGATGTTGGCGGTGGCCGGGGCCACGAGGATGACGTCGGCCTTCTTTGCCAGCGAGATATGGGTGACTTCGAACTTGAAATCCCGGTCGAAGGTGTCCACCATGCACTTGTGGCCTGTCAGGGTCTCGAACGTGATAGGGGTGATGAACTGGGTGGCGTTTTTGGTCATGATGACCTCCACGTCGGCCCCCAGCTTGCGCAGTGCGCTGGCCACGTTGGCCATTTTATAGGCGGCAATGCCGCCGCTGACGCCCAGAAGGACGCATTTTCCCTTCAGATCCATCCAAAATACCTCCTATAAATAGGGATAATATAACTACAGTATAATGCAAAACGGCCCAGAGCACAACAAAATCTTTGATGGGGGTTGTATCTTGGCTCAAAATGCGGTAAAATACAGCTTGACTTATACAAAAAAGCTCTCCGTCAGCGCTGGCGCACACAAGCCTCTCCTTCTGGGAGAGGTGTCACCGAAGGTGACGGAGAGGGCAAGGACGCTGACAGGAAACCGCAGACACGGCGACAGCATCGCTCTGACAAAAAGTCTGCTTATCGCTGGGTATGAGTCCTGTCGTACTGGCCTTGCCCTCTCAGGCGCTTCGCGCCAGCTCCCCCAGAGGGGGGAGCCTTTTGCGGAGAGGTTCGACCCTGCGAGGAACTGAATTATGATTTTAGCCATTGACATAGGCAACACCACCGTCGCCCTCGGGGGCATCCGGGACGGACGTGTATGCTTTGTGGCCCACATGGACACGGTGCGCACCCGCACAGCGGCGGAGTACCGTGCCGAGATGGAAAAGGTGTTCTCCCATCGGAGACAGCCGGAAAAGCCCATCCGCTTCGAGGGCGCTGTCCTCACCAGCGTCGTCCCCCAGATCACGGGGGCGCTGGCCGAGTGCGCCCACCACTACACCGGCAAAAAGCCGGTCATCGTCTCGCCCGACATCCGCACCGGCCTCACGATGGGGGTGCCTGACCCCCACGCCGTCGGCAAAGACCGCCTTGTGGATGCGGCCTACGCGGCGGCGAACTTCCCCCTGCCGGTGGTCACGGTAGACCTCGGCACCGCCACCACGTTCAACGTGATAGATGAGAATAAGGTCTTCCGGGGCGGCGTCATCTGCCCCGGACTTTCCACCGGGCTGCGGGCGCTGGGGGAGCGGTGCGCCCAGCTGCCGCAGGTACACCTTTCTTCGCCCAAAAGCGCGATCGGCGTCGATACCGAGAAGTGTATGCTCTCCGGCTCTGTGCTGGGGGCGGCTGTCCTGCTGGACGGCATCACGCAGCGCATTGAGGAAGAACTGGGCCGTCCGGCCACGCTGGTGGTCACGGGCGGTCTGGCAAAGTATGTCATCCCGCTCTGCCGTCACCCGCTCACCTACGACCCCGAGCTGCTGCTGAAGGGGCTGGCTCTCCTTTACCAGCTCAATGCGCCGCAGCATGAGCGTCACCACGAGCCGCGCAGCGACGGTGAGCGCCGCCGTCCCCGCCCGGCAGGCAGACGCCCTTACAACAGCGGCAGCAGCCCCCGCCGCCGCACCCCCAAAATAGCTGGTGG
>OAVV01000662.1_pt1 | contig 25278 bp, 27 predicted proteins | sample 1501401 | NCBI WGS metagenome assembly OAVV01 (sample SAMEA2580098, study PRJEB22360) | human gut metagenome | biome: human gut; feature: human-associated habitat; material: faeces | place: Denmark | collected 2008/2010 | reverse complement strand
TTTATCTACATTGCCATTTCATATATGTCTAAGGCTTTATTTTGTGCATCTGATTCTTCATCAGGCATTGCAGGTCTTATAAATGTTTTTTTACCTTTATCATTCTTTGTGTATACATTTAATGTCTGACATTTTTTTAATTCTTTATTCTTACGGTGTACTCTTTGAAGCCTTAATACTGTAATTCCCGGTTCTATAGATGTGTCAAATACTACAGTTACATATTCAGTTTCATTAAGTTTAATTTCATATTTATTCATAAAAACTCTCTTTCAAAAGATTGCAGATGTACTTTAAGTTACTTTTAGTATAACATAATACACTTTATAATTCAACAACTTAAGTGTACAATTATACATTTTTTAAATAATGAAAAAGACTTTTTATGTAGAAAAAGATATTTTAATATGGTAAGATAATAAAAAAGGAGGAAAAAATATGTTTTCATATAAGCCACTATTAAAACAACTAATAGACAAAGATATTCCAAAGAAAAAATTAAAAGACGACTTAAATATAACTTCAAATACTATGTCAAGGATAAGTAAGAATGAATATATCTCAATGGCTATATTAGATAACATCTGCAATTATCTGCATTGTGATATAAATAAAGTTGTAGAACATATAGAAGATGACACAGAAGAGTAAAACAAAAAGGAACATGTGCAATACATGCTCCCTTTTTAAAATGATATTTAGTTGTTTTCCCATGCAGGGTCATAATTGCTGCAATACCAAGCTTCTTTTCCATCTTTACTTACTACTTTGCAGATTTTACCATGTCCTACATATACTTTATAACCTGCATCATGTAACAAATCTGCCTGTTCAAGACCCATATGGTCAATCATACGCTTTTTCTTAGCTTCATCACCTGTTTCAAATGTTTCTAAATACTCTTTATCGGATACTAACATAAATATACCCACCTTTCTTAAGATGGGTATATTGTAGCTTATAAATTGTTCAATGACAAGATTAACCAATCATTTTGTTATCTTTCATTCTCTTGGCGTATCGTTCCTCATTCTTAACAACTTTCTGAATTTTTCCATCTCCAAGAATAACATCATAGCCATAATCGTGAAGCAATTCTGCCTGTTCAAGACCCATATGGTCAATCATACGCTGTCTTTTAGCCGGGTCTGCTGTTTCAAATGTTTCTAAATATTCCTTAGTTGATACTAACATAATTTTTACCTTCCTTATTATTTATTTTAGCCTGTAGCAGCAATATGAAATTGCCGCTACAAGGCTTATTTTTTAGTAAATAGGCATCATATCATCATCAATGTATTTATTGCCTTCTAATTTATTTGTCTTTGCGTCTTTTGACTTGGTATCCTTATCTCTGCTGTTTTCTTTAACAGTTTCATTATAGATTTCTTCCATAGGCTCTGTTTCAATTCCCCAGCTTGTATTAAACACCTTATCTATCTGATTAAAGCTTTTCTTTACATCATCATCTATTAGGTCAGGTCGTACAATCTGCTTACTATAATCTATAGCACGCTTAAACTCACCTGTTCCCTGCTGTACCATAACACCGAACACTTTACCTTCTCTATCAAAATCATATATAAGAGTTTTATCTGTATCTTCAATATGAGAAGTAACATAAGTTGTATCTGTATTATTAAAAAATGTTTTGCCCGGATTGATTTCTTCAAGAACATTACGAACCTGCTCAACCTTATCCATATGTTCTTTCTTAACAGTACCAATCATAGCAACTCTGCCATATGTATTATCCATCTTCTCCTGTACAACATCAGGGTCAATGTATAACTGCTTAAGAAGATTCTTAAACATATCAGAATGGATAATCTTCTGATATTCAACATTATGGTAATCACCAAACTCAATACTGTTGGTTGCTCTGCTGAATTTAAGAGCCGGTCTGTCATCCCTTATCTTTTCTTTATGAATAATTCCATTCTTAGCTTCTTCTATTTCTTTCCATGTGTTTACATCAGGACAGAAAGTAGCAGTAAAATCGCCGTTCCTTTGTATATTGAAATCTACCTGACATTTACCAAGAGTAAAGGAGAATTTGTCATACATTACTCGCATTTCTCCTTTTGCGTTTTCTTCACTGTATGTATCTCTTACAAGCTTGATATCGCCTTCAGTGTATTCCTTGCCGTTCTCATAAGCCGGTACTGAAAGAGTATTCTGATAATCTTTTCTTGCAAGCTCATTATTAAGCTTCTTTCTCTTATACATTTCAATCTGGTTCTTACATATTGCCTGCTCACACTGCAATGCATCTTTAAGCTGTATTCCTGCCATATCAATAAGACGGTCAATATCATTAACAGGGCGGTCTGTAATACCATAATGCTGTGCAATTTCATCATCACGGATTTTATCCTCGCTAATAGTACGGATATCCTTATCTGCATATTCCTTCTTAAAATCCTTCATATTCATTGTATCAACTGAGATAGTACCATCCATGTTAGGGATAACACGGACAACATCAGGAATAGCACTGTTTTCCACCGCAGCCTTATTAATAAGCAAAACATGATTAGGGTTATCATCATAATCAACCTTAAGCTCATAATTAGTCTTTGCAAAATCAGGAATATCCTTAAGAGCATTAAGCACCTGTTCCTTTGCAATTTCCTGTGATTTGCCAATTTTTTCCGTTACGTCAAGAAGTCTTGTAACACAGTCATTAAGTTCATTAAGCTTCTGTTCATACTCATTATCTGAAACATCAAGGTCATGTATCTTATCATACATTACCTGATTAAGCTTAACCATTTCACCAAGAACTTCTTCATTGCGGTTAGCATTTTCATCAATAGCATCAGCCATATCCTGCATTTGTTCTTTAAGCTCACCAAATAATTTAACAGCTTTCTTATCATTTAATAAGTTATCCAGCCATTCTTTTAATATAGCCCATAAAGTCTTTCGTTCTTTTTCAAGTTCTTCAGGACTTACAGGGGCAGTTGTAGTTGTATCTGCCATAGTCTTTACCTTTCTATATATTTATTTTTAATTTATACTCATAGTTTATCAATTTTTAATTTAATACCTTACTTATATAAGCCTTTTTATAGTTTTTATTAGAAGTTTTTTCAAATATTTTGCCTTGGAGATTGGATTGGGTTTCTGGCTGCCGGTAGGGTAGTGGTTTCCAATTTACATCTTCACAAAGTTTTATGTTTATTAACACTAATAGAGTATTGTACACTGCATACAAGATATTAATGTTCATCAATGCCTATGTTATTTCCCTTTATATGCGTTGAAATATTTTACAAAATTTGTTATATTAATAGTGATAAAGGAAGGCACTCCTTTCTCCACGCTCTCTCCGGCATAGACCGGATGCACCCGTGGGCTGAGAACTTCCTTGATAAATAGGCACTCCATATCCTACGCTCTCATAATTTTCATTAGAAAAGTATTGTACCCGTAGGTCGAGTTCTTTTTATACTAAGCATATCTATTAGGATTTTTAGATTCTTTTAGATATGCTTTTTTAATTCATTTTTAATAAAAGTGCAAAATATCGAATTAAATTAACTCAATATTCTGCACTTCATAATAAATATCTAGCCAACTTTAAGCTGTTCCTGCTGTTTAACCTTATATGTCTGTCCTATGGGCTTTTCAGTTACCACAGGCTTTGCAAGATAACTTAAATCCTTGGTAGAGCAGTAGTCACATATATTTTCACCAAGCTGTTTTACATTACCTGCAACATAACCTTCTTTTTCCATCTGGTTAAAATCTTTTAAGAAGTTATCCACCTCTTTATTACATATTTCTTCTAAATCCTCACCTTTTGATGCATATAAAAATCCATTAAAATCAAGCAACGGATTATCCTGTCTGTCTTTAAATATATTTATACGATATTCCTTATCCTCTTTTAAAAATGTTATGTAGGCACATTTATCAAAACCATATAATATCTTTTCATATCCGGCTTCTGATAACTTAGGCTTTATTGTATTATACATAGCCCAGACTAAGGCGGATTTCTTTGTAACATTACAGTTTTCACCTGTTGCCATTAAATATAAACTCTTATTATTGGCAAGTGGGTCTTTTAATTCCATCTGGTATGCATCCTGTAATTCTCCAAGCTGTTCTTCATGTTTCCTTACATACTCAGTAAAGTTATCTTCCTTATAAGTTTTTCCTGTTATATTAAATAACTTTACATTTTTTGTTGTCTTCATTTCATCTTCAACATCAGCCGGGAGTCTGTATTTCTGCAAAAACTCTGTAAACTTACTTTTATTCTGAATGAATAAACTGATGTCAATTGGTTCTTCTTTATCTACTATTGAAAATGTAAACTGGAATCCTACTATATCTGCTTTGCCATCATGCTCAATTTCTTTATAAAATAACATATTGCTGCCTCTTGTTGACATACACAGCGTATAGTCGTCCAAATCAGGTACTACAGGCTTTATCACTTTATAAGCCTTATTTATATCCTGCATTGTAAGTATCTTAATTCTTGGCTCATGCTCATATTCAACAGCTTTTCCAAAACTGTTTATCAGATAATATTTTCTATCCATATCTGTCACCTCATTTTTAACAAATCTCTTTATCATATATGTTCTGTTTTTTTACCGCTTTGGGAACTGCATTATCTTCAGTTTTTAGTTCTTTATCAGTTTTTCTTATTTTAGCTTTATCTATATCTGTTAAAGTCTTTTCATATGCTACAACCTTTGCTAATGTCTGCATAATTTCTTCTATCTTTTCATTACAGTTTTCCAAGTCATTTTCATAAGACTGATATAAAATAAATTTTCGCATAAGTTCTCCCTGTTTAGGAGAGTACTTAACTATGTCGTATTTCTTTCTCAAGTCTTTATAAAGGTCATAAGTTTTTTCTGCTTCTTCAAACTCATCACCTAACAGATTCCTAAAATAATTTATATTTTCCTTTATCTCTGCCTGTCTTGTATAATATTTCTGATATCCTTCAGCAATTTTTCTTGACATAAGTATACAGAACTGGTCAGGTGCTTCATAATATAAATCCCTTATTTCAGGACTGTACTGTAAGCCTATATTTTTTAATTCACTGCCGTAGAAGTTAAAACGGTTATCTTTTACCTTTTCATCTTCTTTATCCGAATATAGTCTTTCTTCAAGTCCGAATCTGTCAATTAATATTTCACATGCTGTAGGAAAATCTACAGATTCATTCATCATTACAATATCTATAGGGCTGAAGCTCTGGTTACATGCAAAACATTTACATCTGTTGTTCTTAATGCTTGCACTTGGGTTACTATCCCTATGAGCCGGATTAGGGCAGTGTATACCGCCTTTTCCCGGCTGCTGTCCGTAGTAATATTCAATTACATCTCTTATTGGTACGTCTTCTTTTATTTTTTGTGCGTAATACATATTTTTTCCTCTTATCTGAACCCTTAACATAGCGGCTTGCCCTGTAATCACAAGCCGCTTTAATCTTTACACATCAGTCTGTATTATCAGCCTGCATTTTCGTTTGACTTCACCTGTATATTGGCTTTTCTGTATTGGGTAAAACCATGCTTGTCAATATACTGTGCTGTATTAACGGCAGCTTCAGCCTGTACATTTAAAACCTCATTCTGCTTTTCAATGGCAGATAAAAGCTTTTCCATTGACTTAAGCTGTGTATCCGCTAATTTATTCTGCTCTTTTAATATAACATTCTGCTCTTTATATTCCTTAATCATCTCAGCATTGTTTTTATTCTGCAATATAAGCTGTTCATTCTGGGATTTTAGCAGTTCGTTATGAAACTTAAGCTGTTCAACAACAGCAGTAAGGTCAATTACTATATTTGGCTCATGCTTTTCTACAGGCTCATATAATAGAGCTTCATCTGAGGCTTCTTTTTCATCTGATGTATTCGTATCATTTTTTAACGCCTCTGACACATGTGGAATAGCAGCTTCACCTATTTTGGTTACATTACCGGCAACTACATCAACATGGTCATTTTTTAAATTTGAATAAATCTGTCTTACAGTACTGTCTGCATTGTCATTTTCCATCATAGCTGCTACCGGTTCTGTATGATTTTTAACAGCAGATTCAGTTGTATCAGAATCCATATCCTGAAGCTCATCATATGGTACAAATACTTCAGACGGTATATCAGGCTCATTGTTATTAAAGTCTTCAATTTCATAATCAGATGTATCAGCTGTAAAATTAAAATCGACAGTTTCTTCAGTGTTTTCATACATATGGCTGTATTCACCTGAATTTTCACCAAAATCAATGTATTCTTCTGCATTTTCTGTTTTATAATCATCAAATTCAGTTTCTTTTTCAATCGGTGCATCAGTTAAACTGTCTGTATGTTCTGTGTCAATGCTTTCGTTTACAGCAGTTTTGGTATCCTGAATTAAAACAGGTTTTAATCTGCCTTCAATGCTCTTATCTATTTCATTGATAAGTACTGCAACTGTCTTTGCTTTATTAAATGTGCCTGTAAGGTCATAACAAGTACCAAGAGCATTTTTTCTTGCCTCACATACATCTTTTAAACTGAAGTTAGTAGGCAGGGCTATAGGCTCATATAAGCCTTCCATAATGGCATTGTATTCAAATTCCTTAAGAGCCTGATTAAAGTCCACGCATTCCGGATACTTGATTTGTCCTAATGTATCAAGAAATCTCTTTGTAAAATCAGTACCGCTTCCACATACAAGAGTACATGGATACTTTAATAAAAACTCATTAAGACTGTTTACGGCAGTTTCTTTTGAAACAAAATCACCATTTTTATATGCCTGTAAATCAATACCTGCTTCACCAAAATAATCATAGCTCTTGTTATTTTCTGCTTTAATAATATTCTGTGGAGATGCCGCAATGTTAAATTCAAGCTTATCAGCCGGTCTGTATTTGCCATCATTATTTTTAATATAGATACATGTAAGCTTGATTATGTCTGCTTCACTAGGTTTAAATCCTGTTGTGGCAATCTGTAATACACAATAATCCTTATTATTCTTTAATGTATCCTGTAATGTGTTTAAGTCCTTCTGATTCTTTACATCTGTCTGTAAATTACTTCTGTTTACAAGCATATCAAACTTATCTTTATAGCTTGAATTAGCATATTTTGCTTTGCCTTCTTCAACAAATGCATCATACTCAGCCTGTTTCTTTTTATCTTCAGCCTGTATATGTTCAGCCATTTTACTTACAATATCTTCCTGCTTTCCGATATATGTAATGATATCATTTGCAAGATTTACCTTTTTTACTGATAAATCCTGTTCTGTAAGACTTGGTGCTTTAATATATTTTGATACGCTGTCAAGTGAAAATCTCTTTAAAGAATCATCCTTGCCTTCAAAGTATTCTTTTAAAAGCTTTGTAAAATCAATTACATTTCTGCCATTAATAATGTCTTCACAACCGATTTTTTCAAGATATTTTTTTGAAAAATCAATATTGCTCTGTGCAATCATTACTGTATCGCCAAGAGAAGATAAGAAATACTTAATTTCATTCTGGGTTTCTTCAATAGATTTAACATTTATGCCTTTTACATAATCGTCTTTATCAATGCCTGCTTCCTTAAGTGCATCATAACGCTCATTTTCTAATGCAGCACTTACAGCTGAGTCAGGTGCTTTAACAGTCAGGTTAAGGCTGTAATCTTCAGCATATAATCTTGCTGTTACATCATATTTCATTTTCTTTAATACAATTTTAGTAGGGTAGTGTTCAGTTTCCCCATCATCTATACCTGTTGTTGCAATTCCAAAAATACAATAATCTTTATGGCTTCTTATTGTATCTTCAAGCATTTTTAAGTTTCCATTATTATCCTTTGCCTGTGCAAGAAAAGGATTTGCAAAATTTGACATCATAAGCTTTTCTCCTTTTTACTTTTAATAATTGACTGTTTTTTGATTATATCTTTGTTTCTCATCATGCTTATTTCAAAATCAATATTATTAAGCATAAGCTGGTTAAAGATATTACATACCTTGATTCCCAGATTATCTTCAACCCTTATTAAAAAAGCTGCCTTATCTTTAAGATATGTTTCATCATTGTTCCACAAAGCTTTTAAACCTTTATCAACTTTTACCATATCTTTGTATGTGTTATAGTTAGCTAAATCAAGTTTTAAAGGCTTACCAAGACCTGTATCAATATCCGGCATGTTTTTAGAAGCCGTACTGGATGTAAGTTTTTTTAAATCATCTTCATATCTCATCTGATACAGTTTTTCCATATTTATTATGTTACCTATTCGGTCATAATTAAAAAAAATACGGGCATTTATTTTTTTAAGAGTATTATTCTGTCTTTCAAACATATACATTTTAAGCAGGGGAGTAATGTAACTTTTCCATCCAGTGCCTTTCTGCATTTTAAAATCAATACCTGTATCCTCAAGAAATTTATCAAATGCCTTAAAAAAGTCTTTCTGATTCTTAATGTCGCTTTTTTCAAGCTTTAACTCTTTAAGAACATATGTATTTCCTTCAAGCTCAAGTGTTTTAATTTCTATCTGTTCATCTTTGACATTGAAATATCCATATATAAAATCCTGTATATCAAGAAAATCATCTATGCTGTTACAGAGTTTGCTTATGTTGGTATACTTAAATGTGCCTTTAAGCCCAAAATCATTAATATGCAGAAGTACAGAAGTATCAGCATTGTTAAGTGATTCTTCAACTTTTTTTCTTAATTCAATATATTCATTACTGTTCATATTCAACTTCATTCACCCTGTTTCTCTTGGCATTTTTTATGGCTTTATAGTGCATGGAATAATCTTTTCTGTCATTTTCTGTTAATTTATTAAGTCTTTCATATACTTCCAGTCCTTCAATGTTTTCTTCAGCTAATTTTTGCGGATTAAACATAACAAGCGGGTAAGTATCTGTGCCTTTAAGTCCTGTTCCTGCAAGAAGACCTAAATTTTCTTTCTCAAGCATTTTTAAAATCTGCTCATGTGTGACAAACTGAGTGTATGGCTTCAATATTGTATCAAAATCTTTCGTTATGACAGCCACAGGCTCTTCAAAGCCTTCTTCTTTTGTTTCAAAGCTTATACATAAATGCTTATCTGAATAAGTTGAAATATTTAATTTTATATCTTTATTTTCAAATTTCATGCCCTTCATGCTCCTTTTTATTTTTTTGAATTGCTTTAGGATTTTTTTCTTCCGATATCATTTTCTTTAATAAATCCTGTGCGTTGGTATCCCACATAAGCTCATGTACCAGTGTTTCCATGTCTTCTTCATACCAGTTCGTTTCCCTTCCGTCTGGCAGGGAAGCAGTAGTGCTACGATATATAACAGGATTTCCGTTTTTGGAAAGCTGTATTATATGACAGTTAATAGCAGATTTTAAAAGATTAAGTGCATCTATATATCTCATAGGCGGTTTATCTTCAAGTATCTGCAAATCTTTTTTATATACAGGTCGGCAGTCAAATACTTCCTTATACATATCTGAAAATGCCCGGATTAAATTTTGCTGCTCATTCGTTCTTTCTGCATATTTTGTACTGTAGGCAGTATGAATATCTTTCTTATGTAGGTTGTAAAATTTCTTTAATGTGTCTTTATCCATAAATTTCACCACCTGATAATTATTTTTATGTATACATTGTATGAAAAAGAAAATTTAAAAATTGTATGATAAGTCTCTTTTATTATGAGCATGTTAAGAATTTGCAATAAAAAAAGACCACTGATTAAACAGCAGTCTTGTAATTTGATATTCACTATTTTTGAATAAACAAAAAAGAGCAGACTGATATCTGCCCTTTCCGTTCACGAATTGAAAAATTACAGTATTGTATTTTTACAATTACGCAATACAATATTTAACTATAATATACTGAAAATTATTCTTATTGTCAATAAATAAAACAAATATAATCAGATACGTTCTACAGATTTATTTTTATTTTTCTTAGTCAGTATTACATCTTTATCAGCCGTTTCAGGATTATCAAATCCGGCAAGATGTGCAAGTTTTTTTAAGCCTTCTTCAGATACTTTAAAGCTTTCAAAGGGTGGGGAAGTATTATCTTTATCCTGTTCAGGTTCATCTCCTAAAGCATCCCAGTCTGCTTCAGTCAAATTAAAAGCTTTCATAACCATCTTTTTTTCCTGCAAAGCCATCTTATACATTTTAGCTCTTACAGCTTTTAATTGCTTACAAAGCTTGGCATATTCGGGCGGCATACATTTAACAGCTTCTTTTTTATATTCTTCCTTAATATATTGATAGTTTTCATCTACAAGTCCGTGCTTTAAAAGATTTGCCCGAAATTCCGGCTTGTATTCATTGATTTTATCTACTAATTCACTTTCTTTTATCATTAATTTTTCAGTTTTTCTCTGATTCATAATTACTCCCTGCTCATCTGTTTAATGACTTTCTTTTGCATACTTGCAGTAAGTTCTGTCTGCTTGGCATATATTTTGGATAATTCTTCAGATGTGCAGTCAGCTATCTCTCCAAGTGCTGTGTTAAGCTCATCATACATCTTTAGGACATTATCAATGCTATTTTCTTCTATACCAAGCTTTCTGTCAAGTCTTCTTATTTTAAGGTCAATATCCTTATCCTCTTTTTTAAACTGTTCTGAAATACGTTTAAATTCGTGGCTGTCTTTACCATATACTCTGTATGCATTTTTAAGAAGAGAATTTTTTATTCCTCTTCCAAAATCTGTTTCTTTAAATTCAGTTGAATTACGACCAAATATAACAGCAGTAGCAATACCGGTTAATATATCACCTACAACTTCTCTTGGATTATTAAGATTAGTATGAAATATGTCTCTGGCTTTTTTATCTATATCAAAATCTGTCTTACGCTTCACAAATCCGACAGCAGCATCTTTTGCCTGCAAATACATAACACCAATTTCCATTTTTTCCCACTGATATGCTAATGATAATGTCTTTCCCATTGCCTTTAAATTCTGCCTTGTAGCCTGTAACTGATTTGTTAATGTTTTTCCTACACTACTCTTTATGGCATGTGTTACGTTACTTAAACGGTTCACACAATTTAATAAAAATGTGTTTTCCTTTGAACACTTATTAAAACTAATAGTATTTTTTATTTCATTGTCCGATTTTATATCAACTTCTTTTAATGTTTTAGCAATTTTTTCTACATGCTGTCTGACATCTTTTGTTATACTGTTTTCAATTGCCTTCGTAGTTTTACCAACATCAACTCCATATAATGACTGTAGCTTATCATATGACATATCAACAGTAGTATCTAAAACATCATCCGCAAGCTTAAATGTAACTGTATGGCTGTCACGGTTTATAATATAATCCGTACAGATAAAGCCTTTAAACCTGTCGTTCGCAATGCGTTCTCCCAGCTTTAGAAATTCCATATCATACTGACGGTTCAAATTATCAAAAATTTCAAGTATGTCCATATTGGTTGCTGCATTAAAATCATCTATGGAAAAATCTTTCCTTGAAATTTTACCATTATATGAATAAGTAAAGCCTATAATGCTTTCTTCTTTGTTGACTGTATAATTTACGCAGTTATAAAAGTCTCCATACATCTTACCTATTTCCTGACCGATAGTGATTAATGAATCATAAGTCTTATCAAATTTTTTTAGTTCATTCATTTTTATTTTCTCCTTTAAAGAAAATCAGACAGAGCCTTAAGAAGCCCTGTCAATTTCCTTTTCCTTTGCTTTTTTCTTAACCTGTGTTTTTGGCTGTTTATCAGCTTCCATCTGCTTATCATATTTATCAGATAATTCTTTAACACAGGTATCTATTCTTGTATATGTCTTTTTTAATTCTTCAAGACGTTTTTCTTTATCCTGTGGAAGATACATTGAAAGATATCCAAAGCTTGTACATTCAGTATCAAGACCTAATCTCTGACAAAATATATAGCTTACGCTTTCCGCTTCAATCTCTTTAATTGATTTTGTAAAATCATAACTTGTTTCGTTATCAAGCATCTCCTGATTATGCATCATACTGTGTGCTATTTCATGGGATAATACCTGTATTGTGTCAGCAGGTGACATACCTTCCCTTAGCACTATTTTGTTTTGCTTTCTTGAATAATATCCATATGCATTATTTAATATGCCATCTCTTTCAAGTGTGTTAAATGATACAGGAACAGGTGAACATTTAATAAGCGTATCAATAATCTTTTCTGAATTTTCAAAATAACTGTCAATCTGCTTTCTGATGGTTATATCAGGTAATGGTTTATCCTTTTCAGGTTCAACCTGTGATACATCAAATACAGGTGCAACACCATAACCGGATATAATTGTATATGTATCTCCATGTCTGTAATTCTGTAATGTTTCAATAGTAGCAGTAGGAAGAAAACGCTGCAAAAATAATAATGCTTTACCTTCATCATCTGTCTTATACATATGTGGCTTATATATCCATAAAGCTTTTTCATCTTTCTTTATTTTCTGCTCAAATTTATCATGCCATTGTTTAGCACTCATAACAGCACTTGCAGTAGGGCATTGTGAGAAGATAAGTATTTTATTATTCATTGAATATCCGGCAAGATTTGCAGACATTTTAAGAAAATTCTTATAATTCTCACTGTTCATCATGCTTTCAACACCATCAAATAAATTCTGATGTGCTATTTCAGTGGCAGTAGGAGCAGTAACTAAATTAAGTGTTACGGCAACATTTGTTCTGTCTGTAATATAGTTTATTAATTCTTCAGGATTTTTTACATCATAAGTTTTTCCATTATATTCATATTTATCATCTTTAATATCTGCTTTTAATATAATAAAGTCTTCTTCACTTAAAGTTACCTTTAGATAGCCTCTTTTTATCATTTCATTATATGTTATATCTTTTTTATTTTTCATAATTCTTACCTCAAATTAATGACACATTAAATTAGTCAATGTTTAGTCCATGTTTAGTCCAAGTTTTAGTCAAGGTTTAATTTAATGTGCCATTTGATAGTATATGTCTGATTGTTATAAGTCTAATCAAGTTATGCTTATATGGTTTTGTTTAACGAACCTGATTAACTCTGTTGTTTTTATCTTTAAAAGATTCTTCCTTAAATGAAGCTGTGTTAATATTTTTATCATTGTCCTTATCAAGAGCCTTAACATAATCATTCATCTTATAAACAGCTTCTTTGCAAAGCCTTCTGTTATAAGCAGATGTGTTAAGAGGTATATGATTGCTTTCATCATAGCTTATTACGTTTACAATTGAAGCACTGTTTTCCTTAAGGAACTTATAAACTACAGCCGCATCTGTTTTTGTAAAATCTATGCCGTTTAATTCCTTCATTTTATCAAACGGTATATCATCACCTTCTTCATATGCATATAATGAAGCACGGTCTATCATGCTTCTGAAAAAAGTGTCTATGTTGTTCATAATGCTTATTTCAGTATTATCCAGCTTGTCACGCATACTGTGTAAATCTACCGTAGTATCAAGAAGTTCATTAAGCAGGTTAGGTGTGTATTTAAACATATTGTCCATAGCATGTTTACCGTTAAGATGGACAGTATTAATAAATACACCGTCATCTATTTCCTTTCCATTCTGGAAATATTTGTCACCCTGCCTGTAGATTTCATCTTTCTTTGGAGTTTCAGGAGCTTCTACCTTTACAGGCTCATCAGTAACTTTTTCTACAGCATGTCTCTCAAGGAAATCTTTAAGCTCAGATTCAGGAATGTTATATTTACTCTGTAAGATGTCTACAGCCTGCTTTTCAATAGTTATTTCACCATTATCCATCATTTCTTTAGTTAATCCTTTTACAGTATGTTTAACATCCTCATTTGAGTTATTCATAACAAAGCTATAAGTATCCTTGTCAAGCCTTTCAATAACCTTATCTGTTATCATATCCATAAGAGTGTTTTTGAGCGAAAATTCAAATAAAGAAATCTTAGGAAAATTAAGCTTAGGCTTTTCTCTGTTTGTAAACTTGTTATATTCATACTTTGACATATTAATATATGCTTTAATACCTTCTTTGGTATTTTCTTTAAAAGCATAGCCTTTAGAAGCCATTTCGTTCCATCTGTCCTTAAATCCGTTTACAAACCTGTTGTTAGTTACTCCGAAGCTGATTTTCTCAAAAGTATCTCTTGCAGCTTCTTTAATTGTAGCTTTAACAATATCCCACTTAGGATGTTCTGAATTTCTGATGATTTCATTAATATCTTTGAAATACTCATAATATTCATTCTCATAATTAACCTTATCAGGAATTTCCGGCTTATCTTCAAGTTCATCCAAAAACTCAAATTCAAGCATTTCTTCATTCTTTTCCATAAATTAATCCTCATTTCTATATTTTTACATATCTGCCTTATAACAACATGTGCTAAAAAGCTCTGACATTGCAGGGATTATAAAGCATATGTATTTGTGGATATTATATATTTTTTGAATTTTATAAATTGGCAAAGAAGCTTTTTTAATAATTTAGGTTGAAAATTATCAATGCAATAAAAAAGAGTGGCAGTAAACTGTCACCCTTTTTAATAAAATCAGATTTCTCTGCCTATTGTATTTTTAGCTTTATGCATCTTCTTAGTGAAATCATCAGCATGAACCATTTCAAATCCGTTTTCTTTAGTATACTGGTAAAGGCTGTCTGACAGAAAAATATCATCTTTTTTAATATCATTTTTTTCATTAGCTACTTTTATTAAATCTATAAGATTCATAATATCTTCTTTTTTAGATACATTAATCATAGACTTAGGAATAATAAGAAATTCTTCTGTACTACTTGGAAGTATCCAGTAATCATCATCCATTGTTTTTGCTATATTATGCATTATTTCATCTGATACAAATAGAGCAGGTGTTTTTATTGAATCAGAAATGACAATATATAAAGGTACAACCGGACATGGTATGCCTTTATTTACTAGCATATCTGTCAGACCGATAATATTATACTTTTCATTAACCGTATTTCTTATGGCAGCATTGAGAAGTTCTTCCTTACTTATTCCAAGTGCTTCACATGTATTTTTAATAACAGGTATCTTTGAATCTGAAGATTCTATACACATTTTGGGAATAAACGCAATACCTTCTTTTTCCAGTGCATATATATCATGTTTTTGATAAATGACACTTTCAGAAGCAATACTTTCTTTATCCTTAGATGTCTCATGTATATTTACAGGAAATAATTTAACACTCTTTAATATATTATCCTTATCCTTTACAGGTATAAAAGCATCAGCAATTCTATAGCAATCCTTATTTATACCTATACATGCAAGCAGCTTGTTATATACTTCAGCTCCGGATGAGCCTGAAAAATAATCACTGAATAAATCATCAAATTTGCACTTAATAGATACTTCATCACCGGATTTTAATGTAAATTCAAAAGTATCTTTTATGCTTGTATCTACAGTGCGGATATCATCAAAATCTTTTCTGAATTGTCTGGATATCCAATCTAAAAACTGTATTTTTTCTAAATCATAATCTATAGCCATAATATTTTCTCCATATTTCTTACATTTCTTTATCAATTGTATTTTTAGCCTTTGCCTTTGGTGGAAGAGTAATCTGGCACTTGGTAAGGGCTTTAGTCCATGTATCAACTATGTAAAGATTATCCTTATTAAGCTTATACAGTTCATCCTGTATTTCTTCCCAGTTTTCACCACCAAGTCCGCAGCCTATTTCCTTTGGAATAAATACATTGCGGTCTGGGAAAATATCACAGATATAATTAACAGCATTAAGAAGCTTTTTTCTGTCTGTATATATCTCATGTGTATGTTTCGGATTACCATACTTATCCTGACTGTAAATGTTAGCTACAGTTAAATTATCAGTAACCCTTACAAAATCATAACCACCAAATAATCTGCTTGATATACCATGATTTTCTTCAAATACTTTCATATATCTTTCACCAACAGCGGGAAATACTTTATTAATAGCTCCTGATAAACCGCCGCCGATTGCACCACGACAGTTTACCTGCTGACAGAATACACCTTCTGTAATGCCAAAAAGGTCTTTTGTCTGTGCTGCTTTTCCCATTGCCTTTAATGCCTGTTCTGCCTGTAATTTATCTGTAAAAACTGTTGTACCTAAATTATCCTTGAAATAATCAATTTCAGACAGGGTAGTGCGTCCTGTAAGTGTTTCTTCACGGATATAGTTTTCTCCATCCGTATCAGTTAATACATGATATACGGTCTGTCCACGTTTGAATTTTTCTGCATTATCATATGCAGCCATACAGTTATCTAAGATAACCTTTGCAGTAGTAGATGCCGGTGAATCTTCACCAAACATCTTTGTTAATGCATTAAAAAAATTTTTTGTGTTTTCTTTTTGATTATTAAAATCTGTCATAATAAATCTCCTTTATCTTTCTAATATATTTTGCTTTTTATGTTCAGGCTGTTTATTTTCTTTAACAGTTTTTTCATGTTCTTTGACTGCTTCAGTAATATTTTCTTCCATGTTCTTATATAAAAGTACAGCTCTGTCAATCTGTACCTTTAAAGCCTCCATTGAAATATCCATATCAGTAAGAAGAGTTGCTAAAACATCCTTATGTGTTTCAAGGAATGTACTTGCCGTATGAGCAAAGGAAATGGCAGAAGAAGCGTTTTTAATGTCAATTCTGTCCGGTAAAAACTTATTATCATTATCATTAAATACTAAGAATCCTGTACCGGTATGGTCTACATACACAGGTTCAATTACAATAAGTTCTTTTAAAAATTCCTGTTCTTTATGATATTCTTCTGAATCATAAAGATGGGAGAGTGTTTCATCAGGGCGACCTTCCTTATGGTTAATCTGCCTTATTATATCTTCATATAATGATTCAAAAAGCTTATCAGTAAATACATTCTTATCAGGTGCATAATTTAACATCTTCGCACCATTTTTTTTGATGCTTATAAGATTACGCTGTATTGCAAGTGTTTCAGGATTCTTGACATAATCATCAAGCCGCAATAATCTCTCTACGTTTCTTGAATTGTTTCCATAAATATTAATTACATTTTTATCATTAAGTAATTTATTTGATATCTTATTATCCGTATGTAAAATCGTGTCATAAATGATATCAGCTATTCTGTCTTTTGATACATGATATTCCGGAAATACAGTCATAAAGGTTTCAGCATATCCTTTTATTAAAGCTGTAACTATAGTGTCTTCAAGTGCATATGCAAATCCCTTTAAAAATGATGGAGTAGCTTTTTTCATGTCTAAAACATCTGCTACAGCTTTTTCTATTTCTTTATCTGTTGCAGTATGTGTCATAGGTGTTTTTTCATTATCAGAAAGATAATTTTCAGCTTTTTCAACCTGATTAATTCTTTCAGGTTTTTCAATGTCATTAAGTCTGTCTTTAAGCTCTATAATTTCAGCTTTTAAATCATCTCTTTCTCTTATAACCCGCAAATAGCCTTCAGAAAGGCTCTTAAAATTATCTTTTGTATGGTCAAAAAAATCATCTGATAATACAGCTATATCCCTTAGCATTGATAATTCACCCAAGCCTTGATAATACTTGGCATTTTTTATATTGCCATAGGCAAGCTCAGTATATTTTTTATTGTATTTCTGCTGTACATATAATTTAAAATTATTGATGTCTTCATCAATTCTTTTATTCACTTCAGTAATTTTTATAATATTATTATCCATAAGTTTTCTCCTTTTAAAATTAATAAGCGTACAAGCATAAAACATAAAAAGCATAACTTGATAGACTTATATGCTTATATAATCCTTATACGCTTATTTATTTTAAGCAATTGTTTTCTCCGCTTCCTTGTTTCTTGCTTTTGGTCTTTCATATACTTCATCATCCTGCTTATAGATATAAAAATCATCCTGTTCAATTTCTACACCATCTCAGCCTGCAAGATTACTTCCTCTGCCGTCTTCTTCAATGATATAATCAACAAGTCCATCCATATCTATTTTAGCCAGACCATTATCAAGAAGATAACCTATTGTTTTCTTACCAAATTCATCCAAGTACCAGTCAAGTGAATTATCCCAGTCTGCCATTTTTGTCTGTACGGCTTTATCTATAAGGTTGTCCTTATTCTTTTCATAGTTTTCATACCATTCTGTAAAATCCCAGTCTTCAAGTTCAAGCTGTGTTTCGTCAAGTTCAGCAGTCAGGCGGTTCTTTTCATCTTCAAGGTCACTTAAATCATCTTCAAGCTTTTCCTTATATGGACTGTCTTCTTCTTTAGCAATTTTTTCTTCAAGTTTTTTGATATCATACTTTACATCACCTAATTCAGAATTAATGTCATCAATTTTTTCATTAAGGTCAAGATATCTTTGCATATTATTCTTAAAGAAACCATCTACTTCAGCAAGTTCCTGCTGCAATCTATCACTAAAAATGCTGTACAAATGGTCTGTCTCAGATTCAATATCTGTGAAATATTCATAGAAATCTTCTTCCATATATTCATCAAGACTGTCTGTAGGCTCAATGAAATTATCCCTTATGTAAATTTGAGCATTAGGAGTGAAGCTTTCCAATCCTAAATCATCCCATAAATCTTCAATTCTCTGATAAGCTGCATCATAGCTTTCTGAATCTGTAAGTACATTATATGTACCAAATGGAGTATGATATAATGCTCCTGATTTTGAATACGGCTGTTCTTCAATCTTAATATCTCTTTTTTTAAGTTTTATACCATTTTCTTCATTTAGATAATCAAGTAATGCCTGTATTTTTTCATTTGTTGTTTCTGCATCAATGTTTGTAGTAATCATAATAATCACCTCTCATAATCCTTTACTTTTTTCTTTTCCTGTTCTTTAGATTCCTTGGCATAATAACTTGCCCTGAAGTCATCATCAATCTGTCTGTCATCCCTGTTCCACTGAATACCTTTATACAGACAGTCTTTAATCATGGTTACATCCTCTTCAAGGAATGCATCCAAAAAAGGTCGTCCACAAATTTCAATATCATAAATTCGTTTACCAAGAGGCTGAATTGCTTTTTCTTTTTCATAGCTTCGTATATTCTGAAATTCAAGACTTGGGGAATTAATCGAATTAACAGCCTTCACAGGTATACCACCGGCTTTTTCCCAGCTCTTTAAGTTAGGGTTATAATCATCTATAAGCATTGATATATCTGCATTATCCTTAACAAACTTAGTCTTATCCGCACCAAGAGGGCAGAAGAAGATATTTTCATCTTTGATATAAGGCATCCACTGTTTAATCCATTCATATTTATCTTTAATAGTAGATAAGGCAGCACTGCTTAAAATGCAGACATCTTCAGTTTTACTTAATTCCTTTGCCAGTAAAATCATATATGTATGTGGCTCTAAATTCCAAAAATAATGTAAATCAGGGTCAAACATCTGCTCATATGTACACCCACGACCATCCTTATAAAAGTAGGCAAGAGTACCATCCATATCTATGTAAATACTAGGAGTATCCTTTTTCCCATAACTGATAGCAGTTGTTTTATTCCATGTTTTTTCAGATAATGCATTCTCTTTAATTCTGTTTAAAATATTATTAACGTCCATATGTTTCTCTCTCCTTATTCTTAAATGGTTTTAATTCAGCTGTTAAATCAGTAATATCATTAATCAGCCAGTTATCTGCTAATCTCTGACAGTCTAAATTAACAAGTTTAAAAACTTCTTCTTTTGTAAGTACTTCTTTAATGTTCTTTACCATTTCCTGCTTGGATGAATATGCATAAGTAAGAAGCAGCTTTTTTTCATCATAATTAAGTTCACTATTCATAACTCCTAAAAACTCATATGCAAAAGCAGTTCCAAATGCATGATTTTCTAACCCATCTGCAACAGTATCAGGATAAAGGTCAGAAGAATTAAGAATTTTAATGTAATTCTTAGCTGCCAGTGACAATATGTCTGTTATATTTTCATAAGTCTTTGCGTCTTTTAAGAATGTATCATAACGTACTTTGCCATCATTAGAATGGGGCAGGCATCTTATAAAATCATTCAGAGTAGTAAAAGAAAACTGATATTTTGCATACTGTGTAATATCATTTAGTGTTCCAAGAGGTATAATATTAATAGCCTCCGTTATAGATTCCTGTGTCATTTCTCTTAAATCGAGAAACAGTTCTCTTAAACAGTTATCTCTTTTGTTTAAATATTCTTTAATCATAGTTTTATCCACCTTTCATTTTTTAATTTGCCCTGTCAAAAGACTGTTTAACAGCTTTTGTCGTTTTTGCTTTAATAAAAGGAATACCTTTGTCCTTTTTTTCAAATGCATCATTTAATCCTTTATAGCCATCTTTAAAGAAGCTGTCTAAATTAACAGATAATACTCTGTGGATATCAATATACTTTTCATCCGGATTTAATTTATTGCTGTCATATGCCGGTTCTGATATGGCTGTTTCATATGATGCTTCAAGAAGAGTGGAAGGCTCATCAATATGTAAAATTTCACTCATCATTTTTGTATCAGACAAATCATTAATGGAAATCACATTATCATAATCTAATAATGCAGATATTTTTGACCCGCCATCTTCATCAGGAACTAAGAAAGGCAAAGAAAAATCCATAGAAGGAGCTTTAACATACATATAACTGTAATTATTTATAATTTCCTGAGCATAATTTTCCAAATCACTAAAATCAAAACCAAAACACTTATCATCAACGGTATAATTTTCCGGTATGCCTTCATCACGGACAGTATAAGAGTGTTTATTAATATCATCCGCTTCTAAAAATCCGTCATTCTTGAATTTTTTATAACTAACGGTAAATAAATAATCAGCTTTATCCACGCATTCCCTATATTCAATCTGTGCTATAAGTGTTTGTGTAAGCTTAGATGAAAGTGAACTGTCTGCTAATTCTTTAATGTGTTTAAAATCCATAAAAAGACCATTGCCATATACTTTCATAAGTTCTTCGTTTGTAAGCCGTACCGAATCATTAAGGGCATTAGCATAAACCTTTAAAATAGAAATAAACATTTCTTCATCTGCTTTATTAAGTTTATCCTTTAAAACTTTTTCACCTGTAACTCTTTTAAGTGCATCTTTAAATTCAGGGCATTTTAATCTTTTTATAGATTCATCTGCTTCTTTGATTATTTTTTCACCAAACAATTTATAAAATACCTTTTCATTTCTGATTTCAGATAAATTTCCCCATACTTTATCCTTACGGGCTAATTTCATACATTCATTCAAATCATTTATACGCTGATAATAGTTTTGTTTTATAATTTCATAATTCTTGGCAAATCCTGCCGGTAAATCGTATCCACTCATGTCTTTCACCTCTGTTTTTTATTCATTAATGAAATTATAGTAAAAGACATAAAAATAACTGCTGTAAAAAAGTCCTTTTACAACAGCTATCTGAATATTTTTGTTTTTTTAATTGTATTTTGCATACAGAATACTGTTTAATAAATAAACAGAAAACATCCAATACCTATACATAGTGCCAGTACCACATTAATCCAAGTAAAAATAACGCTTTCTTTACTTCCACTGTATATTTTGCCAAGATGTAAATGCTTTGCTCCTAACATAAAAGGCACACCTGCCGGATTAAACATATCCAAGAATACATGTGTCAGGCATCCTATAAATAAGCCTGTAAGTGGCTTCATAAAAAGATAGGATAAAACAAGTCCTAAAATATAAATGAAAGGGTCGTGAAAGATTCCACGGTGATTTTTTCCTTTTTTCCCAAAGCCTTCACTAATCTTTGCAATGCATGTTGATACCGGAACAGATAATTTTCCCATGTAACTGTTTGGATTATCTATATCCGGAAATATTCCACCTATAAGTCCACCAAGAATTAACAGGGCAGCAGTAGTACTGTTGTTTTCCATACCTAAAGGCAGCTTATCAATATTAAGTGCAAGCATTCCTGTTACCGCACCTGCATAAATAAAATGACAGTTTCCATTCATAATTTTTCCTTTCTTAAAATAAAAACAGGACTTGAATTACAAGCCCTGTTCCTACTGATATTATTGCATTTTTATACTGTTTCATAACAGTTCTGTGGACAGATATTATTAAGCTTTTTAATAATTCCATCCGGCTTTTTATAATTACATGCTTCGTCATAATCAGGTGTATTTTCAAACCATGTATTTTCAATTCCGCCTGTATGAATTTTCTTTACATAGCCCGTATCTCCACTGATTTTGTTTGTCCACTTAATTTTCATTATTTAGTTTCTCCAGTAATGCCTTCAGATGCAGCTTTATTAATTGTGTCATTATAATCAATGTTACTAACTGCTGATGTAGTCTTGCTTGAAATCTTTTTTGTCACGAAAACAAGTATAGTAACTGCTGCTGCAATAGCTCCTAATGCAATAATAGCTTTACCGTAATGCTCAATAATTTCCATTGTATTTTCTCCTTTAAAAATAGGTTTATCTGTTTACATTTTATGTATGTTACTAATTTGATTGATTTCTTAATGTTTCCAAAAATTTGAAAACAAAATCAATCAAATAAAAGTTCGCTTTATGATATTTACCTTTGGTAAATCTAATAAAACAAACTTTCGTAATTTACTTTACTTTTTAGGAAACAAAGCAAATAAAATATTTACTTCACTTCTTTATGTTTTTCATAAAATCAAAAACATAATCACATTCATTCGTCTGGTATGTGAGATATAAAAAGGCATAATTACAATATTTAATCTGATACATGCTGATATACTGAAGCTATAAGAAAGGATGAGAAAAATGACAGATATAATAAGAAAAGACGGAATAATAATAATTACAATAGAAAATCCTACAAGATTTGAAAATGAACTTATAAATGAATTTGAAAAAAGAAGTCAGGTTAAGGATGAAATAGAAAAACAGTGGGCTACATTCCAATGTCCTGAAAATGCTGTTAAGGCACAATCGGATAATAATGAAACTAACGGGCAGGTATCCATGTTTACGGATAATGAAGAAAATCCATTCTTAAAGGCTGATTATACGGATGATGAAGAGTTACCGTTTGATTAAAAAATAAGGAGAGTTAAGTATGTTATCACAGAAACAAAAATCTATAAAAAATACAATTGTTTATTTATTTTTTATGCTGCTTACCATAATTGCGGCTGTTATATCGGATAATACACATTATTTAAAATTGACAGCAGTTTTTATGATTATTGCTGCTTATTATATTTACCGCCTTATAAGGAAAAAGGATAGTACGGAAAAACCAAAAGATAAGTTAAAAAAACAGCTTAAAAAAACTGAGATAGGTAAAAAAACACTTGAAAAAATAGAAGAAAACAGTGCTAAGAAAAAAATATCAGAGAAAAAAATAAGAAAAACTGCATATAAGGATTACATAGCTTCAGTTGAAGATGAATTTTCAGACGATATTTTTTTGGATGCCTATAATAAAGAAGATGAATAATAATGAAAACAAACCGGTGCTTTATGTGCCGGTTATTTTAATTAGTCTTTTTTATAATAAATAAAATTATCAGACTGATACAATTATTTCATATTAATAATTAATAAAAAAAGAAGGGAATATAATATGGATATATTTATTACAGAAAAACCCAGTGTAGCAATGACATATGCCAAGGCACTTAAAGTTAAGGGAACTAAAAATGACGGATATCTGGAAGGATATTCACCTGTACTTGGAAAAGATATTCAGATTACATGGGCTGTAGGGCATTTAATTACACTAGGAAATGTAGATGAACAGCGTGAAGGAAAAAAGATAACAGATAAAGATTTTAAGCCTGCAAGATGGAGCAAAGATACATTACCAATTATCCCACAAAGCTATGTTTATAAAGAAAATCCAACAACATATAAACAGTTTAATGTTGTCAAGAAGCTTTATAAAGCCAAGGATGTTGATACCATTTATTATGCCGGTGATAGTGGAAGAGAAGGTATTTATATACAGGCTCTTATCCGTAATCAGATTTTTAATAAGAAGTTTGATGATTTAACCACTCCTTCCAATGTAAAAAATGAAAAAGTAGTATGGATAGATTCCCAGACTGATGAAACAATCATAAATGGAATAAAGACAGCAAAGCCTTATAGTGCTTATAAAGATATGATAGCAAGCGGATATAAACGTGCTATTGCAGACTGGCTTATAGGAATGAATTTTACGCAGGGCTTTACTCTTACCAGTGGTGGGCTTATTGTAGTCGGCAGGGTTATGACACCTACACTGGCAATGATTGTTAAAAGGCAGAAAGAAATAGATGAGTTTGTAAAGACTAATTATTACGGTATTAAATCAGGTAATGCTAAATGGAGAGCTGTGGAAGGAAGCAGATTCTTTGATTCCCCGGCTTTATACAATGATACAGGATTCCTTAAAAAAGCGGATGCAGAAGACTTACAGGCAGAATTTAAAAAGTCAGGTACACTTACGGTAGAAGATGTAAAAACTACAAAGAAAACAGAGTATGCACCATTACTTTTCAACCTTGCTGATTTACAGAATCTTTGTTCAAAAACACTTCATATAAGTCCAGACCAGACATTAGCTGTTTTACAGTCATTATATGAAAAGAAATTTACCACATATCCAAGAACAGATGCAAGAGTATTATCAAGTGCCGTAGCAGCAGAAATTAAAGCTAAAACAGGTAAGACAGTTCCTAAGAAGTATGTAGATGACAGCAAGATTACAGACCATTATGCATTAGTACCTACAGATTATTGTACAGGCAGTCATAATCCAGCTTCTTTATCATCTATTGAAAAGACCGTATATGAGTTTGTATGTAATAGATTTAAAGCTGTCTTTATGCCACCATATACATATGATTCAATTGCAATTACCTATACAGCTCCTAATGGGGAAAAACTGTTTGAAACAAGAAAACATGTGACTGATTTAGGCTTCAAGGCTTTGTATGGTGAAAAAGATGATTCTGATAACCTTCCGGCAGTAGCTAAGGGGCAGATTATTACTGATGCTCCATTTGAAGTAAATGCAATGGAGACTACACCACCGTCATATTATAATACCGGTTCACTTATACTTGCTATGGAAAAGGCAGGCAAGCTCATAGAAGATGAAGAATTAAGGGAACAGATTAAGACATGCGGTATAGGCACATCTGCTACAAGAGGCGATATTATAAAGAAACTGGCGGAAAGAGAATATATAAAGATAGACAAAAACCAGAAGGTAACACCTACAGAGGCAGGGAAACAGATTATTCCTGTAATAGCAGCTCTTGCTTTCA
>OAVV01000642.1_pt1 | contig 25867 bp, 21 predicted proteins | sample 1501401 | NCBI WGS metagenome assembly OAVV01 (sample SAMEA2580098, study PRJEB22360) | human gut metagenome | biome: human gut; feature: human-associated habitat; material: faeces | place: Denmark | collected 2008/2010 | reverse complement strand
GAATCGACATCCCCGGTTCGTTATCTGCGGCGGAGGCCATGTGGCCGAGTCCGTCGTCCGGCTGGCCGTGATGCTGGGCCTGCCCGTCACCGGTCTCGAGGAGCGGCCGGAGTACGCTGATGCCCTTCGCCGTGCCGGGGCCGAAAAGGTCCTCTGCGGTCCTTATGCCGAAAATCTCACCCAGGTGGAGGGCAGTGCGGAGACCTGCTTTGTTGTCGCCACCCGCGCCCACTCCTTCGACGTGGAATGCCTTATCGAAATATACAAGAAACGATTTGCCTACGTTGGTATGCTGGGCAGCCGAAGCCGGTCGGCCCTTGTCCGCCGCCAGCTCATCGAGGCCGGAACTGCCCCGGAAAAGGCCGAAGAACTCCACGCCCCCATCGGCCTCGCCATCAAGGCGCAGACAGCGCAGGAAATCGCACTGTCCATCCTCGCGGAGATCGTTGAGGTGAAAAATGGCCGTCAGCAGACGGAAGGCTTCCCGCCCGAGCTGCTGAATGCGCTGGATGCCTGCACGGGACAGGGGAAGGCTCCTGTCCTTGTGACCATCGTTTCCCGCCACGGTTCGACCCCCCGGGAGGTGGGCGCAAAGATGCTGGTGCTGCCGGACGGCAGGTCCGTGGGCAGTGTGGGCGGCGGCATTATGGAATACCGTGTGCAGCAGCTTGCATCAAAAATGCAGGCAGGCGAGGCTGCGCCCTGTCAGCTGGCAGAGTATTCGGCCAGCGCAAAAGAGGACGATGCGGCGCTGGCTGCCTGCGGCGGCTCGATGAACGTATTCCTGCAGCTGCTCAAGGAGGAAGAAAATAATGAAGCGTGATGACGTCATCCTGGTGCGCGGCGGCGGCGACCTCGCCACCGGCACCATCCATCGGCTGTGGTCGGCGGGATTGAAGGTGCTCGTGCTCGAGGCAGAGCATCCTGCCGCCATCCGCCGCCAGGTCTCGGTAAGTGAGGCCGTGTATGAGGGCGGGGCTGTCGTGGAGGGAATGCGCGCCGCCCTTGTAAAAACGCTGGATGAGGCCGTTGTGGTCTGGCATCGCGGCGATGTACCGGTGATGGTGGACCCGAAAGGGGAGCTCATCCCGCAGGTGCGGCCTGCCGCGCTCGTTGATGCCATCCTTGCAAAGAAAAATCTCGGAACGACGCGGGATATGGCTCCGCTGACCATCGCACTCGGCCCGGGCTTTACCGCCGGTGTGGATGTCGATCTCGTGGTGGAGACCAAGCGCGGCCACCGTCTGGGCCGTATCATCCGGGAGGGTACGGCCATCCCCAACACAGGCGTCCCCGGAGTCATCGGCGGCTATGGTGCTGAGCGTGTCATCCACGCAGAAAAGGCCGGTATCTTCCGGAATGTATGTGCCATCGGAGATATTGTGTCGGCGGGTGAAACGATCGCGGAAATCGAAACGCCGGACGGCATCCGCACTCCGGTGACGACCCGCATTGCGGGCATCCTGCGCGGTCTGCTGCGGGACGGCTACCCCGTCACGCCCGGCTTCAAGGTGGCTGACGTGGACCCCCGCCGGGAGGAACTGGAAAACTGCTTTCTCATCTCCGATAAGGCGCGCTGCATCGCGGGAAGTGTGCTGGAGCTGATCGCGGCAAATCTGTGGAAATAATAAAAAGAGAAGGGGCTGCCTTGGGCAGCCCCTTCCCTTTTTTACATCAAATATCCAAGTCGGTAATCTCCGAGACACACCCGAAGTGCGCCCCACGTCGAGGAGAACTCGATGCCGTGAGCCCGGAGCTTCCCGGTATCCATTGCGAGGTTGCGGGTGAGATCGGATTCCTCGATCTTCACATCCACCTGCAGTAAATTGGCGAAGCATCGCGCAGTCTCGACCATATCTCCATCGCACTCGCTGCCGAAGTTGTAGACGCCGCCGGGCAACTCCATCGCAGGGACGAGGTTCTCGATGACCTCCCGCACATAGCCCACGCCCCGGTAGTCATTGCGCGAAAAGCGCAGCACTTCACCGGTCTTTGCCGCTTTCAGGATGTTCAGCGGCAGGTTGCCCCGGATGGGCAGATGATAGCCCGGGAGGTCGTACATCCAGGGCAGGCGGAGCGCCACAGCGCCCGGGCAGCGGGCCAGCACCCGGGCCTCGGCCTCGAGCTTGTGCTGTCCGTAGACGTTGGAAGGGGAGAGGGGCAGCGTCTCCGCCAGCGCCCCCCGCTGCGTCACGCCCGCATACACCTGGTCGGAGCTGAAGGAGAGCAGCTTTGCGCCCACCTCCTCCGCTCCCTTCGCCACCCACTCGGGCAGCAGGACGTTGGCGCGGAAGGAGTCCTCCGGCTCCTGCTGGCAGTACTGGGTGTTGGAGAGGGCCGCCGTGTGGACGATGACGTCCGGGTGCTCCTTCAAAATGAAGCGCAGCACCGCACTTTCATCGGCAGTGCGCAGGGCGTCGGACGGGAAGGCGCAGAGCGCAAACTGCCCCCGCCACATATCGAGGATGCGCGCGCCCACAAAGCCGCCTGCGCCGGTCACAAGAACTCGTTTCATAGGGCAGTCACCTCAGTGAACAAGGAACAGTTCCAGCACGAAGACGACGGCGCAGCAGGCCACCGACACCTGGAACAGGCTGGCCCCGAACCATGCCGCCGCAATGCCCACCACCAGCGCCACCGCACCAGCTGCCGGACTCTGGGTGGCGTTGACGATGGCCGGGAAGGTCATGACCGCCAGAGTGACGTAAGGGACATAGTACAAGAACGACTGGATGAACTGGTTTTTGATGGGCTTCCGGATGAGGGTCAGCGGCAGGATGCGGATGGTGTAGGATACGGCGAACATCACTGCGATGTAAAGCCAGTTGCTGCGAATCATTGTTCGGCCTCCTCACTCTGGGTCTTGACGGGGAATAACAGCGCACCTGCGCAGGAAATGGCCACTGTCAGGATGATGGTGCGGGTGCCGTCCGACAGGGCGGAGATGCCCGGCAGATAGGTGCAGGCAAAGCTCAGCGCAAAGCTGATGGCCACCAGCGCGGCCACGATCTTATCTTTCCGGGCCGGAGGAATGATGATGGCGAGGAACATGCCGTAGAGCGCCACGCTCAGTGCGCTGACGGCCCGCAGAGGCAGCAGATTGCCCGCGATGATGCCCAGCGCCGTACCCGAAGCCCACGCCGGCGCGGCCAGCGCGATGGCGCCGTAGGTGTAGAAGGGGTTCAGGTAGCCCGGCCGGGCGATGGTGATGCCGAACAGCTCGTCAGTGACGTCATAGCCGATGATAAGCCGGTGGAAAAACGGCGTGCCGGGGGCGAACCGCTGGGCCAGCGCACAGCTCATCAGCAGATAGCGGGCGTTGGCGATGAGGGTGATGATGGCTACCTCGAGATAGGTCGCGCCGCTGGCAATGAGGGCAAAGGCGGCGTACTCGCCCGCCGAAGCATTGTTGAGCAGGCTGGCCACGAAGCCCTGCAAAGGTGTAAAGCCCGCCGTCCGGGCCGCGATGCCCAGCGAGAACGACACCGCAAAATACCCCAGCGCGATCGGCACACCGTCCCGCATCCCCTCGCAGAACACCTTGCGGCTGAAAGCGTAGGGCTTGGCGGGCTGTGCGGAGCAGAGAGTCTGTTTCGACGACTCATGCGTAGTTTCCATGAGAAAAGCTCCTTTCCAATTTCAAACACAAACCCTATTATAGCATAGTTTGAGAGAAAATGACATCGCTCAGAAACGAAAAAACCACAGCTTTCACCCCTGAAAGCTGTGGCTTTTTCAAGATGGACTGCTTACCGGAACAGCTTACGGCCAGCCCAGATGCAGACACAGGCGCCGATGACCGAGACGATGATCTCACCCACGAGGCCGGTAGCGGACAGGCCCACGAGGCCGAAGAGGATGCCGCCCACAAAGCTGCCCAGGATGCCCAGCACGATGTTGCGCAGGGCGCTGGTCTCACTGCCCATGATGCGGCCTGCGATGGAACCGGCCAGCGCACCGATGAGAAGGCTGAAGATAAAACTGAACATAAGAAAAACCTCCTGAAATATGTAAAATCAGACGTTGGACGCTTCCTCCCGCGCGCAGCGGCAGATGTCCGAAAGACAGCATTTTTCGCACTCCGGCTTCCGGGCATTGCAGACGGCCCGGCCATGCATCACGAAACGGTGGCACAGATCACCGCCCTCTTCGGGCGGGACGATCTTCCAGAGCGCCATCTCCACCTTCTGCGGTTCCTTGATGCCGTCCACAAGGCCGATCTTGTTGCACAGGCGGATGCAGTGGGTGTCGGTGACGATGGCGGGCTTGCCGAACACATCGCCCATGATGAGATTGGCGCTCTTGCGGCCCACGCCGGGCAGTGCCAGCAGTTCCTCAAAGGTGGTCGGCACCTTGCAGTCGTACTTGTCCCGCAGCATCCGCATACAGGCCGAGATGTCCCGGGCCTTGCTGCGGCCCAGCCCGCAGGGTTTGACGATGGCTTCGATGTCCTCGGGCTCTGCCTCGGCCAGCGCGGCCACCGACGGATATTTTGCAAACAGGTCCTGCACCACGATATTCACCCGGGCGTCGGTACACTGGGCCGCCAGCCGGACGCTCACCAGCAGCTGCCAGGCGTGGTCATAGTCCAGCGTGCAGCCTGCGTCGGGATACTCCGCCTTGAGCCGCCGGATGACCTCCAGAGCCAGCTCTTTTTTGGCCGTCAGGTCTTCGGCGGAGATGTTCTTTCCGCGCATACATTTCCCCTCGTTTCTTGATTGGAATGGCACAAGCATATCATGTTTTGCGAAATTTGTAAATGCTTTGCCGTTTATCTGAGAATCATTTTCATTATTTCTCTTGCCGCGGCGTGCAAAATGCGCTATACTATAAAAGAGAAGGATTCTCATGATCATTTTTGGAGGGAAGACCCATGAACGAACCGCTGGCGCAGCGTCTGCGCCCCAAAACGCTGGCCGATGTCTGCGGCCAGCAGCATCTTCTGGCCGAGGGACAGGTGTTCCGCCGCACCATCGAGAGCGGACGTATCCCCAACATGATCTTCTACGGCCCCTCCGGCACGGGCAAGACCACCGTTGCCCGCATCATCGCCGAGAACAGCGGCATGACCCTCCATAAGCTCAACGGCACTTCCTGCGGCACCGGCGACATCAAAGCAGTGCTGAAGGACATCGGCACGCTGGCCGGGGCAGGGGGCATCCTGCTCTACCTCGACGAGATACAGTACCTCAACAAAAAGCAGCAGCAGAGCCTTCTGGAGTGCATCGAGGACGGTTCTGTCACCCTCATTGCATCTACCACCGAGAACCCTTACTTTTACATCTATAATGCACTGCTGTCCCGCTGTACGGTATTTGAGTTCAAGTCCCTCTCCGCCGCCGACGTGGAGCGAGGCATCCGCAACGCTCTGAAAAAGCTCTCGGAGTCGGAATCACAGCCTGTCGTGATGGACGAGGACGCCTGCGCCTACCTCGCCGAGAGTGCGGGCGGCGACCTGCGCAAGGCGCTGGGCTGTCTCGATTTCGTGGTGACGGCGGCCCCCGTGGACGGAACCGGAAAGCACATCACCCTCGAGATGATACAGCAGGTCACCCGCCGCACGGCCATGCGGTACGACCGGGACGGCGACGACCACTACGACATCGTGTCGGCCTACCAGAAGTCCATGCGCGGCTCCGACCCCAACGCCGCCCTCCACTACTTGGCCCGTCTGCTGGAAGCGGGCGACCTGCCCTCGGCCTGCCGCCGGCTGATGGTCTGCGCCTGTGAGGACGTGGGCCTTGCATACCCGCAGATCATCCCCATCGTCAAGGCGGCAGTGGACGCAGCCAACATGGTGGGTCTGCCGGAAGCCCGGCTCCCGCTGGCCGATGCCGTCATTCTCGTGGCAACCAGCCCGAAATCCAACAGCGCCCACGACGCCATCAATGCGGCCATCGCCGATGTGCAGGCGGGGCGCACCGGCCCCATCCCGCGCCAGCTGCAGAACAAGCACTTCGACGGCGAGGATGCTGCCGTCAAGGGCCAGAACTACAAGTACGCCCACGACTATGAGAATCACTGGGTGGATCAGCAATATCTGCCCGACCTGCTCAAGGATGTAAAATACTATACGTTCGGCGACAACCGCGCCGAACAGGCCGCCCGGGCCTACTGGGCGAAGATCAAGGGGGAAGACAAACTCTGACCCCCGGCCTTTATCCCGATACACACCCCCTCAGAAAAAGGAGAAAGACCATGCGTTATTCCAAACAGCGCGAGCTGGTACTGCAGAAAGTGGAGCAGCTCTGCAACCACCCTACTGCCGAGGAGATTTTCGGCCTCGCAGTCAGGGAATGTCCCGGCCTGAGCCTTGGTACCGTCTACCGCAACCTCAACAGCCTCGTAGATGCGGGCCGCGTCCGCCGCGTCTCCATCCCGGGCAAGGCTGACCGTTTCGACCACACTCTGGGCTGGCACAGCCACCTCTACTGCAACTGCTGCGGCAGAGTCGTGGACGCCGACGTGGACGAAAAGCAGGTGATGAAGCTGGTGCGCAACCAGAAGGGCGTCGTGCAGGACTGCGCCGTGGTGCTGTTCGGCCTGTGCGCGGAGTGTGCCGCCAAGCAGGCTCAGTAAAAATAAGCTCTTGCTCTCCAAGGCCAAAAAGGGTATACTATAAAGAGCTTTCTTTATAGTATCAGTATGTCTGCTGCCGGAGGTGTGACCCCGGAGGCAGAGAAGGATGGTTTCATTGGAGTACATAGCATTTGAACATAACAACGGGGCGGCAGAGCTGGTCAAGCTGGCCTATGACACCCCGCCGCTGGCCTTCGTCCACAGCTACGGCTGCCAGCAGAATGTCAACGACGGCGAGCGCATCAAGGGCGTGCTGATGGACATCGGCTACGGCCTGTGTGACAAGCCCGAGGACGCCGACCTCATCCTTTTCAACACCTGCGCCGTCCGTGAGCACGCCGAGCAGCGTGTCTTCGGCAATGTGGGCGCTCTCAAGGGCCTGAAGGAGAAGAAGCACGGCCTCATCATCGGCCTCTGCGGCTGCATGGCCAACCAGAAGCACGTTGTAGAAAAGCTGCGCCAGAGCTACCCCTACGTAGACCTCGTGTTCGGCGTGGACGGCATCGACACGCTGCCCCAGCTCATCGCCCAGAAATTGCACAAGCACAAGCGGGTGCTCATGGAGCCGGCTCAGCGCCCCGTCATCGTGGAGAATATCCCCATCCGCCGCGAGAGCGAGTTCCGTGCCTGGCTGCCCATCATGTATGGCTGTGACAACTTCTGCACCTACTGCATCGTGCCTTACGTCCGCGGCCGCGAAAAGAGCCGCAAGCCCGGCGACATCCTCGCCGAGTTCAAGAGCCTCGTGGAGGCAGGGTACAAGGAGATCACCCTTCTGGGCCAGAATGTCAACAGCTACGGCAAGGGTCTCGAGGAACAGGTGGATTTCTCCGACCTGCTCAACCTGCTCTGCACCGTCCCGGGCGACTACCACATCCGCTTCATGACCAGCCACCCGAAGGACGCCAGCTTCAAGCTCATCGACACCATCGCGGCCCAGCCGAAGCTCTGCAAGCATCTGCATCTTCCGGTGCAGTGCGGCTCGGACCGTCTGCTTGTCCAGATGAATCGTCACTATACCGTGGAGCATTACCTCGAACTCGTCGAGTATGCCCGGAAGAAGGTCCCCGGCATCACCTTCTCCAGCGACATCATCGTGGGCTTCCCCGGCGAGACCGAAGAGGACTTCCAGAAGACCCTCGAGCTGGTGCAGAAGGTGGGCTATATGCAGCTGTTCACCTTCATCTACTCCAAGCGCACCGGCACCAAGGCGGCAGATATGCCCGACCCCACCCCTCGCAAGGAGAAGACCGACCGCATGACCCGCCTGCTCAAGGTCCAGGACGACATCGCAATGGCCCTCGTGAAGGATCAGGTGGGCCAGACCGTCCGCGTCCTCGTGGAGGGCTATGGCCGCAATGAAGGCACCCTCTCGGGCCGTCTCGACAACAACCTTACCGTCGAGTTCAAGGCTGACTCCGCCCTCATGGGCAGCTATGCGATGGTGCGCCTCACAGGCGCCCGTGCCACCGTCCTGCTGGGTGAACTTTCGGAATAATATTGATATTCTGGATACACTATCCTAATATATAACACAGGAACGATAAAAGGAGACTATTACAATGGATTGCATCGACCTTTTCAAGCGTGCCGCCATGGCACTTCAGACCGACTCCCGCTATCTGGCTATGGACCAGGCCCGCAAGATGAACGACAAGGACGAGGAACTGCAGAACCTCATCGGCGAGTTCAATCTGGCCCGCATGGACCTGAACAACGAGATCGGCAAGCCCGAGCGCAGCGATGAGCGCATCGCCGAGCTGAACCAGAAGGTGAACGACCTCTACGGCAAGATCATGGCCGATGACGGCATGGTGGCCTACAACGAGGCAAAGCGCGACTGCGAGGCCCTCGTGAACTATATCGACGCCATCATCAACACTGCAATGAACGGCGGCGACCCCATGACCGTGCAGGAGCCTTCCGCTTCCTGCACCGGCAGGCGCCCCACCCCCCGTCCAGCTGCTCTACCTGCGGCGGCTGCCACTAAGGCTTAAACCATGAAACACAAAACGCGGCTGTGCAATGCAGGGCCGCGTTTTGCTTGCAACAGGCGGTTTTGGATGGCAAACCGACAACTAGGGGAGGAAGGTGAACGGTCATGGCAGAGCTTTCGCCCATGATGCAGCAATATCTGGAGATCAAAAAACAACATAAGGATGAGATTCTTTTCTACCGCATCGGTGACTTCTACGAGATGTTCTTCGACGATGCGCTCACAGTCTCGCGGGAGCTGGATCTGACCCTCACGGGCAAGCAGTGCGGCCTCGAAGAGCGCGCGCCCATGTGCGGCGTACCGTTCCACAGCTATGAGGGCTATGTGGCCCGCCTCATCTCGAAGGGCTACAAGGTCGCCATCTGTGAGCAGATGGAGGACCCGGCCAAGGCCAAGGGTCTTGTGAAACGCGACATCATCCGCGTGGTCACGCCCGGCACCGTCATCGAGAGCAGTATGCTTCAGGATGACAAAAACAACTACATTGCGAGTATTTTTCTGAGAGGCGGCGCAGCAGGCCTCTGCTTTGCGGATGTCTCCACCGGCACGGCCCATATCACCGAGCTCAAACGGGAAAAGATCGCCCCGGCGGTCATTGCGGAGCTCTGCCGCTACCACCCCAGCGAGGTGCTGATGAACCCGGGTCTGCTGGACTGCCGGGAGATCACTGCCTACATCAAAAAGAATATGGACTGCGCCGTCGAGCTGGTGGAAGAGGAGCGGTACGCCCCGGGCCTCGTGGCCATCTCCCTCGAGAACCAGTTTGGCCGCGACTGGGCCGCAAAGACCGGCATCGCGGAAGACGGCCTTGTCCGCCTGGCAATGGCCGCTCTGCTGGAATATCTCCATGATACGCAAATTAAAGGCGTCGAGCGCCTGAAAACGGTCATCACATACAATGAAGCTCAGTTCATGAGCCTGTCGCCGGTCACCCGGGCAAATCTCGAGCTGACCGAGACGCTGCGGGGCCGCGAAAAGCGGGGAACACTGCTCTGGGTGCTGGACAAGACCAGCACCGCCATGGGCAAGCGGATGCTCCGCAGCTGGATCGAGCAGCCGCTCATTTCCAGCGCCGCCATCAACCGCCGCCTCAACGCGGTGGAAAGCCTCGTGAACCAGACCATGCAGCGGGGCGATTTGATCGAACAGCTCCACTACATCGCCGACCTCGAGCGCCTGATGACTCGCGCGGTCTACGGCTCCGCCACCCCCAAGGAGATCTACACGATGGCCCAGACCTGTGAGCGCCTGCCGGAACTGCGGGCGCAGGCCGAGAGCTGCAGCTGCCCGGAGCTGACCTCTCTTGCGGGACAGATCGACCTGCTGGACGATGTGAAGACGGCCATCCTCGCCGCCATCGACCCGGATGCGCCCTCCACCCTCAAGGACGGCGGCGTCATCGCCAAGGGCTACCACCCCGAGGTGGACGAGCTGCGCTCCATCCGGGACAACACCAAGGGCGTCCTCGCCCAGCTGGAAACGCGTCTGCGGCAGGAGACCGGCATCCCCAAGCTGAAGATCGGCTACAATCACGTCTTCGGCTACTACATCGAGGTCAGCAACTCCTACAAATCCATGGTCCCCGAGACCTACATCCGCAAGCAGACCCTCACCTCCGGTGAGCGCTATATCACCCAGGAGCTGAAAGAGCTGGAAAGCAAGATCTTAGGTGCGCATGAGCGTCTCATTGCGCTGGAGCACCGGCTCTTCTCGGAACTGCTGGAAACGATCGGCGGCCAGCTCGACCGCATCCAGCGGACGGCAAATGCTGTGGCCGAGCTGGACGTGCTGGCGGCGCTGGCGCAGGTGGCCGCTGAAAACAACTACTGCCGCCCTGTGGTGGATGACAGCGACGAGCTGACTATCACCGAGGGCCGCCACCCGGTGGTCGAGCAGATGCTGAAAGGCAGCCTCTTCGTCCCCAACGATACCAAACTCAACTGCACCACCGACCGCTGTCTCATCATCACCGGCCCGAATATGGCAGGCAAATCGACGTATATGCGCCAGAACGCTCTTATCGCTCTGATGGCGCAGATCGGCTCCTTCGTCCCGGCGTCCAGCTGTCATGTGGGCGTCGTGGACGCCATCTTTACCCGCATCGGCGCATCGGACGACCTTGCCGCCGGCCAGTCCACCTTCATGGTCGAGATGACCGAGGTGGCCGAAATTCTCAAGAACGCTACCCCCAAGAGCCTCGTCGTGCTGGACGAAATTGGCCGCGGCACCTCTACCTTCGACGGCATGAGCATCGCCCGGGCCGTCGTGGAGCATATCTCCGACCCGGCCAAGGGCCTCGGCTGCAAGACCCTCTTCGCCACCCATTACCACGAGCTGACGGACCTGGAAGGGTCCATCGAGGGCGTCAAAAACTACAACATCGCAGTCAAGAAGCGGGGAGAGGACATCACGTTCCTCCGCCGCATCATCCGCGGCCCCGCCGACGACAGCTACGGCATCGAGGTGGCGAAGCTGGCCGGTCTGCCCGGCACCGTGACCCGCCGCGCCCATGAGGTGCTGCGCACGTTGGAAGCGTCTGCCCCGAAGAACAAGGTGGAGCAGATGGATTTCGACGCCCTGCAGGAGTATTCTTCGCCCGCCGTCCCCAGCGAGATGATGGAAAAGCTCGAGGCACTGGACGTTGAGACCCTGACCCCCATCGAGGCGCTGAACTTCCTCTACGAGCTGAAAAAGACCCTGAGCGGCAGCCTGAATGGCTGATTTTATTTGAAACGGAGGGAAACGAATGGCAGAGATACACGTTCTCGACAAGCACACGGCAGAACTCATTGCCGCCGGTGAGGTGGTCGAGCGGCCCGCATCGGTCGTCAAGGAGCTTCTGGAAAACTCCATCGACGCCGGTGCGTCTCAAATCACCGTCTCCATCGAGTCGGGCGGCGTCCGTCTGATTGAAATCAGCGACAACGGCACCGGCATCGAGGCAAAATACATCCCCACGGCCTTCATCCGCCATGCCACCAGCAAGATTCGGACGGAAGACGACCTCACCAGCATCCACACGCTGGGCTTCCGCGGCGAAGCGTTGGCCTCTATCGCCAGCGTGGCCCGCGTCGAAGTGCTCACCCGCACCGAGGCCGACGAGTGCGCTTCCCTCTACCGTATCGAGGGCGGGGAAGAGCAGCCCATCGAGCCGGGTGCGCGAGGCGTCGGCACCACCATCCGGGTCTGTGACCTTTTTTTCAACACGCCTGCCCGGATGAAATTCCTCAAAAAGGATTCCAGCGAGGGTACTTTCGTGGCCGACATCGTGGGCCATCTGGCCCTGAGCCACCCAGAGGTGAGCTTCAAGTTCATCCGCGAAGGCAAACTGCAGTATGTCACCCCCGGTGACGGCCAGCTCCGCAGCGCAGCTTACGCCGTGCTGGGCCGGGAGTTCAGCCGTGACCTCGTGGAGGTGGATAACCGCGAGGGCGTCTACCGCGTCTGGGGGCTCATCACCCAGCCCCGCAGCTGCCGCGCCAGCCGCAGTATGCAGTATTTCTATATCAATGGCCGCTATGTTCGCAACCGCACCATGATGGCGGGCATGGAGATGGCGTTCAAGGGTACTATGATGCAGGGCAAATTTCCTGGAGGGATCCTGCTTCTCGAGATGCCTGCCGACCTTGTGGATGTCAACGTCCATCCGGCAAAAACAGAAGTCCGCTTTGCCCGGGAAAACGACATCTTCGACCTCGTCTACCATGCCGTCAAGCTGGCACTGAGCCAGCCGGGTACAGGGGAGAGACAGTTCGTCTTTGACAGCGAGAAAGAGGATGATGCATCCAACAAACATGAAAATAGCGGAAATAAAGAAGAAAATGCTGTAAAGAACAATAACTTTACAGGACTTTCGGCGGTGATTTCGGGCCAGGCAGAGCCGGGAAGCCTGCCGCACCTGGAGGAAAAACCTCTCCGCCCGGCGGCACCGGCAGCGTCTGCGACACCCCGCCCGACACAGCCCTCTGCCCCGGAGCGGGACATCCTCCCGCTGCCCGTAAAAGCCCCGGAAAAGGCTGCGCCGGCATCGGAACACACATGGACAACGGTTGCGGCCTCCGAGCCTCTTCCGATGAACGCTGCCCTCCACAGTCCTGAGCCGCCGCAGGAGGAAAGCGCCCTTGAGCCGCCGCCCTTCCGGGCTGCATCCAGTGAGTCACAGCTGGACATCGAGGCAGACATCGACCTGCCGGATGTCACCCGCGACCACATGGCCGCGTGGGAGCCTGCCCCGGATGAACCGGAGCGTCCGCCGCTGCCGGAGGCTTCGGATGAGCCGCAGCAGAGCGCAGCCCCGGAGCAGCTGGGCTTTGACGTTCAGGACGGCCCGGAGCCTCTGCGGTATGTGGGCGAGATCTTCCGCACCTATATCCTCGCGGAACGGGGCGACGAGATCTGCATCATCGACAAGCACGCCGCCCATGAGCGCCAGCTCTTCGAGAAACTGGCCGCCCACTACGGCGATGTCCCCAGCCAGCTCCTCCTGGAGCCGCTGGTGGTGGAGCTCTCCGCCGAGGAAAAGACCGCTCTGCTGACCAACCTCGACCTGCTGGAAAGCGCCGGCCTCGAGGTGAGCGATTTCGGCGGCAGCTCGGTCTGCCTGCGCTCGGTCCCCGCTGATGTGGAGCAGGGCAGTGCCGAAGATCTGTTGGTCGAGCTGGCGGCAAAGCTGGCCCACGGCAGCCGCGACGCGTTGAACGAGCGGACGGAGTGGGTGCTCCACTCTATCTCCTGCCGCGCCGCCATCAAGGCGGGCGACCACACCTCGCCGCAGGAGCTGATGGCTCTGGCCGAAAAAATTCTCTCCGGCGAAGTGCCGCCCTTCTGCCCCCATGGGCGCCCCTGCGTCCTCAAACTCACCCGAAAGGAGCTGGAAAAGCAGTTTGGCCGAATCGTGTGATAGAAATCAGAGGCATCCGGTGCTGGCCGTCGTCGGCCCCACTGCCACCGGCAAGACCGCTCTCGGCGTGGCGCTGGCCGAAGCTTTCGAGGGCGAAGTCATCAGCGCCGACTCGATGCAGATCTATAAAGGATTAGACGTCGGTACGGCGAAGGTCGCACCTGATGAGACCCACGGCGTCCCGCACCATGCGGTGGATATTCTGGAGCCGGATGAGCCCTTCAGCGTGGCGGATTTCGTGATGTTGGCCGGAACGCTCGAGGCTGACATTTCCGCCCGGGGCCGTCTGCCCATCCTCGTGGGCGGCACGGGCCTCTATGTCCAGAGCTTTTTGTACGGTGTCCTCTTCGCCGCCGAGAAGACGCCGGACGGCCTGCGGGAACAGCTGGCCGCAGAGCTGGCCGAAAAAGGCCCGAAGGCCATGTACAAAGAGCTGCAGGCTGCCGACCCGGAAGCCGCCGCCGCCATCCATCCGAACAATCAGGTGCGGGTCCTGCGGGCGCTGGAACATTTCCGCGCCACCGGCAAGCGTCTGAGCGAGCAGAAGGCCCAGTCCCTCCCGCCGGAGCGGCCCTATCGTTCGCTGGTGCTGGGTCTGGACTTTCCCGGCCGCGCCCGGCTCTACCGCCGCATCGACCTGCGGGTGGACAAGATGCTGGACGCCGGCCTCCTCGATGAGGCAAAGCTGGTCTATGACCACCGCCAGACCTACCGCACGGCAGCGCAGGCCATCGGTTACAAGGAGTTCTTCCCCTATTTTGAGGGGACGGCCCCGCTGGATGCCTGCACCGAAAAGCTCAAGCAGGCCTCCCGCAACTACGCCAAGCGCCAGCTGACCTGGTTCCGCCATATGGACGGCGTGGTCTGGCTGGACGCCTCTGCGCCGGACGTTACAGCCCGGGCCGTGCAGCTGACCCAAGAATTTTTAGCGAAAGGGTGACCTTTTATGATGGATAGACCACGCTCTGCTCCCGGCGCGTCCAGCGCTTTGGGCAAGCTGGCAGGCTTCGTCATCGCCGTCGTGGTGCTGGCGGGCATCTATGTGGGCTATCAGGCCCTGCAGGTGCTCTTCCCGCCCAACACCTACGAGACGGCGCTTCTTGCCACCGTGGCGGATACGGTGGACGCCGACGGCGTTCTCCTCTTCGATGAGGTCTATGTTCCCGGCGGCGGAACGCTGGGCTATCTCGCAGCCGACGGCGAGCGCGTCTCGGCGGGCGCTGCGGTGGCCGAGATCTACAGCAGCCCGGAACAGGCGGGCCTCCGCCAGCAGCTCACCAGCCTGAACGACCAGATCGAGCTTCTGCAGCGCTCTCAGAATACCACCGCCACCCAGCTGGATTCTCTGAAAAAAGAGCGGGCTTCCGCGCTTTATGATATGATGGATGCGCTGGACAGCTCTGCCTACGACGAGACAGCCCAGGGCGAAGAAAACTACATCCTCGCTCAGAACAAGCTCTGGGTCATCACCGGTGAAGTCTCGGACTTCTCGGCCCAGATCGCCTCCCTCACCGAGCAGTCGGCGCAGGTGCAGGCCCAGCTGGGGGAGCCTACCCAGATCACCGCCCCTCAGACGGGTTACTTCATCCGCAGCTCTGCCAGCGGGCGGCTCAACGCCGGGGCGGACGACATCCTCGCGCTGAACACCACCGACCTGCAGGCATATCTGAACTCTGACCCTGAGCTGCCGCTGGACGGCTGCGCGGGCAAGATCGTCTCGGGCTTTGCGTGGCGGTACGTCGGCCTCTGTTCGGCCAAGGAAGGGGAGAAGCTGCTGGGCGACAACGGCAAGCCCCTGACCCGCTCGGTGAAGATAAAGTTCCCCGGCCAGATGGAGACGCCCCTCAAGGCTTCGGTCTCCGAGGTGACCATCGACGAAGCGACCGGACTGGCCCGCTTTGTCATCACCTGTGAGATCATCAACGGCGATGTGCTGCGGCTCAACCGGGCCGGCGCCCAGATCATCGTGGGCGAGACCACCGGCCTGCGCGTCCCCATCGACGCTATCCATTATCTGAAAGAGGACGGCACCGAGTCTGAGACGCAGGGCGAGAACTACATCCCGGGCGTCTATGTCAAATACGGCAATCTTGCCCGCTTCTGCAAGATCGACCCCGTGGATAATGACCATCCGCTGGTGACGGACGGCGAGTACCGCATCGTCATGCCCAGCAGCTCGGATAAGACAAAAACCGTCAGCGAAGTCCGCCTTTACGATGAGATCATCGTCTCCGGACAAAATTTGTATGATGGAAAGCTTTTGTAGTTATTGACATCTGACGCAAAAAATCAGATAATAGAAAAAGCTATTAGCACCTCTTTTTCACAAAGGGGTGCCAGGCAGCGTGAGCTGCCCGAATGAAAGGAGCAAGTTTCTATGTCTTTTGTGGACAGCCTGAAAAAAGGGCTTTTCGGCAGTGAGGACGATTACGACGATCAGTACATGGACGACGGTCCTCAGATGGTGAATAACAACAGCGGTCTCGGCGTCGCAGGCAACGAGGGAGAGGACGAGCCCGAAGAGGGCGCAGCCCCCAAGCGGAACGGCAAGGTGGTCAACATCCATGCTACCACCCAGCTCAAGGTCGTTCTGGTCAAGCCTGAGCACTTCGAGGATGCCAGCACCATTGCAGACCACCTGAACAACAAGCGCACCGTCGTGCTGAATCTGGAATCCACCAACAAGGAGGTTTCCCGCCGTCTGGTGGACTTCCTCTCCGGTGTGGCCTACGCCAACAACGGCCAGATCAAGCGGGTGGCCAACAGCACCTTCATCATTACTCCCTACAATGTAGACATCATGGGCGACCTGCTGGACGAGCTGGAGAACAATGGCGCGTTCTATTGATACCCAGCAAAGCGCCGTGCGGGGCTTCGTCCCGGCGCAGAACGATGAGGAACGCTTCCTCATGCGTCATGTCGAGGACCTGACCCGCGCCGCCTTTGGCCGGGGCATCGCCCGTTATTCGGCGTTTCTGAGCGACAGGGAACAGCAGCTGGCGCAGGCGGCACTCAACCGTGCCGGTGCGCCGGAGGAAAGCTGCCGCTTCGAGGGCGGCTGGCCCGATGCCGAGCGCCGGGTGCTCTGCCTCGAGCCGGAAGACTGTTACCCTGCAAGCCCTGTCTGCTGCGTCCGGCTCAGGTGCCGTGCGCTGGCCGGGGCGCAGCTGCCCGTCCATAAGGATTATCTGGGCAGCCTGATGGGGCTCGAGCTTCGCCGCGAGGCGCTGGGCGACATCGTCCTGCCGCCGGAGGAGCCGGGTGTCGCTTATCTGTTCGCGCTGGAGCCTGCTGCAGCCCTTATCTGTCAGGAGCTGCGCAGTGTGGGCCGCACCGAGGTAACGGCTCAGCAGCTGGCGCTGGACGAAGTGCCGGAGTTTGCGCAGGCAGAGCGCCGGCTACAGACCGCGACCGTATCGTCGCTGCGTCTGGATGCCGTACTTGCCGCCATGCTGCGGTGCAGCCGGGGCATGGCCGCAGAGCTTGTGGCAGCGGGAAGGGTAGAGATCAACCATCTGCCCGTTTCCAGCGCCCATGCGCCGGTATACGAATCTGATGTGTTCACAGTGCGGGGCAAAGGGCGCTTCCGCCTCACAGCCCTGCCGGGCAAGAGCAAAAAAGACCGACAAATCATCGAGTTCTTCCAATATTGAGAAGGACGACTGGGTAAAATGGAGGAGATCATTATGCTGACACCGCAGGACGTGCGCTCTGTGCAATTCGAAAAGAACCTCCGCGGCTACCGTACCGAGGATGTTGACCGCTTTCTGGATAAGGTAGAGCAGCAGCTCGGGCAGGATGCGGAGCAGATGGAGGCCCTGCGCAAGCAGGTGGCCGACCTGACTGCCGAGAACGAGACTCTGCGCCGCAATATGCAGAGCTATGAGGCCGACGGCGATATGCTCAAGAGCGCCCTCATCAACGCGCAGCGCATGGGCGAAAACGTCATCCGCGAGGCCAACCAGAAGGCCGAGGACATCCTGCACCGTGCAAATCTGCGCGGCGACGACATCATCCGGGATGCCAACGAGCTGCTGCAGAAGGCCAGCGACCGCGCCGACGAGATCATCAGCGAGGCCAACGACAAAAAGCTGGCCGAAGAGCGCGAGTATGACCGCGTTCGTCTCGAGGTCACCCGCTTCAAGTCCGACGTGCTGAATCTCTACCGCACCCATGTGGAGTCCCTGAGCCGTCTGCCGGAGTTCCAGCAGAAAGAAGAGACCCCCGCACAGGATGCCGAGGCTGAGCTGCCCGAAACCGAGGATGCCGATGCCACCGAGGAAGCAGCACCCGCTGCGGACGCTGCCGAGACGGAAGACGCCGCCCCCGAGAAGGCCGGCGAGGATTTCTGGGAGAAGGACGAATCTCAGCTCAAGCTCGACCCGCCCCCGGCAGACCCCAACGCTGTCTTTCAGGGCGTGAGCTTCAGCGAATAATTCCCTAAGCATCGACAGCAAGGCGCCATTTGTGAGCCGTAAAGCTGTTTTGATAAAATAAGCGCATAGCTGCGCTGTTTGCGACCGCAAAACCAATAGAGGAGAGTGTAAAACCAGTGGCTAAGAATAAGTCTCAGTACGACAGTACTCTGAATCTGCCCAAGACCCTGTTTGAGATGCGCGCCGGCCTGCCCAAGAAGGAACCGGTCATGCTCAAGGATTGGGACGACAACGACCTGTACAACCAGCTCATGAAGCACAACGAGGGCAAACCTCAGTTCATCCTGCACGACGGCCCTCCGTATGCCAACGGCAATATCCACATGGGTACCGCGCTGAACAAGATCATCAAGGACATCATCATCCGCGAGAAGAACATGGAGGGCTTCCAGGCTCCCTATGTGCCCGGCTTTGATACCCACGGCCTGCCCATTGAGCTGAAGGCCCTGTCCTCCGTCGGCGAGAAGAAGAAGGACATCTCCAAGCTCGAGCTGCGCCAGATCTGCGAGAAGTTTGCCACCGAGCACATCGACATCATGAGCGACCAGTTCAAGCGTCTGGGCGTTATCGGCGATTTTGAGCATCCCTATCTGACCCTCAAGCCCGAGTTTGAGGCCCGTCAGATCGAGATCTTCGGCGAGATGGCCAAGAAGGGCTATATCTACAAGGGTCTGAAGCCTGTCTACTGGTGTCCCGACTGCCGCACCGCTCTGGCTGAGGCCGAGATCGAGTACGGCGAGGACGAGTGCGACTCTATCTTCGTCCGCTTCCACGTCTCTCAGGACCCCAACGGCGTTCTGGCAAAGCACGGCATCCCGATGGAGAAGACCTACTTCGTCATCTGGACCACCACCACCTGGACCCTGCCCGCCAACGAGGCCATCTGCCTGAACGGCCAGTTCGAATACTCCTTCGTCAAGATCGGCGATGAGTTCCACATCATGGCCACCGACCTTGTCAAGAGCGTCATGGACTCCTGCCACATCACCGATTACGAGGTGGTGGGCGAGCCTGTCAGCGGCGCTGAGTTCGAGCTGATGCGCTATAACCATGTCTACCTGCCCAAGGAAGGCTGGGTCATCCTCGGCGACCACGTCACGCTGGAAAGCGGCTCTGGCTGCGTCCACACTGCCGGCGGCCACGGCGTCGATGACTTCAACGTCTGCCAGAAGTATCCCCAGATCCCCATCACCGTCCCCGTGGACGACGGCGGCTATCTGACCGAGCAGGCCGGCAAGTACGCAGGCCAGCGCGTCTGGGCTTCCAACAAGACCATTCTGGCCGACCTGACTGCCGCCGGCGCTGTCATGGGCCAGCTGCACATCAAGCATCAGTATCCGCACTGCTGGCGCTGCCACAACCCCATCATCTTCCGTGCTACCGAGCAGTGGTTCTGCTCCATCGCCAAGTTCCGTGAGGATGTCTACAAGGCCATCGACACCGTGACCTGGATGCCCGACTGGGGCCATGACCGGATGCACGGCATGGTGCGCGACCGCAACGACTGGTGCATCAGCCGTCAGCGCACCTGGGGTGTGCCTATCCCGGCCTTCTACTGCAAGAAGTGCGGCGCTTACCACATCACCGACGCTACCATCAAGGCCGTCAGCGACCTGTTCCGCAAGGAGGGCTCCGACGCCTGGTACAAGTATGACGCGGAGCAGATCATCCCCGCTGGTGAAGTCTGCGAGAAGTGCGGCGCTTCCGAGTGGACGAAGGACACCGACATCATGGACGTCTGGTTCGACTCCGGCTCCACCCATGCTGCCGTTCTGGAAGAGCGTCCCGAGCTGCGCTTCCCGGCCGATATGTATATGGAGGGCGGCGACCAGTTCCGCGGCTGGTTCCAGTCCAGCCTGCTGACCAGTGTCGCAAGCAAGGGCTGCGCACCCTATAAGTCCGTTCTGTGCCACGGCTGGGTCGTGGACGAGCAGGGCAAGCAGATGCACAAGAGCGCCGGCAACGGCGTCGAGCCCAGCGAGATCATCAAGGACTACGGCGCAGACATCATCCGCCTGTGGGTGGCTTCTTCCGACTACACCGTCGATGTGCGTGCCGGCAAGAACATCTTCAAGCAGCTGAGCGAGGCCTACCGCAAGATCCGCAACACTGCCCGCTTCATTCTGGGCAACCTCGACGGCTTCGACCCCAACACCGACTGTGTGGCTGACGACCAGCTGCAGGACATCGACCGCTGGGCTCTGGCTGCGCTGGATGACCTCATCGTCAACACCAACGCCGGCTATGCTGTGTATGACTTCAACAAGGTCTACCACGCTGTCTACAACTTCTGCGTCGTGGCTATGTCCAACTTCTATCTGGACGTCACCAAGGATCGCCTGTACTGCACCAACGGCACTGGCCGCAAGGCTGCGCAGACCGCAATGTACAAGATCCTCGTCGCTCTGGACAAGATCATCGCTCCCATCCTCTGCTTCACCAGCCAGGAGATCTGGGACTTCCTGCCCAAGACCGAGGCTATGAACAAGTACGTCGTCTTCGAGGATATGCCGAAAGCTGGCCAGTACGCAGCTGACGATGCCTTCAAGGCCAAGTGGGCGCAGCTCATCGCTGTCCGCGACGAGGTCAAGAAGGTCCTCGAGCAGGCCCGTGCAGATAAGCAGATCGGCGCTTCTCTCGAGGCTTCCGTCACCCTGTACTGCAATGACGCCGTCTACGACCTGCTCAACAGCATCCCGATGGACGAGCTGGCCGACCTGATGATCGTCTCCCATGTGGAGCTGGTCAAGGGCGAAGGCGGCGCAGCCAGCGCTGTCGAGGGCCTGGGCGTTGCTGCTGCACACGCCACCGGCGACAAGTGCGAGCGCTGCTGGAAGTACTCCGCAGACATCGGCACCCACGCTGCTCATCCCACTCTGTGCGCACGCTGCGCCGCTGTTGTGGAGGGCTAAACCATTTCGTATCTCTGGCGGCGCACCCGGCGCAAAAGGGGGCGCCGCCTTTTTCAAAAAATCAGGAGAAACTATGGCATATGTCATTCTGAATCTGGTCTGTGTGGCCGCGCTGGTGGGCATCGATCAGGCCATCAAGCTTTGGGCTACCCAGTATCTGGCCCCTGTGGAGGCCATCACCGTCATCCCGCATGTGGTGGAGCTGCGCTTCGTGCTCAATCAGGGCATGGCGTTCAGCCTGCTGAGCGGAAAGCAGCTCTTCCTTATCCTCGCCACCAGCGCCGCGCTGCTGCTCGTAGCCTATCTGCTGTTCTTCCGCAGCCGCGGCAAGCTCCTGCAGCAGATCGCCTTCATCCTCGTGCTGGCCGGCGGCATCGGCAACCTCATCGACCGTGTGCTGAACGGTGAGGTCGTGGACTACATCAACCCGCTGTTCATCGACTTTGCAGTCTTCAACTTCGCCGACATCCTCGTCTGCGTCGGTGTGGCGCTCTGGGTGCTGGTCATCCTGCTGGAAGAAGTGGAAGATAAGCCCTCGAAGGAGCGGTAAACCATGGAACAGCGTGAATTTATCGTGGAGGCGGAGGCCGCAGGCCAGCGCATCGACCGCTTCCTCAGCGGGGAGGACACCGGCCTTTCCCGCAGTGCGCTGCAAGGCCTCGTGGCTGAGGGCCATGTGCTCTGCAACGGCAAAAGCATCGCCAAGAGCCTCAAGCTCAAGGCGGGGGACACCATCCTGCTGGAAATTCCTGACGCAAAGCCTATCGAGGCTGTGCCGCAGGACATCCCGCTGGACATCGTGTACGAGGACGACCACCTTCTGGTGGTGAACAAGCCCAAGGGCATGGTCGTCCACCCGGCCCCGGGCAACCCGGACGGCACGCTGGTGAACGCCCTGCTCTGGCACTGCAAGGGCAGCCTCTCGGGCATCGGCGGTGAGATACGCCCCGGCATCGTCCACCGCATCGATAAGGACACCAGCGGCCTGCTGGTGGTGGCGAAAGATGACGCCACCCACATCGGCCTGTCCCAGCAGATGGCGGTCCACAGCGTGGAGCGCGCCTACCAGACCGTCGTCTACGGCGGCTTTGCGCAGGACGAGGGCTTCGTGGAGGCAAATCTGGGCCGCTCCAAGACCGACCGCAAGAAGATGGCGGTCTACCCGGCCAGTGAGCCCCACACCAAGTACGCCTACACCGGCTATAAGGTGCTGGAGCGCTTCGGCGGCTTCACCTTGCTGGAATGCCGCCTCAAGACGGGCCGCACCCATCAGATCCGCGTCCACATGGCGTCCATCCAGCATCCCGTGGCGGGCGACCCGGTGTATGGCCCCCACAACTGCATCACCAGGCTCCACGGCCAGTGCCTCCACGCAAAGACATTGGGCTTCATCCACCCCATCACGGGGGAGCATCTCCGCTTCGACTCAGGGCTGCCGGAGTATTTCACCCACTTTATTGCATCGCTCAGGAGGGGGACTGTATGACGAAACTTCTCGATTCTACGCTCGTACTCTGCGATCTGGACCATCTCCTTTTGGCCGGTGACGGCAACATGCCGCAGGTCGTGCGGGATGTGCTCCAGCTGTTTTCCAGCCGGGGCGGCAGGCTGACGGTCTTCAGCCAGCGTTCGCCCCGGGCCGTCCGCGCCGTGCTGGGCGGGCTGCGCCTTGCTGCGCCCGCGCTCACCTGCGGCGGTACGCTGGCCTACCGGTTCTCGGAGGGCAGCGGCCAGCCGCTGGGGCGCTTCCCCCTTTTCCAGAGCGATGCAGCCCCGCCGGGCCCGGGGCGGCCCGCGGCCAGCCGCTGTGCAGCTTCGCGGGCTGTGAGGAATCCATCTTCAAAAAACTGCCCGCAGCTGTGGGCCTCGGCATCGCGCTGCAGATGGCCGACGGCTCTACCCGTGTGCTGCGGATGAGCACCGCCCTCGAGCGCCATCTGCGCCGGGAGTTCACCCCCTTTACGCTGTGCAGTCCCGCCGACGTCAAGGGCGAGGACGTGCTGCGCATCCTGCTCTATCAGGACCGTCAGCAGCTGCCCATTCAGGCCCTTCTGGAAAAGGCGCTGGGGGACAATGCCGCCATGCTGCGCTCGGAGCGCACTGGTATGGACGTCATGGTGCTGACACCGGGTGCCGTCTCGGCGGAAGCGATGCTGGGCGCGGTCTGCCTGCCCGTCAACTGCACGGCTGACCAGCTCACTGTCGCCGCCGGGTGCAGCCAGATGCTCGAGCTGGTCCGTCAGGCCAAGCAGAGCGTCGTTCCGGCTGATGCCCCGGTGGAGCTGCGCCTTGCCGCCGGCCAGACGACCCTGACCGACCACGACACCGGCGCCGCTGCAGAGTTTTTCTATGGCCTTGTGCGAAGTGCCGAAGCTGCATCGTAAAAATTGTGTAAAGTCTCCTGCAAATTTTCCGCAGGAGACTTTCTTTTTGGAAGGATTTCGAGTACAATGAAGGAAACTATGTTCACGCCCCGCGAACGCCGCTTTCTGGCACTGGCGGCAGCAGCGGCGGTCTGCATTGTCAGTCTGGCGTTCTGGTATGCCGTGCCGCCATCCCCGGCGCAGACTTCGTCAGTGGTGGTCGAGCCTCTGCGGGAGTCCTTCCGCGTGGACCTCAACACCGCCGGGGTGGACGCTATGACCACACTGCCCGGCCTCGGGGAGAAGAAAGCGAGAGCCGTTCTGGAATATCGTCTTGCCCATGGCCGGTTCCAGAGTCTCGATGAGGCGGCACAGGTGCCGGGCGTTACACAGGATATGATAGACGAATGGCAGGGCCTCGCCTATGTGAGCTGAGAGGGGGAGACCTTCTCGGGAAAAAGGAGTTATCATGAGTGAAGAGAGCATTTTTATCAACCGGGAATTGAGCTGGCTGGACTTCAACCGCCGCGTGCTGGTGCTGGGCAAGGATAAAAATGTCCCGCTGGCCGAACAGCTCAAGTTTCTGGCCATCTACGGCTCCAATCTGGACGAGTTCTTCATGGTGCGCGTCGGCTCGCTTCAGGAGCGCGCCAACCTCATGCGCGGCAAGAAGGAAAAGCGGGAAAACAAGACGAACATGACGGCGGAAGAGCAGCTTGCCGCCATCATGCCCAAGACCGCTCAGCTCCAGGAGGACTGCGACAAATACTACGTAAAAGCGCTGGAAAATCTGGCCGCCTGCGGCTACCGCAAGGTGGATTTCGACAAGCTGAGCAAAGAGGACGAGCACTTCTGGAAAAAGTATTTCCAGAGTGAGCTTTTCCCCATCCTCAGTCCCCAGATCGTGGACAGCCGCCACCCGTTCCCGTTCCTGCGCAATAAGGAGATCTATCTTGGCGTCCTCCTTCACGAAAAGCACACCTCGGAGCACACCCTCGGCATCGTACCAATCTCAAGCCAGATGGAGCGGATGCATTTCGTCCGGAAGGACAATGAGACCTGCTTTGCCCTGACGGAGGAGCTGGTGCTCCATTATGCGGCCCTCATCTTCGGCAAGGAGAACGTGCAGGAAAAGTGCCTCTTCCGGGTCACCCGCAACGCCGACATCGACGTGAAAGAGGGCATGATGGACCATGACATCGACTACCGCGAGATCATGGCCGATCTGCTCAAGCGCCGCCGCAAGCTGGCCGCCGTCCGTCTGCAGGTCATCCCCGCCGCACCGCAGGTCGCTCAGCTGCTCTGCAGCCGCCTCGAGCTGACCCACAAGCGGGTCTTCGTCCAGAAGAGTCCTCTTGACCTGAGCTTCTTCTACAAGCTCACCTCCCGCATGGAGTCCGACGGCCACCCCGAGCTGTTCTATACGCCTGCCCGGCCTATGCTGCCTCCGCAGGACTACGACCTTGCCGCTGAGGTGGAAAAGCACGATGTGTTGTTGAGCTACCCCTACCAGTCCATCCGCCCCTTTATTGCGATGCTGAAAAAGGCCGCGCAGGACCCCGACGTCATCTCCATCAAGATGACGCTCTACCGCATGGCCCGTGAATCTCAAATCGTACAGGCCCTCGTGGAAGCCGCCGAGAACGGCAAGGAAGTCGTGGCGCTGGTGGAGCTGCGCGCCCGCTTTGACGAACAGAACAACATCGACTGGTCGAAGCACCTCGAAGAGGCCGGATGCACGGTCATCTACGGCTTTGATGACTACAAAGTCCACTCCAAGCTGACTCTCATCACCAAAAAGAGCGCCCACGGCTACTCCTACATCACCCAGATCGGCACCGGCAACTACAACGAGAAGACCAGTGAGCTCTATACCGACTACTCCTTCATCACCGCCGACCTCGGCATCGGCGAGGAAGCGTCCAACGTCTTCCAGAACCTTGCCGTGCAGAAGCTGACGGAGGAGAGCGAAAAGATGCTGGTGGCACCCCTCCGCTTCAAGAGCGTGCTGCTGGATGAGATGGACCGGGTCATCAACGCTGCCCGTCTGGGCCGCCCGGCTTCCATGATTTTGAAGAACAACTCCATCTCCGATAGAGATATTATCCTCAAGCTCGAGGAAGCCAGCTGTGCCGGTGTCCGCATCGACATGATCGTCCGCGGCATCTGCTGTGTCCGCGCCGGTGTGCCGGGCAAGACCGAAAACCTCCACATCCGCAGCCTCGTGGGCCGCTACCTCGAGCATGGCCGAATCTACAGCTTCTATGACGGCGTCAACACCCGTATCTATATCGCATCCGGCGACTTTCTCACCCGCAACACCGAGTGCCGCGTGGAAGTCGGCGTCCGGGTGGAAGACCCCGTGCTGAAGGAGAAGCTGGACAGCATCCTCCGCCTCCAGCTCAGCGACAACGTCAACGCCCGCGAGATGCAGCCGGACGGCAGCTACCAGAAAGTCAAGCCCGCCCCCGGCGAGCCGCTGGTGAACAGCCAGATGGGGATGTACGACCTTCTCCGCGACGACTGGACCGCCCGGGACAAGGCAGCTGCGCCCGTTGAACCGCCGAAGCCCAGCAAGGCCCCGGAGAAGCCTGCCGCACCCGCAAAGGCTGTACCTCAGCCCGCCGCTCCCGCCCCGGCAGAAAAGCCGCAGGCAAAGGCCGCTCCCGCACCCATGCCCG
>OAVV01000631.1_pt1 | contig 26366 bp, 20 predicted proteins | sample 1501401 | NCBI WGS metagenome assembly OAVV01 (sample SAMEA2580098, study PRJEB22360) | human gut metagenome | biome: human gut; feature: human-associated habitat; material: faeces | place: Denmark | collected 2008/2010 | reverse complement strand
TATCTTCAAATACGAACATCTTCTTACGGATTTCATCAGCAAGCTCTGGCTCTTCAACCTCAAGAGTTTCCATAATATGCTTCTCTGTTCCTCTGTCAACAGAATTAAGAATTTCAACAATGGCATCAACACCACCAACAATTGTGTAATCCTGATTAACAAGTGAGGCAAGCTTCCTTTCAAGTACCTTCTCAACCTGCTTGATAACATCAGGCGATGTTCTGTCCATCATGGCAATTCTCTTGGCTACATCCGCCTGTTTTTCAGGTGGCAGTGCTGAAACAACACTCGAAGCCTGTGCTGCAGGAAGATATGAAAGAATCAGGGCTATAGTCTGAGGATGCTCATCCTGTATAAAGTTAAGAAGCTGTGTAGAATCTGTTTTTCTGATAAACTCAAATGGACGAACCTGCAGACTCGCTGTAAGCTTTCCAATAACATCTCTTGCCTTATCTTCTCCAAGTGCTTTTTCAAGAAGCTCTTTGGCATATGTGATACCACCCTCAGCAATATACTGCTGTGCAAGACATACCTCATAGAACTCATTAAGCACCTGTTCTTTTGTCTGAGGTGAGACACTGCTTGTGTTTGCAATCTCAAGTGTCAGCTGTTCTATTTCTTCTTCTTTCAAATGTTTAAAAATCTGTGCTGATTTCTCTGGTCCAAGTGCAATAAGCAATATAGCAGCCTTTTCTACACCATCCATTCCTCTTTCAGCATTAGCTGATGTCTTTGGCATATGTTTCCATCTCCAATCATATGTAATCAATTGACCTTTCAGGTCCTATCCATCATAATAATCACCAGTCATCATTAAGCCAGTTTCTAAGCAGTAATGCAACTGCTTCAGGATTCTCATCAACAAACTTCTCAATAGCTTTTCTCGTCTCCGACTTCTCCTGAAGATCAATATCATCAACAGAAGGCTGGTTTTCTTTAGTTGAAGCAAGCATTTCTTCTACAGAAAGTTCCGGTTCCTTCTCTTCTACTGTAAGTGGTCTTGCGCTTCTCAAAACTATAAACACAAGAATACCAAGTATAGCAACAGCCAGTCCAATCTGAATCCAGAATGAAGCACGGCTTAATACGCTAGTCTTCGGTGCATCATAGAAATAAGGTACATTATATGCTAAAACAGTAATGTTATTAGTTGAGATTCCTGTAGCACTTGAAAACATATTCATCCAGTCATTATCAACATTAACCTGAACAGGATTTGCGTTCTGAGCCTTGAATTCATCCCATGTCATATTATCAAGATATCCAAGATTCTTACAATCTTCTTCATTATAAATAACATTCTTTATAAGCGTTACAGCCATTGTAGAAGTACCATATACTATCTTTCCAGGATCACTATTAGTTGTAGTAACAAGCTGGTTAGGAAGATACTGATACTGTTTTACAGTATATGTTGATGAACTTGATGTACCATCTGTAAGATCGTAGGTTGTTCCTGTTTCTCCATTACTCGTAGTTCCTGGTGTTCCACCTGCACCATTTGTTCCATTCGATTCAAGTTCATAAGAAGTATCATACAGACCTTCTTCTCTGCCTTCCTGTGCTGTATACTCAGTAGCAATCTTATTCACAGTATCCCAGTCAAGATCAAGATTAATAGCAACTGTTGCATCATTAAACAGTGATGTTGAAAGTGCTGTATTCTTAACACTTGCTGCTACCGTTGATTCAATCTGTGACTTATACTTTAACTTGCTTGAATAAGCAATATTAGAAACTGAACCCGAATTATCAGCTCCATTAAACAATGTCTTTCCTGATGTATCAATAATTGTAATACCATTAGTATTGCTGCTTCCTACTGCTGTTGCAAGAAGAACTGCTATACTTTCCGCTGTGTCTTCTCCAACTGTCTTATTAGTATCAATCGTAACGGCTACAGTTGTATCTTTCTTTGTAGAATAGAATGAATTCGTATCATCTGACAAATGTACTGTAACAGATGCAGATTTGATTCCGTCTAAAGAAGTAATATCATTTTCAAACTTAGTTTCAAGATATTTGGCATACTTCTTATTCTTATCAGACTCTGTTGTTGTAAGACTGCTATTAAGAGCATCATCTAATGAATATCCCGAAGGTTTAATATCATTAGAAGCAATAAGCATCTTAGCATTAGTAAGATCCTGTTCCTTTACCTTAACCGCCATATTATCAATTTGATATGTATACCCATTATCTGTAAGCAGTGAAGTAACTGTATTCATCTCATTATAATCTTCACATCTTGTAAGTTCCTGATATGTTGGTCTTGATAACACAACTGCAATAACAACAACCGCCGCAATAAATACAGCTACAGCACTCACAATTATTATCTTCTGATTTCTAGACCAGCTTTTCCATATTTCAAGAAATCTGGCTGGAATCTGTTTTAATTTATCCATATAAAACCCCTAATTACATTGACATATTCATAATAGAGTTATAGGCCTCCAATGCCTTATCCCTTATTGCAACTGTATACTGCAGAGCAATATTAGCCTCCTGCTGATAAACTCCAAGCTCATGAGTATTAGTCATATTGCCAAGAGCATAATCTATCTCTGCCTGCTGTGCTTTCTGCACATATGAGTTGGTACTGTTCAACAGCCCTGCCACTGAGTCGTATATAGCATCAAATGTTGTATCTGAATCTTTGCTTTTAGATGTACTAAGTGATGCATTCTCTTTCATTGCCGATGTAACCTTATTGACATAATCACCGCCAAGGCTTCCTATTGCACTAGTAAGATCCATGTTAAATCTCCTCTTTTTGTTCAAATATAGTATTAATCATATGAATTAAACCAGTTATCCACATATGTTATGTAGCAGAACCTATTGAAAGTCCCTTGCTTGCCATAGATTTGCTGGCATTAAATGCTGATATATTAGCTTCATATGAACGTGATGCATCTATAAGATCTGTCATCTCCTGAACCACATTCACATTAGGATATGTAACATATCCATTCTCATCAGCATCCGGATGTGAAGGATCATATACCCTTTCCATATCTGTTGATGTATCCTCATATACAGATGTCACCTTAACGCCGCTTCCAACAACACCACCATTGGCAAGTCTTAATGCATCTGAAAATGTTGAATACGCTCCTGTACCATATGAACCATACGCAGACTTTCCAAGTGCTGTCCCAGTCATTGTCTTTTCGGTAAACACAACCGCTTTTCTTACATAGGGAGTTCCATCACTCGTTCTTGTTGTGTCTGCATTAGCTATATTCTCTGATATAACATCCGTTCTTAACTGCTGGGCTGTCATTCCGGATGCGCTAATATTAAATGCCGTAAACATAGACATAGTCCTGTTCTCCTTCCATATATCAATCACATTATATATTATTTAAGCACTGCCTTAAATCTTGAAAACTCATTATTCATACTGTCAATAAGAGCATTATAGTTAATCTGTTCTGAAGCAAGTTCAACATTCTCTGTTGAAAGATCTACATTATTGCCATCAGTTCTATACGATAATGTGCTGTTATCAGTGTAAGTCCTTATAGCCAGATCATTATAATTAACATTATTAACTCTCTGTGTAAGAGATGCTGAATTCTTTCCTGAACGTTGGAGTGCATTGGCAAGATACGAACTAAATTCAACATCCTGCCTTTTATAATTAGGTGTATCAACATTAGCTATATTGTTAGTAAGAACTTCCTCTCTTGTCCAGCTCGCATCTGCCGCTGACTTTAACAAATTAACATATCCAAAAGCGCCTGTACTCATATTTATTTCCTTTCTTATTCAATAAGCACAAAATATGCCTACTACGAAAACATAAAAACACTACATACATTATAAATTATAATATAAAAAAAACAAGATTTTTTTCATATTTTGCCACATTTCATTGGATTATCATGTATCAATATATATATTTATACAAAAAGATGAACCCAATCAGACATTGGATCCATCCCATCATCTCAAGCTCAATCCTTTAAGCTCTATCAATTATACAATGTATACTCTCAATCTTCAAGTTTTTTCAATTCATCATATACAACTTCATTAAGAACTTTTATCTTTGTTCCCTTCATTCCAGAAGATTTTGTTGATATAACACCAGCACTGTCAAACTTCTTAAGTGCATTAACAATTACAGATCTTGTAATTCCTGTATCATCCGCTATTCGGCTTGCAACCAGAATGCCATCCATTCCATCCATATGTGCAAATACCGCTTTAACGGCCTGTAGTTCTGATGCCGATAATGTCTTTATTGCTGACTTAACAATCTTTTTCTTTCTCTCATCTTCTGCATTCTCATTATTAACAGAACTCATCATCTCTAATCCTACAACTGTTGCACCATACTCACATAGAATAATATCATCTATATCATAATCAGCAACACATTTATAGATAAATAATGTTCCAAGTCTTTCCCCAGCTATGTCAACAGGAGCTATTAAAGCCTTAAACTTACGTTCACTTCCACCTGAAAAGCCCAATGTAAGCAGATTAACATTTTCTTTAGTTGATAACACTCCCAACAATCTTTCATTAAGCATATTATCAACAAATCCGCCTGTATCAGCTGTTATAAGCTCACCTATTTTGTCAATTCCGCTGTATGAAGCTGCTCCTAGTATCTTACCCTTCTGGCTTATAACCAGAATGTTCGACTCTAATATTCCACAAAGCACCTCACAGATATCATTAAATTCCACTCTGTGAGAATGATTATTGTGAAGCAGCTTATTAATTTTCCTCGTTTTGTCGAGAAGCTGAACACTCATTGTAAATCCCCCATCCTTCTTTTAAAAAGCAATTCACATATATCAGCTACTGCTCTTTATCATTCTTTGATTCTACATATCCGCAGGTTTCATCAGCACATACAAGTTTACTGCCCTTCTCAATCATGTATCCGCCACACTTAGGACATTTCTTATCTGAAGGCTTCTGCCATGACACAAAATCGCACTCTGGATATCCTTCGCAGCCATAAAACATTCTGCCCTTCTTAGTCTTCTTTAATATAACATCTTTTCCACATTTTGGACATGCAACACCTATTTTTTCAAGATAAGGCTTGGTATTATGACACTCGGGAAATCCCGGACAACCTAAGAACTTACCATGAGGACCATACTTAATAACCATATTTCTGCCACATTTGTCACATATAACATCAGTAACCTCATCCTCTATCTTAACATGTTCAAGTTCTTTTTCTGCCTCATCAATCGCAACTTTAAGATCCGGATAGAAGTTTCTTATAATTTCCTTCCATTCCACGGTTCCCTCAGCAACACCATCAAGAAGAGACTCCATATTAGCTGTAAACTTAACATCAACAATAGTAGGAAAAGCTGTCATCATAATATTATTAACAGCATTGCCAAGCTCTGATATATAAAGATTTTTATTTTCTTTAATTACATAATGTCTTGCAATTATTGTTGATATTGTAGGAGCATAAGTACTTGGACGTCCTATTCCCTGTTCTTCGAGTGCTTTTACAAGTGATGCCTCTGTAAAATGTGCAGGTGGCTGTGTAAAATGCTGTGTACCATTCACATCATCAAGTGTAAGGACTGAATTCTCGTCAAGTCCTTTAGCAAGTGCATTAGTTTCTTCATTATCATCATCAGTCTTGTATACAGACATAAATCCATCAAAAACAATCTTTGATGCTGATACTGTAAATATATATTCACCAGCTCCTATTCTTACAGAAGTTGTCTCATACTGTGCAGGTGCCATCTGACTCGCAACAAATCTCTTCCATATAAGCTGATAAAGTCTGAACTGATCTCTCTGCAATGATTCCTTAACTAATGCCGGTGACAAAGAAAGATCAGTTGGTCTGATTGCTTCATGTGCATCCTGAATCTTCTTATCATCCTTCTTGGCATTAGAACTTTGTGGAAGATACTTTTCCCCATAATTCTCACTGATATAATCTTTTGAAGCAACTTTTGCCTCATCTGCAACTCTTGTAGAATCTGTTCTTAAATATGTTATAAGACCTACTGTTCCTCTGCCCTTAATATCAACACCTTCATAAAGCTGCTGTGCTATGTTCATAGTTCTCTTTGTAGACATATTAAGTGTCTTGGCAGCTTCCTGCTGGAGTGTACTTGTAGTAAACGGAAGTGGAGATTTCTTAATCTTCTCACTTTTCTTAACACTTTCTATACTGAAACCAGAGTTTTTGACTTCATCAAGAATCTTCTGCATCTGTGCTGCATTCTTAATATCAATTTTTCCGTTTCTGTCCCCATAAAACTTTGCAACAAGTGGTTTCTTTTCTCCCTTTATATTAAGAGAAGCCTCCATAGTCCAGTATTCTTCTGGAATAAATGCATCAATCTCATTCTCTCTGTCACATATCATTCTTAATGCAACTGACTGTACTCTTCCGGCGCTAAGTCCTCTCTTAATCTTAGCCCATAAAAGTGGACTGATTCCATACCCAACCACTCTGTCAAGAACTCTTCTTGCCTGCTGTGCATCTACAAGATTCATATCAATCTTTCTTGCTTCCTTAAGCGATGCCTTAACAGCATTCTTGGTAATCTCATTAAATGTTATTCTGTATATATCCTTGTCTTCTAACTTAAGTGCCGCTGCCAGATGCCATGAAATAGCCTCTCCCTCGCGGTCGGGATCGGTTGCAAGATATACTTTATCTGCTTTCTTCGCTTCTTTTCTTAAAGCAGCAAGAATATCTCCTTTCCCTCTGATTGTTATATACTTAGGTTCATAATCATGTTCAACATCTACACCCATCTGGCTTTTAGGAAGATCTCTTACATGTCCCTGTGATGCCATTACCTTGTAGTTTGCCCCAAGGAATTTACTGATAGTCTTTACCTTGGCAGGTGACTCCACTATAACCAAATACTTATGCATTAATAGCCCTCCATATCAAATATGCTTCCTTATATAATAATTCTTAGAAACCTCTTCTATAAGTCCATCTAACTCCAATTCAAGCAGAATCCCCTCCGCCTCTACAAGATTCAATCCAGAATTATTAACTATCATCTCCAGACTTACTGGAAACAAATTGATTTGACTATACACCATATTCTTAGGGCTTGCAAGTCCTGATTTTTTAAATTTCTCTTCAAATATACCATTATTATTCAAACTATTCATACAATTATCATCTTTTTTGCTACAATTAATATATCTGTTAATGGATTCTGTTGCATATATATCCTTAGATGATGTAATCAGCTGTGCTCCTTCTTTCAAAAGTTTAAGGCACCCCTCTGACAGAGTATCCCCAATTCTTCCTGGAACGACATAAACATCACGATTCTGATCAAGTGCCTGATCTGCCGTTATGAGTGAGCCACTCTTTTGCTTTGCCTCCACCACAATAAGTGCATCTGACATTGCACTAATAATTCTGTTTCTCATAGGAAACAGACCTGCTTTAGGCGGTGTCCCCGGTGAATATTCTGAAATAATCCCACCATTGCTCTCAAGTTGTGTGTATAATTCGATATTAGTTCTAGGATAGCATATATCAACCCCGCATCCAAGAACAGCCATACTATAACCGCCTTTTCTAACAGCACCTTTCTGTGCCGCCGCATCTATCCCAAGTGCCATTCCACTTATAACCTGAATTCCCATGTCTGCAAAATCTTCTGCAAATTTTCCTGCTACTGACTTCCCATATTCTGTACAGTTCCTTGCCCCGACAATTGCTACTGACGGAACGTCCGACTGTGGCAGCCTTCCTTTATAATAAATTATATAAGGATAATCGTATATATTCATCAATCTTTCAGGATAATTATATTTACCCGGATATGTGAATTTAATATTCTTCTTATCCAGTTCAGAATATTCCCTATATATATACTCACTTTTTCTAGATTCCTTTATAGAATATATATCATCAGGTTTTATTCCCATGACACCTTCAATCATCTTATCTGATGCTTTATATATATCCTCTGGTGTATCGAATACCTTAAATAAATATCTCAGCTTAATGTTAGCTATTCCTGTAATATTATTAATCCAAAACCAATAATAATCATCTTTCAAGATAAACCTCCTGCTTAGTGTATTGCTTCTTTAATGTATTGTCACCTCTGGTATTCCACGATAATAGAACGCCTCGCTTATGTTAGCTGTTGTTATATTAACATTACCATCTATATCTGCGATGGTTCTTGCAGTCTTCAATATCTTTGAATATCCTCTTGCAGTCAGACGCTTCTTTGCAAATATCCTTTTTATTAATTTTTCTTCCTCTTCTCCAAGTCTGCAAAATCTCTTCATATCTCCTGTACTCATCTGTGAATTATACTTTATATTCATCCCATTAAACCGCTTAAGCTGGGCAAGTCTTGCACGCATTACAGCTTGTTTCATGCTTTCTGAATCTGGCACATTACCATTATCACTGCTGCACCTTATCTGTTCGTATCCTATTTCATCTGTCTTGATACACATATCAAATCTATCCCATAGTGGCATACTTATTTTCCCAATATATCTTTTAATATCCTGTTCTGAGCAATTGCATCTGCTCCTATCCGGATAATAACCGCATTTGCACGGGTTCATCGCTCCAACAAGCATAAAATCTGCCGGATATGTATATGTCCTGCCCATTCTGACAATTGTTATATCCTTATCTTCAAGAGGCTGCCTTAATCCTTCTAATATTTCTGGCTTAAACTCCGTCATCTCATCAAGAAATAATACACCTTTACCCGCAAGAGTTATCTCTCCTGGTCTTGGAAACATACCTCCACCAAAGAATGAACTCTTAGTTACATTGTGATATGGTGCCCTGAATGGTCTGTCTTCAATCAGCCCGCCATACTCTCCTAATTGTCCTGCAACACTATATATATTGGTAACAGCTAATTTTTCATCAAATGTCATATCAGGCATGATAGACGGAATACGTTTTGCCATCATAGTTTTTCCGCTTCCCGGCGGCCCGATATACATGATATTATGCATCCCGGAAACAGCAATCATAGTCGCCCTCTTTGCAGCCTCCTGTCCACATATATCTGCATAATTAATTTCTTGTTTATCTATTGTACGGCATTGTTCTGGATTATCCTGTCTCTGGTTCTCAATTATACCATTATTGATATATTGCACCGCCATTTTCAGACTGTTAGTCGGAATGATATTCACTTTCTCCACAATTCTGCCTTCATTATAATTAGACACTGGTATAAGTGCCTTACTTATTCCGGATTTCTTTGCTTCACATACACATGGCAGTACCCCGCTTACACCATTAATGCTTCCATCAAGGCTCAACTCACCAAGTATAATCATATTATCAACATTAACTTCATCTATGTAACCATTTGCTGATAATATAGCCAGTGCTATCGGCAAATCAAAACCTGTGCCACATTTTCTGATATCTGCAGGAGATATATTTACCACAATGCGCTGTGGAGGAAGCTCATACCCAGAATTACGGATAGCAACCCTTACTCTTTCTCTCGCTTCTTTAACCTCATTGCTAAGAAAACCACTCATCTCAAAACTTGGAATACCATTGCCAACATCAACCTCAACCCGTACAATCTCTGCCTTCAATCCATATAATACCCCACTCAATACACTACTGTACAATAAATACCGCCTCCTTTTGCTATCAATACTTAAATATGTATTTGTTCAGCTTTTATGATTATAGTATCTTAAAACGATTATCAATATATATCCATTGTATAAAAATCTCAACCAAACCTCATGTGTTATATTGATAATCTGGTTGGTTCATCTTTACTTCGCAGCCATCTTAGAAAGTGCTTCGTTGTAATCTTTTTCTGAATACTTCTTTAATAAATCCTTCTTTGATATTCCATATCTTATCATAAATATTATATCTTCTATTGTTGCCGTCTTAAATCCCTGTTCTTTACCAGACTTAAACCCATCCCGTCTTGCTTCATCATAATACTCTTTCCATGCTTCACACATAATAACCGACTCCCCTTTCTTACTCCCTCAAATTCTTTCAGATACCCAAGTGAGTCATATATCATAGTTCTTAGCGGCATTCCATAATGAATATGCTCCTGCAGTTCCAGTCCTAATACTACAAGCTCAATTCCATCAAAATTCTTCTTAACAACATCCCTGAATCTTCCAAGTGACAGCTTATAATCATCTACCTGTTTCCTGTCTACACTCTTCCCCATATATCTCCCCTAAACGCATAATCCTTATTATAATACGCACTGCGTATATAATGTATTAATATATTATCATTATATATAATCAATGTCAATGTATATATCATTATATTTTATATAGAATATCTCTCCTGTATGATTCCTAACAAAAAACTCCGGCAGAGCCTCTCTATATGAGAGTTCATCCACCGGAGTTTAATCCATACTGATATTAAATTAATCCATATTAAACAAATCTTTTACCTGAAGATTAAGTATTGCATAACCAACTCCATTGTGACCATCAGTTGCCTGAATACCTATCTTAAGAGTTCCATCCGAAAGCTTCTGTCTCAATGATGCATCATCTGCCCCTGACAGACTCCAGAAATTATCAACCGTATATTCCACACCAGATTTAACCTTAGATGAACCTGACGATACAGGCATCGACGTAAGTGAAACATTTCCAGAACCATCTATACTGATATAGCCAAGTCTCTTGTCCTTAGACGAATCAAACTTACCGTTCTTCTGTGACTCTTCAGTACGCGCCTCTTCATTATACACATACATGAAAGCCTCATTAATAATACCTCTGCCATCAATAAGGTCGGCATCTGATATCATGAAATTAAAGTTAAGCTGCCTGTCAGCGAACTTTGTGTAATTATACTTAATATAACTACTATATGCCTTCTGTGTGTCATCATAAACAGCATCCGTATATGAAACCTGTGGTGCACTGTTACCAGCAAGAATAGCTCTTACAAATGTATTAACAAAAAGCTCCATCTCTGCATCAGTGCCTTCTTTATCCATATCAGAATGACCTGCACTAGTATATGTAACATTACCAGCAGAATATATATAGTAATTATTAACAGCATCCTGACCTGATAATGAAAAATAATTCTTATCACCATTATCAAGAGTATACCATACAACAGGATCTGAACCATTAACCTGTGTTTCAAGATTAAGGGCAAAATACTGTGCATGCGTTGGAGCAACACTTATTGACGAATCAATTCCATAAGGATAAGATGTAACTTCACCAGTATTCAGCTTTGAAAGGCTGCTTGTCATTCTGGTACTTGTTGTATCGCCTGAACCAGTAAATGGTCCTACACCCGATAATTTATATATAAGAGTATCTGTTAAACTATATCCACCCTTCATTCCAATCAAAGGTTTCAACTGCTGGGTAGCATAATTAAGTTTCTCATATGAACCAGCTGCTTTTTTGCCTGTACCATTCTCCCTATAAGACATACAGTCATGTGTCATCAGTACAGATTTTCCATCATCAATATAAGTTTTTATAGCATCAATTGCATCGACAGATAAATCATTATCATTACCATAGTTATCAGCAAATCCCATAACAATCATAGAATAATCATCAAGAAGCTTAGGATTCTTCTTTAATTCTTCTGAAAATTCTGTTTTGGTCATTTCTTTAACCTTCAGATTAAACCCTGTAATCCCAGCTTCTGACTTGAATTTTTCATCAAACTTGCTTCCAGGAGCAAGATTAAGATGTGACTCCTGTGAATTACTCTTAATCTGTAAAACATTTATTGTTCTCTCCTTATTCTTCAATGCAAATGCACCAGAAGTATAAGTTCTTAATCCTGTATCTGTATCAGTTATCTCAACCTTCCAGCCAACATAACCGGTAAGTCCACTTGGCAGAGACAATGTTGTACTAAAACCTCCATTAGTCCACTGTATCCCCGTACCATCACTTTCACAATAGAATAACTCAGTATCATCTGTTGTATGATCTTCTGAAAACATACTGTCACAGTTTCTGTCAATGTATATCTTAACTTTATATGAACCATCCCTTACCGGAACAGTTACATTTCCTGAAAATGTAACTAACAGGCTCTTGTCAAAATCTCTTTCATTAACACTTGCCTCAGTTCCATCATACTCTTTCATATTAGGTGAAATGTTGCTTGTCGGTTTATAGATATAATTTAATGTATCTGATACCTCATCATTATCTACCCATACAATATTAGATGATCCTGTCTTTGTAAGCTGCATTGCAAGATTAGATTTTCTCATCTTATACATGTTAGTGTTACTGTCTACAACTGACTTATTGCCATAATATACATTCTTATCAAGTGCTATTGGCATACCCTTCTGTGCAAATTCAAAAAGTTTATTAAACGCTTTCTCAGTCAGGTCATTAGCATTCAGATTATATGTCTTTGATGATTCTGTAAATGTTCTGTCAGTATTATACATATGAGAACCAAATACTTTGCCAACTGTCTGCGCAGAACCTCTATCACCAATAATAACAAGATCATACTTTGAAAGAATATCTTCATTAAATCCTGCAAATGCATTTATTGACATACTTGTAACATTAACCGTTACACTTGAGGTCTTTGGCAAGCCATACCATGTCTTAATAATATCCTTACCGCCATCAGTATTATAGCCATATACACCAATAGGCTCAATTTCAAGTACATTGACAGATTCACTAGGTGTTCTCTTATATGCACCAATAATATACTGAATTATCTTTGCTCCGGTAAGTGCAGCATCTATAGTCTTATTGTCCTTAGTAAATGTCTTAGCTTCGTCATATGTTGTACCATACTTAATATCACTTTCCTGGGCATTACTTGGATACACATCACTTGACATAAGTTCTGATGTAATAGCATTATCTGAATTAAATTCCCACACATATTTATCAACATACTTCTGTCTGTTTGTTTCCGTTGCATTATATATAGGGAATGTAGTAACCCAATTCGACTTATTGTCTTTAAAATTTTCCGGATCAAAAATCATCTGATAACTTCTCCAGTAAGCAAATGGTCCTGAACCTCCGGCATCTTCAAAGCTTCTTTTTTCTCCAGATTCAAGGTAATAATTAATTATCTTGTTGCCATTTTCGTCATCAATATTAATATATCCTACATTTCCACTATAATATTTACCTGTGACTCCTCCGCTTATGCCCTCTTTCGTATGGGCAAAATCTGTGACAAACTGATCTCTGTCAATGCCAGACATTGTAAGACATATTCTTGCAATATTAGAATACTTATTATCACTTCCAAGACCTTTATCAGCAGAATTATACATTATAGCTTTTCCTTTAGTAGCATTCACCATATACAGGTAAAGTGCTGTTTCTGCAGGTAAGTCATTGTCTCCCAATGTCCATTTTTTCTCTGTAGAAGATACATTAGTTCCATTCAGATAATTATATGCAGATAATATTCCTGCATTGTGTATTTTACATGAAAAATATACAATAGTCGCATCATCTATATCCTTGGTTGTAACTTCTGACGGTTTCTTGATTACAAGATCAACAAATCCTTCCATTCCTTTGTCACCAAATACAAAGAAAGAAAATGCATCTCTTAACTTAGAACCGTTTTTTGTTGTCATAGGTATATAGCTATTACCATCTTTTTTACAGAAAATAAGTTTTATATTATCAACATCTAAAGTGCCAGCCTTCTGTATTGCATCATTAGAAGTAGTGTAATAATTGTATGAGTTGCCACTTTTATACTCAAGGCATAAATTATAATTAGTTCCGCTTAAAAGAATACCATTAACATACTGAAGATACACATCCATATTCTTCTGTACATCACTATTAGATGCTACCTTTTTATCAGTAGCCTTTGCTACAATATCATCCCACTTGACACTACCAGATGAATTACCTATAATCGGTCCTAACTCATCATAATAATCTTCAGAAACAATCTCCAGAATCTTCATCTTATTATCCTGTGAATATTCCTTACCATTAATAATAACCGAAGTATCAGCCACCGCATCAGTCTTTCGTGTAACAATCACAAGAAGCACAACAAGACAAAACATAACTGCAGAAGCAATCACTGCCAATATTCTGTTTTTACCATTTCCTTTGAACTTTGACTTCATAAAGATTACCTCCCGTTTACTTAATTATCTGTAAAATAATCAATTATCTGTGCTGCTGATAATGTGTTGCCAACCTTAAGTGTATTAACAACATCGTCCTTATCTCCTTCAACCGATGTAATAGACTTGCCAAGTGTTATATTATCATTAAGCTGGTTTCTTGTTGAAAATGTTCTTGAGACAATTCTCTTTTCATTCATCCTCTGTAAGCCTAACGAAATAACAATCTGTGGATTCCTGTCAATTGACTTAATTGTTGCTGTATCAAGCTCTATACTATCCTTTGATATTCTTACATCAAATGATGTAACATTATCACATACAAGACTCATTTCTGACTTATCTGAATTGATATACCATAGCTGCTGTGTTGCACTTTCATAATAGTATCCCCATTCAATACCTACCTCAGTACTATTCTTTTTCTCAATAACCTTATTAGTATATATAGTTACATCCCCATTCAGCTTTTCAATCTTTATCTCTGTTGCCTCAAGAATATTCTTTGACATCTGATTAAGACTTATATCCGCATCACTCTGTATCTGTGCCAGAGCTGTCTGCTTCGTATAACTTCTGACCGCCTGCGTAATAAGCATTACAAGTGCCATAAGAACAATACTTGATATTGCTATCGCTATAAGCAGTTCCACTAATGAGAATCCCTTGTTATCCTTCTTCATAACTCCACTCCATATTAATAAACTAGTTCGATGTCGTAACTTTTCCGGTCTTATACCATAGCTTAGATTGATAATCAACACCAGATGATGTAACCTTAAATGTTCCTGAAGTTGCTGTATTCTTAAGTTCAATTGGATCCATTCCTGACTTAGTAGCTGTCACACTGTCACATGAACCATCTGCTTTACTGAACTTAACCATAATTGTATAATCATCAACATTATACGACGAAGTACCAGCTTCATATACAATAGAAATCCTTGAAGCACTACATTTGTATGTTTCTAATGGACTTCCTGTATCCTTATATGTAGTAAATACATAAGAATCACCATCTTTACCAATCTCCATGTACCAGTTGCCATTCTTAGCCATAGTACTTGTCTTTAATTCACTCAGACTTGAATAAAGATTCTTATTAGCTTTCTTGGCATTTCCCTTGTTAAGAACCGTAAGACCTACTGTTACAAGAAGTGAAACAACTGCAATTATTGCGATTACTACAAGAAGTTCCAATAAAGAAAATCCCTGATTATTTAATTGTTTCTTAAAATGTCTGTTCCCTCTCCTGCTCATCATCACATCTCCATTAAATAATCTTATTGCCACTCTCCATATTATTACGGATTAGTTGGAGCCTCCGTTGTAGACTCAACATTAGTTCCCTTAGGATCTTCGTACTTTCTCCAGAGACTGAATGTAACCATATCCTTATAAGTCATATTGCTTACACTAAGTGATGAATCCTTCTTAGATTCAACATGCGGATTCCAGAATCTGAAAATATCCTTATAGTGGACTGTCTTGCCTTTTCCATTAGTATCTGTAAGCTCTGCTTCATGGTCATCAATAAATGTTCTGAAAAGTGAATCAGAGAATATGTTATTAGAAACTGTCACTCCTGAATCAATCGTAATTATTCCATTAGAAACAACAATTCCATCAAAATCACTCTTAATATGAACATTACCAGAGCAGACAACAACGCCCGAAGTTATCTTAAGAATATTTGATTTTGATTCAGACGAATTACTATCTATAACAAGTTCTATACCTTTTGATGCTGATACTTCAGATAACGCATAAGCTATAAACCATTTTCCTTCTACCTGTTTGCTGAATGCCTTACCATCAGTAACTTCTGCAAAACCATCTTTATTAATAATATTGTCATAAACATCATCAGGTGTGTACTTGCTAAGATCAATAGCAATATTATTATGAGCAATACTATTAAGATATTCCTCTGCCTGCTGAGTTGTTGTATATGTTACTGAATCCCCAAGAGGCGCAAGTATCTTATTAAACACATTATATCTATTCGATCTGTCTGAATATTCAGTTTTAAAATCAAAACTTGAATTATCAGCAAAGATACCAAGGCTGGCTCCATCTGTAAGACTTTCACTTCTTACAACTGATGAACCACTAAGTCCGGCATATGTACCTACAGATTTCTTAATAGCATTTCTTAAAGACTTAGATTCCTTAATATAATCATTTTTCTCTGCAGCACTGCATTTCTGTGCATAAGAAGTATTATTAAGGAATTCCTCAAACTGAGTATCTGTATAATCATATATAATCTTAGCATAAGTATTAAGTGATGCTGTATCCTTGAAACTGAAATAATAATATGTTCTTGACTTATCATAATCAATTGTATTAAGACCAGAACCGGCTATATCATAATCTCTTGTCACATAATAATCATCACCATTCTTGCTTAATAAATCAAATCCAAAGAATGTTGACTCACTTATCTTAGTCTCACACTTGATTCCGTTGCCTGCTGTCTGCTTCTTAGATGGATTCTTAGAACCACTCTTTAAAAGCTGTGCAGGAACAAGATATATTTCCTGATTAGTATTAACTGAAATTGATTCACCTGTTGCAAGCGGTACTGATGTCTCAAATTTAATATATGAACGGCCAGCAACAACAAGCTTTGAAAGAGATGAACTGAATGTAATTGTCGCTCTTTCTCCATTAATAATTACCGCACTACTGTCATAATGAGTTGCATTTTCCTTAGGTTCATATCCAAAGCCTTCATAAGAACCACTAAGAACTGCACTTGAATCATCCCCCTCAATAGTAAGGTCATCCTTAACATTGACTGCACCAGCACCATTAAATGTGGCATTATTTCCAAGTACAATCTCATCAGACCATAACTGTGAAGAGCCACCAAGGTTAAGCTGTGACGCAGATAATGCTCCGGTCTCTCCTTTTGACTTAATATTAAGGTTAAGACTACCTCCACAGATAAGATAACTGCCTGTAAAATCAAGAGTTGAACCCTTAATATTAAGGCCTGATGCTCTTCCAGCATATGCATTTCCTTTAATTATCGCTGTTCCTCCGTCAGTAATATTAATACCAGTATTACCAACTAACGCATAATTACCAAAGAATGTTGTACCAACAAGGTCTTCGTCCATGAAATTAACATATATATCAGGAAGCCCAACTGCTCCATTAAATGTAATATAAGAATAGTCCCCATTCTGTGTCAGATACTTAACGACACAATCTGTAAATGTGATTGCATACACATTAAGACCTGTTCCATTATTCTTATCACTCGTATTTCTCATACGGATAGTATTGACATCCTGCACCACAAGAATAGGATCTCCCGTAGCATTACCATCCTTATCAACACCTGTAGAATAATTCTCCAGATATGAATTCAATATTTCAATGAACTTCTCCTTGTGTCCATCAAAGCTATAATTATTATTATATACAGGACTAAAATCTGTTGTCTTAAAATCTGGCAACAGCTTTCCTATAAGCTTCTGCATATAATTTTCTCTTAAAGCAACATTTGCTTTTTCATTATCAATCTCAACCAAAGTTGCAAAATTATTATGCTGGTCAGAAACGACCTTGCTATAGCTTGATAATGTGGTAAGCTGTTCCTCATATGAAGCATTAAAGCACTCCATTGAAGCTTTTCCAAGTGCAGCATATATCTCATCAACAGCCTCTTCTGATGTGTAGAACGTCTTTTTAGACTGTGATGCTATCATCTTCATTTTAAGGTTGACCATTGTAGTTGTAGTAATCAGTGTTGAAAGAATCAATACAAATGAAGTCATAATAAGCACTATTACAATAGTAGAACCAGAATTATTTCTTTTTCTTTTCAAATTCAATAATACTTTCCCCATAAACTGTCTCCATTCTTTCACTGACTAATTAATCTTAGTAGATGTCATAGTTACAATCTTTGAATCATCTGACATAGTTGAATCATTATAATATACTGTCACTGTAAGTCTGTACATAGAATCTTCTGTTTTTGATGAAGAACCAGACTTCCAGTCTTTAATATTAGAATAAATTCTCGCTGCAGTATCCTTGTTTCCTGCTTTATCAGCAAGATTACCCATAATCTGAGTATTAAATGTAACTTTAACTTTATTATGATCAACCAACATTCTGTATTTCTGTGCTGATGCTACTGAACCATCTGCATTCTTTTCCTGCGTTATCTTTTCCTGCTCAAGAAGATATACATTAAGGTCACTATATCTTACATTGGTAAGTTCTGCCGGATATTTGTATGTTACATTAATCTTATCATTAACATATACTTCCATAGTACCATCTGTAGTTGTTGTACCCTTCTTATTAGTACTGATATAATCATCAAACGGAGTATAGAATACATACAGATTCTTTATATTCTTCTTAATCTTTCCTGAAACGTAATAAACAGTCTGCTTTGTACCGCTTACATCTTCCTCACGTTCTTCTGCTTCAAAAGTATTTGTTGTAAGTGTAGTTGTCTTAACATAATCAGGATAACTAAGCACAGTATCATAATGATATGTAACTGTAATAACTGCTGTCTGGTCAAATAAAACCTTAGATGCATCTGAAGTATTTCTTGTTACATTAACATCTATAGATGTACTCTTAGTAATCTTAGACCTGTCAAATGCCTGCTCACCTGTATAATATTTAAAATGTGCCACTGCCTGATTATCACTGTTATCATCACGGTAAACGAGTGAACTGTCCGCAGAGACATCTGCATATACTGATATTCCTGCAGAATTAATATTATTATTAGGATTATCCTTAACCGTACTGTCAGCAGGTGTTGTATAAGGAGATGGGTCGAATTCTGCCTTGATATAGAATTTTTCTTTATTTACACCCTCATAATAAAGAATATTAGAAGCATCTTTCTTATTGCCTACAGAATATGTTGTGCTGTCAATTCCACCTAGCTGCTGATAAGTATATTGTCCATTGCCACCAGCAAGCCTGTCCAGACTCATACTCTTTGCTTCCTCTATAATATTATTAATTGCAGTATTAGCATTTTCAGTCCTTCTTGCTTTATTATTAATTCTGGCAGCATTAGAAAATGTACTCAGTACCGGTAGAGATATGATTGCAAGAATAACAATCGCTACCAGTACTTCAACCAGTGAAAAACCGGAATTATTCAATTTTCTATTCCTTCTATATAATTTCATATCCCTCTCCCTGAATTCTCTTATTACTCAGTTGGTGTAACTGTTGAGAATATATTTCCTGTTCCTGTCTTAACATCAAATGATGGTTCCTTATAATCACGCTTTCCACCTTCAATTGAATAAAGTGAAATAGATGCTGTACCTGTGACAACACCTGTTGCCTCATTATAAGATGCAGATAAAGCATCAATTGTGCTCTTATCAGCATATGTATTGACATATTTAATAAAATTCTTCCACTGGCTATAATCTGACTCATAAGCAATATTAATAGTTGACTTATAGCCGGTAAGATTAGAAGTATAATTGCTTTTTCCATTAACATTACTTGAAGCAATCTGACCGAACTTGTAAAGAACAGTTGTTGGTGATAAAGAAAGACTTCTTACCCATGTTCCCGTTACAGACTCTGTCTTGTTAAAGAAATCAATTGAATTAGGCTGTGTGCTCCCTGCCGCATATCTGTCAAGAAGATTATCATACTGCTTAAGATAATTCATTGTATCATTAACATACTTCTGTTTGTTGTTATTCTTTTCTTTTAAGTCTCTCTGAGTTGTCTCAAGAGTAGTCTTTTTAGTAGATAAAGTATCTACCTGGTCTGAAAGATTCTGAAATCCAAAGAAATAAGCAAGAGCCATAATAAGCACTGCTAATACAACAACCAATAACTTTTTGTCTCTTTCAGAGATTTTTAACATACCTTTTAACTTATCCATCTGACTCCCCTCCTACTTTGTTGTTGAACTCTTAGTACTGCTATTTTTAGTACTGTTTGATGTATTAGATGACTTCATATCAGTTGTATTAGATGTTCCTCCAACAAATGTACATGATAATGAAAATGTAACTTCAATTGTACCTGCATTATCCTTAGTCTCTGTTATAGTAGGGGCATCAACATTAAGTACAGAAGAATTCTTCTGAAGTTCCTGAATGAACTTAGCTACTGAAGACTTACTTCCCGCTGTTCCATTAACAGTAATTGCTCCTGATGCAACATTGAAAGACTGGATAGTAATATCACTTGGCATATTCTTTTCAAGATAATCAACAAAATCCTGTAATGCGTCATCGCTGTCTGATGTAAGTGCTGCAAATGCTGCGATATCATTATATTTGTCTTTAGCTGAATAATATTCATTAACAACATCATTAATAATGCTCAGCTTCTTTATACTCTTATTAAGAGATCCAATCTCTGCATTAAGAGCAACAACCTGAACAAGTGGAATAAGAACAAGGAGTGCAGAAACCGCAAGGGCTCCAACAAATCCTACGATAAGAGTCTTTGTATTTTCTTTTCTGGCACCACTCTCAATAAGTCTCTTAGGAATAAAATCAACCGGATCAATAACAGCACCCAAGTTAGTTACATAACTTGTAAGAGTAGCCTCTTCAACATACGCTTTCTTGTCCAGTGCAATATTCTTAAGTCTCTCAACCTTCTCGATTGGCATATTAAGCTCATTAGAAAGAAGTGTTGCAAAGCCCTTAATAGATGTAGAATGTCCGATTAAGTATGCCTTCTGGATTGATATTCTGTTACGCGATACATAATAATCAATAACTCGGTTAATGTTACTTGCCATATATCTTAATGATTCTGTAACCTCATCTCCATCAAATCTTGAGTGAAGAAGTGTTTCATTCTGAAGCTTTGCTGTCGCAGCCTCATACTTAAGTCCATACTTTTCCATAACTGCATTAACAAGCATTGACTTTCCATAAGGAACATTTCTCTGTAACTGCAATACATTATCCTTGAAAATATTGATTACAGTACCATCATTCTCAACCTGAATAACAAGGCTGACTTCTGGTCCAATCTGCTGCTTCATAATCTGGTATGTACTGTTACCAGCATAATCAACGAATGCCACCTTAAGTCCTAAAGCCTTAGCAAGTCCATAGTAAGACTCTACAACTTCTGATGGTACAGCAGCAACCATAAGTTTAATCTTTTCCTGTCCCTGATCTTCTACTTTCTCAAGAACCGTATACTGAATGATATACTCATCCATATTAACTGGGAAATACTCTGTAGCATTAGCCTGTACAAGTTTATCAATCTTATTAGCCTTAACATTAGGAATAAGAACTTCCTTAGTTGCAAGTCTTGGAGAACTGATAGAAAATGCGACATTATTAGCATTAAATCTATGCTCGTCCATAACAACCTTGATTGCCTTAGCAAGTACGTCAGTCTGCTCAATTACACCCTCAACATAGCAGTCTTCCGGTGCAGGAATTGTAACAGTCTTATGAACGACACTGTTCTTACCTGATTTAGTGATTTCACATATTTTAATATACTCGTTATTGATAACGATACTTACCAATTTACCTTTGGCTTTAGATGCAGCCATAAAATCCTCCTATCCAGCTCCCCACATAATAAGCTAATGATTTCTAGTTATAAAAATATATATAAATTTCCTGTCCTTTCTATATAGTCCAAAACTCTCCTACATAAATACACAGATTAGTTAGAATCCCATAAAAGAAAGATACCAGTTAATTATATTCGTACCAAAAAGCATGGCTATTGTAAGCCCTGCACACAAATATGGTCCGAATGCCAGTACATGTTCAGCATCCGTAACTTTCATACGGATGGAATGAATGACTGCACCCAAGATGCAGCCAATCAGAAATGCCAGAATAATGCACTTCCATCCTAAAAATAATCCTGCAAACGCCATCAGCTTAATGTCTCCACCGCCAAAAGCGTCAATTCCTTTAATCGCTCGTCCAATAAAAAGACATATGAGCATGAATCCACTTATAACACAAAACCCTATTAGATAGTCTAATAGGTTCTTGTGATCTAATATGATTCTTATCACTGCCAAAACACCAATTGCCACATTAAGTGAAAATGGTATCTCGAAAGTTCTCCAGTCAATGACTGAAATAACAAGAAATATTGAAAATGCAAAGCACATCAATATGCTTACCGCATTAAATCCGTGAACTAAGAATACTATCACATATGCTATCCCATTGGTCGCTTCAATGATTGGATACTGCGGTGATATCTTAGCTTTGCAGTGTCTGCATTTTCCACCAAGTATTATGTAGCTTACCAGTGGTATGAGATCATACCACTGGATTTTTTCGCCACATGTCATACAATGCGAATGTTCTGTAGCTATATTCTCTTTTAATGGTAATCTGTAAATCAGTACGTTCAAAAAACTTCCGAATACGATTCCGTATAGAAAGATAATGAAGTACAGTGGTAATTCGTATTGCATGATTTAATGTTTCCTTAGTTTAATTTTATGATGGTAAGCCTACGATTGTAACCTGTCCTTTTTCATTAACATTAATCTTTATACCACCTGTAACATCTTTGTACTTCTTAGATGTTAACTTTGTCTTAGAAGTGTCAATCTGTCCTGTAAACTCTGTTGTAAAATCTGTTCCTGCATCACTAGCTATTGTTACACCTGATGAAGTTATTGTCACAATATCTTTTCCACCTGATTTAACATTAGTAGAGTAAGCTGTTTCATTTTGAAGAGCAATCTCTACTGAACTCTTAAGCTGTTCACAATTCTGAGCGTCCTTTGACTCTCTTGATTTCTCAATGTTCTTGATAAGTGTTGGAGCTAAAACACCAACAAGTACTGCCATGATGGCAATAACTACGATAAGCTCTACTAAAGAGAAACCTTTGTTACCTAATTTTTTCTGTGTCTTTTTCATGTTTCATATCTCCCTTTTGAAATATATTTATATAAATCCGTTCTCGTTAAGCGACCTGCAGAACAGATTATATACTACCCCTGTGCTCCTAATGTATTATAGAGCTGAATCATTGGCTGATAGATTGCAAGTATTAACATAACTACAACTAAAGCCATAAGGATAATAATAATTGGTTCCATTAACGAAGTAAGAGTCTGTGTCTGGACTTCAACTTCTTCTTCATAATAAACTGCTGAATTGGTAAGCATCTCTTCAACATTACCAGTTTCTTCGCCAATACCTACCATATGTACAACCATCGGAGGAAAAAGCCCCGATGTTCTTAACTGATTAGAAAGAGGCAAGCCTAATGATACACCGCTCTTTACTTTTTCTAATGCATCATAATATAATACATTCTTCATAGTAGAAGCAGATATCTCAAGTGCATCAATCATTGGCATACCAGCCTGTAACAATGTACTCATTGTTCTTGCAAATGAAGCACATGCTGACTTAGTCTGTAACAATCCGAATACTGGAATCTTTAACTTTAATTTATCAAGGTTATGCCTTCCATTCTCCGTATTACCATATAACTTAACTCCCACAACTATTCCAATGACAACAATAAGATATACATACCAGTATCCTTTAACACTGTCACTCATTGCAAGAATCATTCTCGTTGTTATTGGAAGTTCTGAATCAAGATCTTCAAACATTGTCATAAAGCTTGGTATAACAAATGTAAGCATTACTACAATAACACCTATCATAACAAAGATAAGAACTATTGGATACATCATTGCTTTCTTGACAACACCTTTTAACTTGGCATCTTTTTCAAACTGTACCGCCATTCGTGTAAGAGAATTCTCCAAACTACCAGAAGCTTCACCAGCCTTAATCATATCAACAAGAATACTTGGAAACTCTTCATTCTCCTTCATTGAATCCGAAAGGTTTTCACCTTTTTCTACACTGGACTGGGTTCTCTCAATCGCCTCTTTAAGTCTCTTATTCTCTGTCTGTTCACCAAGCATCTCCAATGCATTAATTACACTTACACCTGCTTTAAGAATACTTGCAAACTGCCGGCAGAATACACTCATATCTCGTGCCGGTATTTTCCTTGGGCCAAAAAATGATAGATTAACATCTTTATCCAAAGCTCCCTGCTTACCTATTGATATAGGAGTAAAGCCCTGTTCCTTTATCTTTCTGGCTGCTTCATCTTTACTTTCTGCTTCAATAGCACCCTTAACATCTTTTCCCGAAGCGTCAACCGCTTTGTATGAAAATGTTTCCATATCACACTCCCCATTCTTAGTAAAATCTTTCCTTTTTAGTGCATTTAGTATAACACATAAGCACAATCAGGACAATAATTTTACTAAAATTAACAAACAAAATTAACAAAAAATAAATTCTTTTTAAATTTACTTTTATATTTATAACATGTCTTAATAATATCATACTACACACTAAAAGTGGGTAATTTTCACTTTTATTTCATATTTTTTAGCTTAATCGTTCTTGCCGTCATTCCTAAAAACATATAGAAATATGGTGTTGTATAATACATTGAATTTCCAAAGCATGCACCTGCTGCATATGCCAATGCACATCCTGCCGAAGCTATCGTTATAAGTTCCATTTTTTTAATTTTCTTCAATTGGCATATCATCATTGATATTAATGCACCCATATACATTACAAACCCTGGTATTCCCATAAACACCATATACTGTATATATTCATTTTCTGGTCTGTCAGTGCCTCCTGCTAACACGCCTCCCAATTCACCAGCATATTTTTCATTCAATTGTTCTGGTCCATATCCTAATATTGGACTTTCCGGTATCATTTTTAAGCAAGCTTTCCATAATCTCATTCTTCCCGTCCCTGCTCCATCTGCATCTTCCGCATCTGATATGACTGCATTAACATCATGAGAGAAGGTTGATAAATTAACTTTTAAGTTCTGTCCACTGCTTGATGGAATGATTCCTAACATGCTGACTGTGCTAAGGGAAATATATATAATTATCGGCACTAGTATTTTCTTTATATTGTTAGTTCTTACAGCATACATTATGCATACAGCTATAACACCAAACATAGAGCCAAGATACGCACCAAATGTATTGTTCACCAAAAGGCAAAATAACTGGAACGCTATTCCTGCTGCATACATAATTTCATTTTTCTTAATATCTGACGTTAAGAATAACCCTGTCATTACCAGAATTGACATGTTAAGATAATACCCAAAATGATTAAACTGGCTGAATACAGTTGCTCTATCATAAACAAATATTTTATGCATATATAATAGATGATTATCTTGAAGCAGCAGACATATTCCAAGTATAACTGCTGTTACCGCGTATGTATTGAATATGCATTTTCTATATTTTGCTTCTTTAACTATATGCGCACACATATAAACCGCCGCATAGCAGCAATATGTCACAAGACCTTCATATCTGTACTCTGTCCCAAATATTGAAGTATATTTATCAGCCGAATGCATTGTACATATGATAATCCATACAAACAGCATCAAAAAAAATACATTCCATGGTTCTCTTTTAATAAACTCAAACAGCTCATTTTTCCAATTATTGCTCCGTGTCAGTATCATGCCTATAAAGTATGCTATCAGAAATTCCAATGTCAGCACACCCATAAGCAAAACTGCCGTCTGATAGCTTGACAATATATTCAATCTATACATAAATGTCTGCTCAGCCATCCCCATCCATCTTATATGAAAGAAGATTGATAGTATCGGCAATAAGCACCATCCCATCACTATGTACATTGCTATCTTTTCAAAAAAAATTCTCCCCAGCACCTCATATATTTCTTTAAGTGTTTTACACTTTTTTAATTTTGTAAGCATTTTATTTTTCTCCCCTTTTAGATTAATACTTTACTATAATATATCTATTTTTCTAGCTATTTTCAAGAAATAATTAAATGCTTTATTGATTCATTGTTCCTGATACCTATAGGTAGTCGCATTATTGCTTGACTTATAGGACATATCCAGGCAGAACCATTATTCAGCCTTCACTTTTTCTCCCAATCTACCTATAGATAAGCTTCCTCGTGCCTGCCTGATAGGTGATTTCCTACATTCTCATGTATTTCTGCCTGTATTTTACCTATATAGCTTGATTATTTATTGTTCTTATAGGAACACGTAGAAACAAGTCCATGAACAGAAGCTGGCTTCTCCAAAAAAGAAAAGCAACGCCAGTATCCACTCTTACCAGCATTGCTTTATCTTTATATATTATACTGTTATTCTGCCTTCCTTATCAGCTATCACTCCATATCCGGACACTTGTATCCCGCATTAATCATA
>OAVV01000625.1_pt1 | contig 26646 bp, 20 predicted proteins | sample 1501401 | NCBI WGS metagenome assembly OAVV01 (sample SAMEA2580098, study PRJEB22360) | human gut metagenome | biome: human gut; feature: human-associated habitat; material: faeces | place: Denmark | collected 2008/2010 | reverse complement strand
TGCGGCGGTTGCTGCGGCGCCGCCACGACACACTCGCGCCCCACATCCGGGAGCGAATCGTACTCGCGGCGCTCGTCCTGCTTCTCTTCCTTTACCTTTGGCTCCTGTTCGCAGCGGACATGGGATCGGAGTTAGAGATCGGACATCCCGAATTATTACATCTTAAACCGTAAACCATTATGACAGAAAACAAGAATCCATGCAGCGACCCTTCGGCGGAGTTCGAGCGGCAGCGCAAGCGCAAGGTGCTGCTCTTTGCGGCGATCCTCGGATGCATCTTCCTCGTTGTGCTGTGGTTCATATTCCGGCCTGCGCCCGTCAAGCCTCAAGAGGGGGCCGCGGGGATCAATACGTCGGTTCCGGACGGCAAAGCGCAGGCCACCGTCGGAGACAAACGCAAAGCCGCGGAACAGCTCCGCAGCGAGGAGCAGCAGCAGAGACGCATGATGACACTCGGCGACAACTCGTTCTCGCTGCTGGACGACGGGCTCAAACCTGCCGAGGAGCCTGCACCGGCGGACAACCCCGCACTGCGGGCCTCCGAGGCCAACCGGGCCATGCAGCGGCAGGTGCAGGGCTTCTACGCCGCTCCGCAGCGCAATGCCGAGGTCGAAGCCCTGAAAGAGCAGGTCGCAGCCCTGCAATCCCAGCTCGACGCCGAGCGGCAGCAGCCCGATCCGCTGGAACTGGCCGAGGAGCAGTACAAGCTCGCCCGGAAGTATCTCGGCGGCGGAGTGGCCGTAGATGAAGAAGCTGTTGAGCAGGCAAAGCAGCGGAAGGATTCGCGCCTGTCGGTCATGCGGCCCGTGCGGGAGGGTGAGGTCGAAGCATCGACGCTCGACACACGGGCGGATTTCACCGTCGAACGCAACTTGGGATTTCTCACGGCGGCAGGTGGCGTCGCGCATGCCGATACTCCGACCGTCAGAGCCTGCGTCGCCTCGACGCAGGTCATACGTGCCGGAAGCACCGTGCAACTGCGGTTGCTGGAAGCCGTGCGTATCGACGGAGTGACCATCCCCCGGAATACGCCGCTATACAGTCTTGCGACGATCTCCGGAATGCGGCTGCAGGTCGTGGTGTCGTCCGTCGAATACGGCGGACGGATCTTCGCCGTCGAAGCCGTAGCTTACGACATGGACGGCCAGCCGGGGCTGAACGTCCCGAACTCCCGCGAGCGGACGGCCCTCAAAGAGGCGCTGGCATCCGTCGGGCAGACTGCCGGCACGAGCGTAAACGTCACCCGTTCGGCCGGACAGCAGATGTTGTCCGAACTGGCGCGCGGAGGATTGCAGGCTTCGTCGCAGTATGTCGCCGGGAAGCTCCGCGAGGTGAAGATAACCCTCAAAGCCAACCATCAGCTATTATTGATTTCAAAACAGCAGTAAAATGAAAAGAGACCTTATTTATCTGGCCCTGATCGTCGCCGCAATCACGGCGGTAAAGGTTACGGCACGAACGACACCGGAAACGCCGGCGGAGATCCGGCCCCTGCGTATCGAAGCGGGATTCACCAAGACTGTACACATCCTCTTCCCGTCGCCCGTCACGTATATCGACATCGGCTCGATGGACATCATAGCAGGCAAGGCCGACGGGGCCGAAAACGTCGTGCGGGTGAAGGCGGCCGTGCGGAATTTCGCAGCAGAAACAAACCTGACGGTCATCACCGAAGACGGCGGATTTTTCACGTTCGATGTCCACTATGCCGAGAACCCGGTTGTCTCGACCCTCAATCTTACAGTGCAGGAACCGCAGACGGAAGGTGTGAAGAAACCGGCTGCCGCAGACGATCCGCAGCCGACGGCTTCCGAGGGCCTGGTGCTGCTGCGCGAAGTAGGCCGCGAAAAGCCCGCAACCGTAAAACGCATGTTGAGCGACATATACCGCCAAAACCGTACGGACGTGAAGGGCATTCGTGCGAAGAAGTACGGCATTGAAGTCGAAGTGTTGGGGATTTACGTGTTCAATGACGTGATATACATTCACACCTGCATCTCGAACGACACGAACATCTCCTTCGAGGTGGATGCGCGGCGGTTCATCGTAGCGGATCGCAAACTCGCCAAGCGTACGGCACAACAGCAGACATCGCTCGAAATCCTGCGCGTATGCAACGATCCGGCAGTTGTAAGGGGGCACCAGCGTCAGCGGACGGTATTCGCGCTGCCCAAGCTTACGATCCCCGACGACAAGGTGCTTTTGCTGGAAATCGTCGAGAAAAACGGAGCCCGCCATCAGACGGTGGAGATACCCGCAGGGGAATTGTTGGATGCGAAACTCCTGTAAAGAGACAGGCGGTCGAACCCGATGCGGAAGTTTTTATGCAGCAGTGGGAATGTTTCGAATCCGTGCGGCGATCTTACAGGAGCACTTTGCAAGAGGATATTCAGACGTGGTTCCGCACGCTGCGGCTCTGAAAGGCTGTTCGTTTCCGAACAATCAGACACCCCGGTACGGTTTTCAGACCGTACCGGGGTGTCTTTCATGCAGCTTGAGGAAACTCAATATTCATCTTCGTTGAAGAAATTTATCCGTATTGATTATCAATATATTATATCATAACCAATGAAATTTGCGCAAACAAACCGCACCGTCTGAGACGGTCTGAGGCGATGGGAGGAAAGACGGAACACACAAATTGTGTAGATAAATTAATAGCAAGGTCTGATAAAATAGTAATAATGTTAATTACCATTAAGTAATTATCGATGCATAACACTTCAAAATGCTATCATCACATTGACGCTAATATTTCATTTCGCTTTTGTACAAAAGGTTCGTAGAAATTTTTTCCTAGTAGTCTAAACACAATATCATAATCGTTATGTGCGGTCACAGCGTGTTTTTTGGTATTTACTTCAAAGTCATATATTTTCTGTAATGCCTCGTCCAATGACGCATAATAAAAATTATTATAGTTTTGCATTCTCTTATTGGGTTTGAATGGGGGGAGAATATTTCCATTTAGTTTACCTTCCATAAGCACGCACTTGCAATTGCACTTTGTCAAATGGGCTGCTCCATTTTTATCCTTATACACCCAAATATTATCATCCAATTGAATTTGATACTTCGCGAAATACGACTTGTCTGCCGTTTCGTAACGTATTTCAACTATATTATTTCGTCCTATCAGAATACGGCATCTCTTATTAAGATTTTCTATCTGACTATATAAGCCTTTAATCGCCTCTTCAACAGCAACGAGTTCATTACGATACACTTGAGCCTCTTCTTCATAATGAGACAATGGGTGTATTAATGGATGCAGGTACGACTTTATAGTCATAATTTTGACCATATCTTCACCTGTTTTAACAAACAAATCAATCAATGCCCCAATGTGTTTCGTTAGCTTATAACCAGGAATTAGTGAATAGTCATCACTCATAAATAATTCTTTTGGTAAATACTTCTCGCTAATCAATTCCTCTAACGCTTTTCTGAAATAATTGGCGGCAGCAGGTAAATCAACGGGGCGTTGACCATGCAGATATTCTTTAGCTCTATTGTATGCAGATGTTCCCACTGTCATAATAGGGACAAAAAATGATAGGCCATTATCAGTTTTTGGTAGAGAATATAGGTTAATAAATTTCCATCTGTTCCCATGGTGATTAGTAAGGAAATTCCTAGCTAGGCAATACCATGACCGATCATACGTTGCCATAATAATCTGGAAATCCTTAAACTCATGTTCCAATATATCCAATATGGCCCATCTATTCGATGAGTCAATACCTATAAAAATATCATCCAAGAACATCAAATGCAATTCCTTGCCAGGATTTGCCTTCAGAGCTGCTAGATAAAGACAAATAGCGATTGCAGATAGTCTTGCTTCGTTCAGCCCTTCCGTAAAACCTTTGATTGAAGAACTTCCAATTGAAATTTTTAATCTTAGGTCTTGTTCTATTTTCCATGCACCTTTCCCTTTAGTCCCGTAATCAAAAGACATAGATTTTAAGTCATAATCTATATGTAGCGCAAAATTGTTAAAATAATGTACCAAATAATTGTTTACCTCTTTAAACAAACTATCCAAGACAGACCTTAAGACCTTTTCAAATTTAACAAGTTTTTGGAGTCCTCGTTGATGTCTTACTTCATTGCGATTATATACATTGAATATATCTTGCTTGATTTGTTTCCATTCCAACGCTAAAGAACTATTTAATCCTTGGGCTGAGGCAACATGATCTTTTAATAGATGTTCAATAAAGAAATTAAACAGATTAGGGTTGTCATCTTCATACAAGTATACTTTCAGTAGGTCTTTGTAATTTAGAAAACCTTTTGTCAATGCTAATGACTTCAGAAATGCAGTACCTGCCACACTTGTATTGTCAACACCTTCTGCGTATCTATATTTCACAATATTATCAACTTCTCCCGTTATATCATTGTAATCACCTATGGTTAGAATTACTTCACCGGCAACTCCAGCAGGTTTATAACGGTTGGTAGTATAACTTACATGTGAATAGAAACTCTGAATAAAATCATTCAACGACTTATATAATGACGTCTTTCCACTACCATTTTCACCATACAATAGTACATTCTCTCCTTTCTCCATTGAGAATGTCAATCGGTCATAGTAAGCTCGTGAATTTTCTATCTCAATTTTTGTAATCTTTTTCATTTTTCTTCAAGAGAACCTTTTACACCTTTAGCTGCTATCAACTCTTCCATCAAACCACCACGTTCATGTATAATATGATTATATGACTTTGAAATGAATTCTTCCTTGTTTTGGTCGGGTACATCTTCTAATGCCATAGCACTATTTATCAGCCTAACATTCTGATAATTAAATAACTTCTGATTGATAACTTCCTCGACCATATAGTCTAGCACATTTACAAAAAAGCTACTCTGAATGTATTCAGGTGTTTTTGTATAATTCATCATTTTATCAAATACTTTCTGGATAGATAGAGGCACATATGGTATCATGATATCCTTTAGGCTCACCACAGAAACATTCCGACTACGAAAATCATATTCCCTATATACATAGCTACTTTGCAACATAGCAGCTATATAACTCTGACAAAATCCTAAACGGTTAATATGACAACCATAATATGCTTCAACATTTTCAGGACGTTCATACCTTATTTGAATCTGATCTTTGATCTTATTATCACGTTTTACATAAAAATCCACTTCCGCTGAATTCTTGAGACTATCTCCGTCAAAAGCAATAAAATCCATAATATCACCAAGACGAATTTTTACGACCTCTAAATCTTCGTTATTCTTATATTGCGTACGGAAATCATCCACCATCTTGATAAAATCTGTCCTCTTAATATCAGACGACATTGCCTTGAAAAGTTCTTTTGTTTTTACTATTATCTCCTTTTGTTTCTTGCAAAAATTTTCCCGGTCTAGTCCATTAAAAAAATACCACAGTGCATAAAAACTTTGTTGGGTACGTCTATTGTTCTCTATTCCCAACAACATGTCGAGATTTTTGCTTAGTGTTTTTTCAGAACTATCACCTTCATCCGACAACAGCAATTTCAAATTACGAACAAAAGTAAATTCCAAATCATTTACAGCAGCAACAAATGCATCTTTCTTTTTAGTATTTTCTAGAACTTTTGATATGTCTCCTTTTGAACGCAGGCGAATAGCAATACGTCCCCCTATCTTATAAATATCAAGCGGTCCATTTTCCGTTAGATCACATCCGTTCTGCTTAAGATAGTTAAAGTATGAAAGCACCGAATAATTGTTTTCATTCTCCATGCGCGTACTTGTTTTACGCATAAAAAACCAACTTGCGTTATTTCGATACGACGACTTAATTGTATTAATCAAGTCTCTATCCAAGTACGAGTTCCACATTTCAAATGTATCGTCCTTAATCGGATATGGCTTGTTATTCAGACGAATAAATAAGTCTAAAGGTTCGAAATCGGGATTATTCTTTTCGTTTATTTCTATCACCCATAGGTCAAAGCTGGTAATTTTATCTTGTAAATCTTCATCTAATTGAGCAAAACATTTACCATTCAGATCTGTTAAAATACTGTCTTTCAACAATAGGGCAAAGCCATCTTTATTCGATTTTACCATCTGCCCTTCTTCGTTTAGATATTTCCTGCCCAAAAAGGCCAAAATACTCAGAATTCGCTGTTGGCCGTCTATAACCTCGCTTATGCCATCCTTGCTTTTAAATATAAAAATGGGGGGCAGTTTTATGCCTAATAATAGACTTTCAATAATTTCGGATGATTTTTTCCTATTGATTACCTCCTCTCGCTGGTAAGGAGGACGTACAAGAAAACGACTGCGAGCCATAAGCCGGCAGATGTCATCGATAGTATATGTAGTAGGTTCAGGTTTATTGATACGAAGCTCCTGATAGTTAGTTGTTCCACCGTGTTTAACCTGATTTAGTTCATAGTTCTTATGTTTAAATTGTTCATTGGTTTCAATATATAGATTTTTATTGATGCCATAAACCTTTTCAATATAACAGGCCATTACGTTATATCTGTCAATAATCTGCTGTGAGAATGAACTTCTCACCATCGCAAAAGCACGTAAGTTATTTAAAATGTGCTTGGAAAACTCTGTTAATTCAGTTGAGTTCTTTTTAGGTAATTGTATGGCATTGTCTTCCAATATGGAAAATGCCCAAAATAGAACTTCAGACATAAGTCTATTATATGGCATTTCCTTATTGTCTACGGCCATTCGTATCTCATCAAGAATATCAAGTTTCTTCTTGAATGAAACGAACAAGTCTTCAAACTGATCAGATCTTATCTGCGAGGACAATAAATCATAGTACTTATCGGTAATCTTTTGCTTGGCCTTTGAATAGTATTTGATAGGTATCTTATGGATAACGAGTAACTGACGTATCTTCTGAAGTAACACCTCCACTTTTTTGTCTTCATACTTAAAGAGCCTGTCAAATTGTTCGTGCAATTTCAGATCCTTTAACTTCTCCTTAAAGAAGAGATTCAGATCATCATCAAAATAAATAGCTTTATCTATCTCAAGATTTTTTAATGGAGTAATACCTGAATTGTAACGTTTAAATATCTCTTGTTTAACGGAATCTTCATCCAATTGTGTCAACCCATCATACGAGGCAAAACTGAACTCAATCACACGCAACTTAGTATCAAGAAAATCGTTCTTGAGCTGCTCTGGCAATGAACCGAACGTCTTCTTGTCAATATTCAACACGTCTAGCTTCTTTAGACCAGCTTTACTTAAACGGAGTTCGCCATTTAAGAATTTTAAAATGGTTTCGTAGCGTTGTCTTCCATCTATGATTTCTGCACCTTTTTTATTGCGAAAGAAAATGAGTGGCGGAATCTCTGTACCGATCAGAATACTTTCCAAAAAGTATGTAGCCTTCTCTCCATCCCACACATAATTACGCTGGTAAGGTGGAGCATACTGCGTTTTTTTTACTTTATCTTCATTGAATAGACTGTCTATCGTAACTACTTTAGAGTCTTTTGCCAGCCTGTTTACAAATATTTCCGTTAAGTTCATATTCTCTTTTTCTATAAATTAATACGTCTAGTAAATGCAAAAACAGTAGTTAAACCCCTGATTGTTACTCAATATAATATGCATTTACTTAATCTATTATTTTCGGTTCAGGATCCCAATAGGACAAAGATATTCATATGCTTCGTGCCACTTGGCTATTTCTAGAATGCTCAAACTTAACGAGATGCATTTGGGACGGATTGATCTCGTTCCTAATATGCTATCAATAGCGCTCCAAAGAAAATAACGTACCTTTCGTCCCATACTGAAAAAATGTTTAAAATTTAACAACAGGGGTCCTATACTCACGAACTCTTGTAAAGGTATGAAATTTGTCGAAACAAATCCTGGTTTCCTTAAAAAAATATTTTTGAGATCTAACCCTCGATTTTGAGAAAAAAACGTAATTTATCCAAACAAACCGCAACATCTGAAGCGGACTGGGCAATGGAAGGCAATAGTGGATAAACAAATACTTTTGTATTCAATTAGGCAATTATAGTATATATTAGAAGTCTCATATAATTCTAGGCTATATTTAATATAACTTTTGGGCTGAGTAGTACTCTATATTTCTGTAATTATCAGTATATAAAATAGCAATGGCAATATGACACAATAAAGTTCTCGCAAAAATTAAATATCACATAATATTAAATATTCAGAGTAGGTACCAAATATTGAGGATAATCATTTAAATGAGACTTCCAACAGCAAATAGTTTTTTGATTCTGTTGATGGGCTAATTGCGACAAAAATGATTTAACTGCTCTCTCTTGATTCCGAGTAACCCATGGGTCTAGAACTATTTCATCAATCAAATCATACCAATTGTCTATTTTTCTTCCAATTATATTATCTTGATGCCTAGAACAAAATTCGCTATCAACTTGCATAATAAGTCGAACTTCTTGTTCTTGTTGATATGGCATCCTTTTTTGCAAAAGAAACAAAACCTGTTGTAAACCGGTTTGGTCCATTAACTGAGTAGGATTTGTTATCGTAAACTTTTCAATAGCTTCACTATCAAGATATTCTACTTTACCGATAAAGTATGTCATTATATTGAATGTGTTTTCCACAAGATTGTTTGAAGAATAAAACATTGCCCCCAAAAGTTTCCGTGGTGTAGATCTCACTTTCACCCAAATCTCGCCATTGTCATCATCGTTTATATTGTCATAGCAGCTGTTGGTATGTTGTTTATTAACTTGCCATTGTAATGACGATTCTTCGATAATAGTCCAGCATTGGGCATAATATTGATCCGCAAGGTTTGATATTTCAATATCCATGTCACTTTTTATACTATGGACTCTATCACACTTAAAGATGAATTGCTCAAACTTATCTTGCCATAAACATGGACGTACCAATATCCATTCATGCATAGGTTCGGAATAAAACTGTTGTAAATATTCCCATTTCATATAACGATATATAGGAGTATCTATATCAATATTAATAGAGTTAACCCATATCTCCTTCTCTTTTCCATCGGCAGAAGATACAGGATTGCCACCTGATTCTATAATATATCTATGTCTTTCGTTTGCATCAAATGGATTCATGTTTTTTATTCTCCAATATTGAATTAATGTTCTTATTATCAATAATATAATGACGAGACTTCATGAATTGACATCGTAGAGTTCCCGTAAAATTATGGAAACTTGATTGTCTTTATTACAATCTAAGATTCTTTAATACAGGAAAGGATGTAGCTATTCGAAATAATAGAACATTCTTTTAATTTAATTTCATTTCTCTTCGCATCTGCTTCACGTTCATCACCGGTATACAACTTATTTGACAGTTGTGAAAATTCTGTGTTATATTGTGGATTTGCAAGGATTTCCTCTTGTATATTATTGTATAAGTTTATTAGATTACAAAGATAGTGAAACCAATCGGCACATCGAATATAATTCGCTATATTTGCGCTATTCAATCAAGGCATAATATGAAATTAAATAGGATAAAAGCCGTTCTGGCAGAGAAAGGTATCTCTCAGACATGGCTGGCAAAGCAGCTTAACAAGAGTTTCAGTATGGTTAATGCCTATGCCTGCAATAGGATCCAACCAAACCTTGAGACCCTTCAGCAAATAGCTGTCATCCTGCAAGTTGACTTGAAAGACCTAATCACAGACAAAGAAGAACGATAGTAGAATTATGAAAGATATATTATCATACGAATCCGACATTTGGTCGTGCGCCGATTTACTCATATCATCGGGAATCAAGCAAAGCAAATTTCCTGATTACATGATGCCATTCTTCGCTCTCATCATGCTCGAAGGGCGTATGCGAAATGAAATGGCAGATATTGAAGCCTCCGAGGGCCTGACCCGCGAGAACAACCTGCAGGAATTTATCGAAGCGTTCCGAGACCGTGAGTGTGGATATAACGACTACATTGTTCGCGAAGGCAAAACACTGTCCACCATTTGCAATAACGACAAGACATTTGAGCAGGATTTCCGAAGCTATCTGGCAGGCTTTGACGGAACACTCAAAGAATTGCTCGGCATCGAGCGTGGTACGGACGACAGCAAATACCTCAATCTGGACGGCATGGTTGCCGAGTTGCGGAAGAAAGGTATTCTGATGCAGTATATCACCCAATGGTCTCAAATAGATCTTTCTCACTACAACAACTCGGAAATAACCACTCTCGAAGAGCATATCAAACGCAAATGGGCCGACATATCGGCAGAAACGGCCGGAGAGCAGTACACCCCGGAAGATATTATTTCGCTGATTGCCGAAATCGTTGCGGCGAAGATCGACATCTCCACCGATGATTTTGTACATATCTACGACCCGACATGCGGTGGAGCTAATTTGTTGTTCGGCGTTGTGGACCGTCTGCGCGATAAGGCCGGCTACAAATATATAGCTGCTCACGGTTGCGACTGGAACGATGCGCTATACGCTTTGGCGAAGATCGAATCGTTGTTCCGCGAGAATACCGAAATCAAATATGGCAATACCCTAACTTCTCTGCCGTTCAAGGGCAAAGAGTTTGACGTCGTTGTTGCCAATCCTCCCTACGGAATTCCGTGGAAAGGCTACGAGAAAGAGATTCGGAACGACCAAACCGGACAGTTTTCATTCCTGCCTACGGTAAGCGACGGGCAATTGCTCTTCTTGCAGCATAACGCATGGCACCTGCACGAGAACAAAGGTATTGTCGTAGAAGTAAACAACGGCTCGTCGCTGTTCAGCGGCGATGCCGGCAGTGGCGAGAGCAATATCCGCAAATATCTTTTCGACAACGATTGGGTCGAGGCCATTATCCAAATGCCGTCTGACGAGTTCTTCAATACAGGTATAGTCACCTATTTGTGGATTCTCAACAAGAACAAACCGGCCGAGCGAAAAGACAAGGTAATCCTTATCAACGCAGCCGATCTTTGGCAGCCGTTGAAGAAAAACAAGGGTTCGAAACGCAAGGAGATGAACCCCGAGCATCGTGCAGCCATTGTCCGAGCGCTGGTTGAATTCAAGGATTGCGCCATTGCCAAAGTTTACGACAAATGGCATTTCTATTTCAACAAGCAGTCTGTCGGTCTTACCGAGACCGACAGCGAAGGACGCTATGTTAGTAAGACACTCAATACAGACGGAAAGCCCTATAATATCAAGGACATTACGTCTTACTGCCAGGATGGTACTTGGATATGGCCGCAGGATAATGACGCCGAATCATTAAAACTTCGGAACTCTGTACTTCACCATTTCGGAATCAATGCCTGGTCTGTCGTGATTTGTTCCGATGCGATTTATTGGGTGGATAAAGAAAACAACGAAATCATGCGCACCACCTACGCAGGAAAACATGAGTGTTTGGGCAATGGTGCTATCAACGTACAACTCGGCTATAATAAACGCAGAGAAGAGCACACCATATCTGCCAAAATTGTTGATTGTACGACCAAGGACTCGGAGATTATTCCGTTCGACCCCAATCCCGAGGTCAATGAACAAGGCATCAAGGATTTTCTCCAACGCTATATCTACAAGCCCTATACGATTGGTGAGAATGTCGTGGGTATTGAGGTGAACTTCAACAAGGAATTCTATGTTCCCGAGACCGTTGAACCGGTAGATTCCATCCTTGCCGAAATCTCGGATATTGACAAGGCAATCGCAAATCTTGAAAAGGAGTTAGGATTATGAGGCTGAAAGATATAGCATATATCAATCCTGCCTATACAGGTCCAGATTTGGGCGATCAATTGGTTTCATTCTCTCCAATGGAATGTTTAAGATATGATTCTCTTAAGCCCATCACAATATCCTTTTCAGAGGCCAAAGGGAAATATACATTTTTTAAAGACAATGATATACTCTTTGCAAAAGTGACACCTTGTTTTGAGAATCAAAATATCGCAATAGCAAACAACCTTGTGAATGGCATCGGGTTTGGTTCCTCCGAGATAAACGTTCTTCGTCTTAAATCGGATGCATCATTACGATATATGTTTTATGTAATATGCTCAAATCGATTCTACAATACTGGATGCTCGTCAATGTGTGGTGTTGGAGGACTCAAACGCATAAATCCTCGAGCAGTATCAACATTTGAGTTTACAATGCCCTCCTTGACAGAGCAGGAGGCAATTGCGGCATATTTGGATAAGGAGTGTGAGAAGATTGGTCGAAAAATAGAACTGTTGGAGCGCAAAGCCTATGCTTACAGCCGACTTCGTCGCTCCCTGATCAACCGCGCCGTCACCCGTGGATTGGATCCCAATGTTTCATTAAAACCATCTAATATTGAGTGGGTCGGAGATATTCCTGTACATTGGACAATATCGCGATTTGCATATTTTTTTGCGGAACATAATATCTCAAACAAAGGGGTGAATCATCAAAACCTTCTCTCCTTGAGTTTTGGGAAAATTATTCGTAAAAATATAGACTCCTGCGATGGACTTTTGCCAGCAACATTTGAGACTTATCAAATCGTAGAACCGGGTAATATAATTTTTCGTTTTACTGATTTACAAAACGATCATAAAAGCCTGAGAGTCGGTTTAGTTAATGAAGAAGGGATCATTACATCAGCCTATACTTGTGTACAAGGGAATAAAGAGACATTACCAAAATTCGCGTTCTACATGCTACACTCGTATGATATAAAAAAGGTTTTTTACAAACTTGGTGGAGGAATGCGCCAATCTTTAAATTATAGGACAATAAAAGACATGAAAGTTGTCTTTCCTCCAATTGATGAGCAAAAAGAGATTGCCGTATATCTGGATGAGAAGTGCGCAAAGATTGATGCCATCCTTGAAAAGATAAATACCGAAGTAGAGCGTCTGAAGGAGCTGAAACGCTCCCTGATAAATGAAGTAGTAACCGGCCAGCGAGCCATCGAGACAGAATCGCGCTCCTAAAACTACATTGGATTATGACCGAACTTGAGTTGCAAAGTGAATATGTAATGGACTTTTTCTGCCGTCGTGCAGATGGTCTTGGTTTTCGTGAAATAAAGAATAATGCCGTTTCGCCCGATTTGTTTATTCCGGCCAATCTGTATGAGTTCCTGAAAGAGAATTCGCGCAAGGCATGGAACAACCTGCTCAAAAAGAGCGAATACAATGGCGACGAGCAAAAATTGCTTCGGGCCATTATGGATATGATTCGCGAGAAGATTGAGGCGAGTGCCAACGTGGCAATCTTCCTGAATAAAAACCGAACCATTACATTCGAAGGCGAAACTCTGCAACTTATTTATGTCAGTGGTTCGGAATTGCGCGGCGATGAGGACTTCAACAAAAACATCTTTGCGGCTGTCGAGGAGATGAGTTATTCATTCCACCACGACGCCAAAAAGATATTCGCATTTCGCCCCGACCTGTCGTTCTTTGTCAACGGCATTTTTCTCGGCTACGCCGAATTGAAGAGCAACTTCACCAATCAGACGGCTAAAACGAACGGCAGGAACAAAATCATTACCGACTACCTCGAAGCCGTGTGGGAATATACCAAGATTGCCAATGGCAATGATGTATCGCAAACGCTTCGTCGTCGCATGCTCCGGCCGTTTGAGAAATCGATTCACCTCGTAACCACGGACATCACGGACACATACATACTGCGGGATCCGGGACAGTTCTTTGATGAAGCAAAGCGAGGTTTTCAAGATAATACCATCTCGATCTCTTCTTTCCGTCCGGTGGTGGAGAAGGTATTCAAACCCCTCCCCATAAAGCAGGTGGAGGCAACCGATCCGCGCGTTCGCTTCGAAGAGGCAATGCGTTCGCTCTACTCCAAGAAGATGATCGAGAAAGAGATCCTCTACTACAACTTCATGGCCTACACCTATAAGACCGTAACGTCTGTTGTGAATGGCCATAAAGTACAGAAGAAGGAGTATAAGGACAAAACAGGTCGTCTGATATGTCCGCGTCCGAAGCAGAAATTCGGCTGCGACCGGATCATGGAGCGTGTTCAGGAATTTCTGGACCACGAAAATGAACCCTTGTATTTTATCAACCGACTGCGGGCCGAACTGCAAGCACTCAATGCGCCACAGGACCTGATAGACCGCGTAGTGGCCGAGAGAGACAGTTATTGCAACAACAAATATGTCTATTCACTCTTGTTGCAATATGCTGCAGGATTCGGCAAGAGCAACATAATAGGTTGGACAGCGCTGCAACTCAAAGATCTGCGTTATAAAGGCGAATGGGTCTATAACAAGATTCTGCTCGTTGTCGATCGTTTGCAATTGCGCGACCAGCTCGACTCGATGATGCTCAACATGAACATCGACAAGGCCATGTTCGTAGAGGCGACCGACCAGGACACCTTTGTGAAGGCGTTGAGCGACAAACGCCGTATCATCGTCGTGAACATTCAGAAATTCTGGGAACTCAAGAAAGCCATCGAAAAAGCCGGCAAGGATTTCAAGAATATGCGCGTGGCTTTTCTTATTGATGAGGTACACCGCTCAAACACCGATGATGTTCATCAGGAGATGTATTCGGCGTTCGATGAACTGCAGGACATTTTTGATGAGGACGGAGGGTTTATCACAAAAGGTTCTACAAAGAAGAATCTGATTGTCGGTTTCACGGCAACTCCTAGCGACCGAGTATTGGCTCGTTTTGGCGAATTTCACAGAAGTACCAACTTTATTAATCAGCTATGGAAGCCATTCGATTCATACACCATGAAGGAGGCCATAGCAGACAGTTACATTCTTGATCCGACGAAACATATTATTCCCGTACCTGCAAAAATGTATTTTGAACTCCCCAATGGCGTTATGCAGGCTATAACGGCAGCCATGAATTCGGGACAGGAGGAACGGGTATCATTCGCCAAAAAGCAAATATACGAGAACCCGGACCGAATGAAAGCAATTGCCGAGTTCGTGGTCAATCGGCTGCTTTCATTGGTTTACGGGAAAATTCGTGGCACGGGAAAAGCCATGCTTGCGGTTAGCTCTATTCCGATTGCTATTCAGTACTGTAAAATCATTCGTCGGTTGATGGCGGAGAAGACTGCATCGGGAACTTTTGCCAAATATTCCGATGCACCTGTCGCTATCGTCTACTCCGATAATCAAAAGTACGAGAAATGTTCGTCGATGAATGGCGGTGTGACAGAGGATAAGGTGATAGACAACTTCAAGACGGCAAAAAACGGGCTTATCATTGTTGTTGATAAGCTGCAAACGGGGTTTGACGAGCCCAAGCTACACACGCTGTTTCTCGATAAGGAGATTCGCGACATTAATGCCATTCAGACAATCTCGCGCGTAAATCGCAAGGCCAAGTACAAAGAAGAGTGCCATATTATAGACTTCTCATTTGGCAACGTCAACGAAAAGAATATTCGGGATGCTTTTGCCAAGTTCTGTGGTATGGTTATCACGGACTTTGATCCGCTTCGTGAGAAGGCGATTATTCAGGAGCTGTATCGAGAATTATTGGCACAACCAATCTATATCAAGTGGTTCGAGCGATATAAATCGTCTGTCAATAATGCAGAGGCCAATGCCCAGCTATGTCTCGATATGGACGCTGACATTCGGGCGTGGATCAAGAATGTAATGGAGGCGCATGCACAATACACGCAGGATCTTAAAACGCATAGCGAGGAAACGGCCTCCACAAGCGACGATGATCCAGCAAAAGCACTACGCAAAACCATCGGCCGGTACAACTCTCTGCTGGTTCTCTTGCAAGGTGTAATCGAATTGGATGCTCAATTTAAAGATGCCGTATTTATTGACTTCTGGCAGCGATACTGCAATATTTATCGCTCTATATTTGAGCAGAAAGATTCTATTGGCTCAATACACACCACCTTCGACGGAGAAATCGGGTTGCTCGTGAGTGATGAGGTTGAGATTGAAGAGCCTCAGGAACAAGACGACGCTCCCGAAAACTCCAGAAGCAAGAAAAATACGGGAGAGAACCGAGGTGGATTAGCCTCGATATTCGATACCCTTGCCCGACTAAACGCAACTGAGCAAGAACGAGAACAAGAGATACAATTCTACTTTACAAAGACAAACGAATTTTATGAGTTTCTAAAGTCCGACGGACGGTTTATGGCAATGTTACGCAGTCCGAATTTTTCGCGTGATGAAATAGAAAAAGAGTACAACAAACTGATTCGTCGCTTTCTTCGCCAGGCTGAAGATGTTAAGATAAAGAAACTTATTGACGAGAATAAGGAGATGTTTCTTGAGGACTTCAAGAACAAGATAGTCAATGAATGAGACTGTAAACTTGGGGTATTTAGTAAAGAATTTCATAACTTTATAAACACGCTTTAGTTTACAGTCCCCTTTTATTCATCTCGAATAGACGTCTTATCTGCGTATAGACTTCTTGGACGTGTTGTTGACTATTCGGATAGCATAAAGTAGACACCTCCTCCGATACGCCTCTTCCTCCTCATCCGGCCTTCTTCCGTCCCAGCGAAGGTCTGAGTCGGCGTTGCCACCGCCTCCGCTGGATGCAACAGCGACAGGTTGTCCGCCAATCAAAGCATCAGCGATAGAAAAGATTCGTTCCCGCACAGAAGGCTCAGCCAGTTGGTCAAGAAACGTCTGCATCTGTTCTGTCTGATTATTGTTGAGATCCGTCAGTCGTGCATACTCCTGTTGTAGCCATTTAAACTCCCGATAGTCCAGCAACGCATTATTCTGCACCGCCTGTATTTGCTGTTCGGCATCTTTCCGATACAGTTCTTCAATCTGACGGACAATCTTCACGAATCGTCTGGCGATAGACCGGTTCTGCTCCTCAATCCATTTGTCGACCCCGAATATCGGAGGTTTACCAGTGATTCGTGGCGGCTCAAAATCTATCTTGTGATTGCGGAAAGGTTGCACCACTCTACCGACACGGTCTATATTCTTTGTCATCTTCTCCAGTTCCTGCTCCTTTTCTTGAAGCTTACATGCCTTGTCTTCAAGTTTGGCCTGATACTCGGCAATGAGTTTCAGTATGTCGGTTTTCTGTACTTCATACCTATTGAGAGTTATCTTGCCGGACGCCAGTTCCTGCTCCGCCTTTGCAAGTTGTTGGTTATAACTGAAAATCTTTGCTTCCAATCTCCGTATCATAGTTTGCAGCCCCTTGACTGCTTTCTCCGCCTGTTTCGCATCTTTGGCCAGTTTCCGGATATAATCGCGTTTACTAAGATGGTTGACGTTCCGGCCTTCAATACTGTCACCACGTTCCAACCCGTACTTGCTCCCTACCTCTTCATATAGTGAGGTGTGCATTTCCCGAAGAATATGGCCATACTCATAACGGCTCTTCCCGAACTTAGCCGACCACATGACGCATTCGCGTCCGCTTTTGGCTCGTTGTCCGACAGGAACAATCAAGGCATGGATATGTGGACTGCTCTCATCAAGGTGAACCTGGAATCCTATGATGTTTTTCTGTCCGTACCGTTTGGCGCACCAGTCATAGACATCTTTTGCCCATTGTTCGATTTCCGGACATCGTTGGAGATGGCTGTTGTCTGCGCCCTTGTCCAGATTTACGGTTTGGGGGCCAAATGCCATCTCAAGCGTACGGTCATGATTACCTCCGAAGATAAATTTCGCACAACAGTTTGGTTGAATTTTGCTGTCCGGCTTGAAAGGTTTCCAGCCCAGTTCAGTCAACCGTTCCTGCAAACGTACTTCAAGCGATTTCTCTTGATAGCCTAACGGATGAACTTTCCCATCGGGCCCAATCTCGAAATTCAGTTTCATTCGGGTCTTGTCATAGTGATTGGTCGGATCCTGATTCTTTCTGTCAATCTTGTCGTCATTCCAATGCCTTTCGTTTTCATTCGCCTCTGATGTGCCGAATGACTTCCCGGCTTCAACATGCATGGCCTGTTTAATATCTGTATTCATATAGGGTATTCTTTTGATAAATGATTAATATTTGAGCTTGCTCTTGTGCCAGTCCGCTCTGCGGGACAATGACCGGATTTTATTGCCGTCAGGTAAAAAGTCCTTATTGTGTTAAGGACTTTCTATAAATCCTCGGAACAAGTTCCTTTACTATTCAATAAGTTCCAAATCCAGTTCATCAATGAGCAACTGCAATGTTGGATTACGTTGTATCATCTGATGGAGTATCTGTCTCTTTGATGGTGAATACAGGAAGAAGTCTGCAATGTCCAATCCTTGGCTGCGTTGCTCTTCATCGGATGTACATTCCAAAACATTGGACACAACAACCCGTTTGCATATTCCAGACAACAAAGCAGACTTTTCTTTCCATTGTTCGGTTGCTCCTAAATCAGGGATGAGAGTAACCTCTCTGCCTTTGAGGACCTGCATGGCTTCACTATTGAAACAACCGTTCTTACCACCTGTTGCCAGCCATATATAATCGGGGATAAAATGGCTCATTACAACAGCGGTCTTTTCACTTTCCACCAGCATTACCGGAGACGATGAATTTTTCAGAAGATGTTCTCCAAACAGACATTGCTTCAAATGGAAATCCTGCAACTTCAACTCGGAATGTGCCCAGCTGACAAAAGCCTGAGGCTCTTTAACCCGATGGCCTGTCTCGGCATTATAGCACATTACCTTGCCGGTTCTTACCTGTCCATTTATATCTGTCTGCCAGAAAACCGTTGCACCTCCCCATTTTGAAGATGTCCCTATGCGATACATTTCAAACAATCTGCTTGCCTCATTTTCGCCAAATACATGACAGAAATACTGATATAAGGGGTTGATTGAATAATGTAACAGACTCCTTAACACATAAGATGAAGGAATATACGAAGGGGCAATACAAGACGGAATTTTATCTGCCGTCTTATAAGGGGCAGAAAAAAGTGACTTGCCGCGTCCCTCATCCATTTCTAATACATCAGGATTATCCTTGAAGTATTCCTTAGGTGTATAGTGGTAGCCACAACTGTTTTCATGATCACACTTGCCGACATTACCGGGAAAGCTAATGCTGCCTTGTTCATCAATATACCTGACAAAACATCGGCTTTTACCACAGTTCGGACAAGTAGTCTTGCTTCCAGGGCGGTATTTCTGCAAATGGAATCTGTATTCACTCATGGTCTTCTGATTTTAGTGTGGTTGCACTCTGCACTTTTGCACTTTGAGAAGATTGCACGGTATCCTGGCAAGATGAAAGTGCAATAGTGCAAGGTGCATCAGTATTTTCTGTCATAAGTTTGCGATAGACTCCATGCTGAAGCTTTTCTATAAGAGGGTGTTTAAGCCGGCATAATTGGTCAAGCGCATAATAGACGGTACGTCGGGACATATCAACTTTTCTACCGGCAATAACAGCATCCCCGGAAGTGAACCGATCTTCCAACAGAGAAAGCCAGGCTTCTTTCGTTTCGCCGATACTGTTTATGACAATGGTTTCCTGAATCCTCCTGTATGTTTCCTCATAATAATCAATCATACGGATCGCCGATTCTACGGAATCCCGCTCAATATATTGCATATCTCCACTATCAGTAGCCCATTTCATTACCTGAAACAACAGGGCAAGACGTGCTACATGGCCGTTGAGTTTCATCTTGCGGCTTTCAACATCCGCATCATCCTCAATGGCATTTACAGCATCAATAATTCCATTGTACCATTCATAAAAGTGTTCTTCCGCATCATCAGACATTGTAATGATACGAGGATTGACCGTAGTACCCTTGTCATCAAGAATACAGGGGATGCTTAAGATTCTGTTGATTATTGTCCTCCATTGATTCATGATGTCAGGACGGGCCGTATTCCGTTCTTCCCGTCTCCATCCGGATATCTTCCTGTTTTTGGGATAGACAAACAAAAAACGGTCAAGCAATCCGTTGGCAAGGAACTCTGCACGGAAGACTTCCTGCAGCATATTCGTCTGTACTGAACCGATGACATTTATACATGGATTCTTGATTAGAACAGGACGTGATTCTGATTTGCGGATAATCTTTAACGGCTGTCCGCTATAAGCTGTCAGCAGATCTTCAATGAGGTTGTTCTTGCTGTTGTACCTTTTGACGGAATTGAACAAAGCCAGGATTTCATCGACGACCAATGTTATCCCACGCTGATTATGCTGATGAATATTCATCATCGCCTCCGGGGTGGAATCATAAATGACCGTCGTTACAAAATTCGGTTTCTTGAGCAGTTGTTCTTCCCCGTCACTTCCGTGCTTGCCTGCAGACATGGCTCTTTCATATTCGTCATATTCCTCGTTGTATTTCTCATGCAGCCGGTCATCATACTCATTAATCGGCTTATAGATAAAACCGAGGGGAGGAGTCTTTCCGAGCCCGGGACGTCCGACCAGCATCATATAAAGGGATGGGCAAGTTTTCCACTCGCCCTTTATACGGATATGACAAGAGTTGCCTATTGCAGTAGCAACAGCAGAAAGAACAATAGACGCAGTATATTCCACATTGAAATTTTCGTATCTGGCAAGATTGAGGATAATCTCCTGTATCTTGTCCGGGAAGGCATCCAACGGAAGACCTGTTTCCGGAACGCCTTCCACTTCCGAACGAAGCATGTTGGTCAAATGAATGGTGTCAAACATAGCCACCTCCTTGCTGTTTTGGAAGTTCATCACCAATAGCGAAAGCTTCATAATGGAAACGACGCAGAAAGCGGTCTACGTCTTCCTGCGTGTACCAGTATTTATCACCTTCACGCGAGTAGCCGAGATAGCCGTTGTCTCGCAACTTTTTCAGATACTTTTCTTTGATGTTCAATTTCTCCATCAAAGACTTGTTGTCATATAGACGGTGTCCGCCTTCATGAGCCGGAGGCGGCAGTTTCTCTTGTCTCTCCACTATGCTGAGAATCTTTTCAAGCAATTCCCGGTCGCATAGCTTCTCTACATTCGTTTCCTTAGCCATACTTAAAAACAATTATGGCCGATTGCCCTGATGCACACTCAGACCTTCAGCCTGGTTATACGATATGGTACGATTGTGCACATCGCACCAGAATCACGGCACGAATGTATGAAATAGCTGAGGACTAATAAGTTACAATAAATTATCCAATGTTAGGACAGGTGTTATGGAAAGTTATGATTCTGCCACAACTTTGTATGTAACCAGTTGATTACCAGTAATAAAAAAGAGAAAAATAAAATTGAAAAAATCGAAGATTGCCAGATGAAGCAAAACAAAATGCATAACAAGCCCGAAGCTAAGATCTGCCAAGAACAAAGATAATACTCTTCGTTTTTTGTTACTTCTGAAAAAACTTATCGATTTCTCCGGCATTGTTAGGGACGGGCATATCCCTCCTGTTCTGTCGGGACTGTCCGATACCGGTCTGCTCAAATAGTGCGTTAAGCTCTACATCGGGAAAGAGTCCGTTGCCGAATTCCCAAAAAGTCTTCTGTTCGTATTTGGAATATTCAGGATAATCGCCGCAATATATTCGACCACACATATAGGCAAGAAGAGCCTTTGTCCCTTTCCAGCTATAATGGGACCCTACCTCTTCAATATATCCGGCTTCTATTGCTTTCGCAAAAATTGTACGGGCAAGTGAAGTATCAAGCCTTCCCGACAATACAACCCCTTTGGGGGAATCAGAACATTCTGACTGATTATCTATGGTTTGAACGGTTTGCTGGTTCTTTTCCCTAAGTTTGATACGCAGTTTTTCTGCTCCGTATGCAAATAGCCCCGATAAGACAAGGGCGGTAAAGATGCCTGTTATTACTACAGGATCAGGACGATTGTCCTTTATAGGATCAATTATCCCAAGTCCTATAAGGAGCAGAGTTCCTATAAAAAATACTATTGCGGCTGACCACATAATTATCCTATGGTACTTATTAAAGATGGTAGAAAGCAGCAATACCAGAACAAATGCGCACACCAGCAATAGAAATATTTTCGTAATAGTCATATCAAATCAATTTTAGGTGTAAAATTAATGATTGTTTATAATAGCCATCTACAATTATCAGAGAATTTCGAGATAAGCAAAATCCTCTTTCAGACGTGCCACTTCCGCCGACAGCGTTTCGGGCAGGAATTTGGCATAAACTTTTTCGGTGACATCCGTACTTCCATGACCGAGCAAACGACTGACAACCGACATGGAAAGTCCCTTGTTCAGTGCAAAGACCGCAAATGAATGCCGGGCGACATGCATTGAAAGGGTAAACGGAAGCCCTATCTGTTCTCCGACAACCGCCAGCGACTGATTGATACATTTCGTTGCATTGTTACGGGCTTTGTACAGAGCTTCTGCATCATCAAGATCCAGATCGTCCTTTACTAAGTTGAATACATACCGGCATCCGGCACGTTTCTCCTGCCACCGGTGAAGAATATTCAAGGCAGGTTCCGTAAGAGGAATTACATGGCGCTTATTCGTCTTGATCATGATTTTTCTCAGTTCCTTCTTCTCAAAATTGACATGGCCCCACTGCAATGTCATAACATCGACAACACGGAGTCCACAGGCATGGAAGGCAAAGAAGAACATTTCCAAAAATTCCTTACGGCGCGGTTCTGTGAACAGGTATTGTAATATTCCAACAGCGCAGACATCTGTTCCTTTGAAAGGTACTTGCCGTCAAACTCGTTGTCTTCATCCGCGAGAGATATCTTTGAGGCGATACGCATATCCTGAATCCTCGCATTGACGGCATGGTCTATCATCTTCATTTCTGAAGCATAGGCACATGCCTTCAGAATCGGAGTCAAAGCATGGTTGATCGTTGCATCGCTGTTCTGTTTTATCTCGCGGCGCCATCTGATGTATTCGTCAATCAGTTCAACCGATATTTCACCTAAATAGATACTGTCCGGTTTATAGGTACCGTTCTTTGTTGCACGGAGAAAGATACGGAAAATATTCATGCCGCTCTTGCCGTTTTCATAGCGGCTGCGTCCGATTCGGTTTCTCGAATAATCTGATTCAAGCCTTTCCTGAACAAACTCGATAAAATCCTTTCCTTTGTCCTCCCGTGTGAGCGGTTTGTCGGCCAGAAAGTCGGCGATCACCTGTGCCGTAATCTGATTGGGATGTTTTTCCTGATATTCGGCTAGCAATCCGTCGATCTTGTCCGCACGGGCAAGCAGCAGGCTGTTGATCCGGTTGGCCTCCGGACCATAACTTGCCCTCACACCTCCGCGTCCCTTGTTGGCTTTCTCATTCCAGTCGCCCAGCCGGACAAAGATGTTCATACCCTTGCGTATCACCTGTCGGTTCCAGGTGTATTCAAGCTGGACAAGATACTGTTTAGCTGGATCGATCTCACCCCGGATATGCAGGCGATAGCGTCCCAAAGGATATAGTCGTTTCGGTCGTCCCATACTGGAGATGTTTGAAATTAAAAAAACAGAGGTTGCGGTAATACTCACAAACCTCTGTAAAGGTAATGAATTTTGTCCAAACAAATCCCGATTTTCCCTCCGAAAAACGTATTTTATCCAAACAAACCGCGCCATTTGAGGCGGGGAAACACCGTTGTCCAAACAAATTAAATCCCTGCCAATCTTATTGATTGACAGGGATTTAATAGCTGTTTTTGTGCTTAAAATCGCACTAATATTCCTCCTCGTTGAAGAAGAAATCGTCCTTGGAGGGGTAGTCGGGCCAGATGTCTTCGATAGATTCGTAGATTTCACCCTCGTCTTCTATCTCCTGCAGGTTTTCGAGCACTTCGAGCGGCGCACCCGAACGTACTGCATAGTCGATGAGTTCATCTTTCGTTGCGGGCCAGGGGGCATCTTCGAGTTTCGATGCCAGTTCAAGTGTCCAATACATGATTCGGTAAAGTTTTATCTCTCTGAATTTTCCGGAAAAACAAGGCTTTTCCTTACAGGGATGCAAAGGTAAAGCAAAAAAACGATGCCCGCAAACGGAACGATCCCCACGGCCTACATTCCGGACGTTCGAATGTCCTAACATCCGATTTCTACGGATGCGTCCGGCGTATAGGACTATGCGGTATCCCGGGGAGAAGAACCGAAAATCGCAACGAGAATTCCGATCCCCGCAAAGGTTCGTGAATCCGAACCGGAGATATGTCGCCGCCCGAGGTATCCGGGAAGACAGCATGCCGCCGTACAGCCGCCGACGGACTTTTTCCAGACACTGACAGCGTCGTAAAGAATTTCCGCAATGTAAAATCGGATATTATCCGGTATAACCTATATGGAATTTTCGTATCTTTATGGAAATCTAAAACCTATCGAATCATGAAATTCTTCATCGACACGGCCAATTTGGAGCAGATCCGCAAGGCGCACGAACTGGGCGTTCTGGACGGCGTGACGACCAACCCATCGCTGATGGCCAAAGAGAACATCCGGGGTACGGAGAACTGCAACCGTCATTACGTTGAAATCTGCAACATCGTCGAAGGGGACGTGAGCGCCGAGGTCATAGCCACCGACTTCGAAGGAATGGTGCGAGAGGGTGAGGCGCTGGCGGCACTGCATCCCCGCATCGTCGTGAAACTGCCCTGCACGGCCGCAGGAATACGGGCCGTAAAATACTTCGCGGCGAAGAATATCCGGACGAACTGCACGCTGGTATTCTCCGTGGGGCAGGCGCTGTTGGCGGCAAAGGCCGGAGCGACCTATGTATCTCCGTTCGTGGGACGTCTCGACGACATCTCCGAAGACGGCGTGGCATTGGTAGCCCACATCGTGAAGGTCTACCGCACCTATGGTTACAAAACGCAGGTGCTGGCCGCTTCGATCCGTCATACGCAGCATATTATCCAGTGTCTCGATGCGGGTGCCGATGTGGCGACATGCCCCCTTGCGGCAATCGAAGGGCTGCTCAGACATCCGCTGACGGACAGCGGGCTGGAGAAGTTCCTCGCAGACCATGCACGCCTGAATGCCTGACGGGTCACCGGCAGCGATAAAACGGCAACGCCCCGATTCGAACATCCGAATCGGGGCGTTGTGGCAATCATTTCTTTTCCAAAAGCCGCTGGAAGGCGGGAGAAGGCTTAAATGCAGGAATGTCGTGTGCCGGAATTTTGATCGTCGTATTCTTCGTAATGTTACGCGCCGTCTTTTCTTTGCGATGCTTAATCAGGAACGTACCAAAACCGCGGAGGAAAACGTTTTCCTTGCGGATCTGTGCGGCTCGCACCTCTTCCATGAAACCTTCCACGACGGCTAAAACGGTCACGGCTTCGACGCCCGTTTCCTGGGCGAGTTGCTTTACGATATCTGCTTTGGTCATTTTTGTAAGTTTTTGTCCGACAAAGATAAACAAACTTCCGAACTGAAAAAAGCCCATCGACAATCCGATGATTATACCAACAGGTTTATTGTATTGCCGCAGAACGGCGCATCGTGATATTAGAAAATAAAAATCCGGGTTCGGACATTTTTAACATGGATACGGATTCATCTCTTCCGACCCCGTTTCATAGAGGTCATATCCTTGTCCTCCGCTACGGGACGTTTCTGTTCTTTTAACGGCCACTGCGAAAAAATATGCTCTTGGCGGACTGTCATCTCTTTCAGTCGTCGGGCGATCTGTTTCCAGTCGTATTCGAAATTCAGCATGACGATATCCTCACCGAAATCGATGTCATCGAAATATGTGAGTGCCTTGAACGGGCGGATGACATTTGCCTGCGGAAATTTTCGTTCGTAGCATTTGAGCATCTCATAAAACGGGATGCGGGTGGACAGACAGGCGATATCTACGAAATCTTTGAGCCGCGAACCGTCGTCGGCGATCGCAGACAGCTTCATGGCGACAATATCCTCGACGCTGTATAAACGGATTCCGGATTCCACATAGGGTTGCCGAAGATATGCATATTTGTGAGCTATGCAGTCGATCTTAACGCCGTCGATCATGCCTTTCAGCGTGTCGGGACGCCTGAAGGCCGTTTGGAATCCGTATCGCTGCGAAAGAAACGCTTCGAGTTCCCCGGCGTCGAACGACTGCGGAGTGAACAGATCCAGATCGACACTCACACGATGCCCCAGATATAAGGCCAAAGCCGTACCGTCGGCCAGATTGAACGCCGCAAGCCGGGGCTCGGCCTCCAACTGTTTCAACAACCCAAGTGTCTGCGGCGCAACTGTCTGCGTGTGTAACATCTCAATTCCTCTTTTTTAAGGCCGAAAGCCGTACATACGAAATTCATATCCTGCGCCGAGAGTGTCGGAACCTCTTTGATAATTTCCCGGAAGCCTTCGATGCCTCCGTAGAGGTCGAACGCCGCGAAGTAGTCCCGGAGCCATCCCCGTTCTATGATGCGCTGCACGACGACCTTACGCGAACGCTGCCAGTCGAACTGCGTCAAGTCATAGTCCCAAAGTAATGTCTTTGAGACCTTGCAGCAGCCTTTATTTCGGATATAGTCATCGAATATGGTCATGAGCCGGAGTTCGTTTCGTTTTACAAAGATACGGATAAGCCGAGAGTAAACCAAAACTTGTTTTGAGTTTACCGAGGCGGAGTATCTTCGGCGAAGCCAAATATACGAATTATCCTGATGATATGCAATTTCCGTGCTTTGTCCGGCATACGCCTTCAAGAGTTGTGTCTTATCGCTCGTCATTCGCCGCAGCAAACATGGGACAAATCGGATATACACTCCCCGACGAAGGTCGGATACGGTGGTACGGACAT